>VMHT01010871.1_pt1 | contig 30349 bp, 34 predicted proteins | sample 4693611 | NCBI WGS metagenome assembly VMHT01 (sample SAMN12280063, study PRJNA550983) | marine metagenome | isolation source: seawater sampled from same location over 5 years 0.02-0.2 micron viral filtrate | place: USA: collected off the coast of southern California halfway between the port... ... | reverse complement strand
TCAATATCTACCTCAGCTAAGAGTACATTCATATGCCCAGGCATTCTTCCAGCAACTGGATGAATAGCAAACTTCACTTCAATATTTTTATCTTTTAAGGTATTTGTTAATTCTTTTACAGCTGCCTGTGCTTGAGCTACTGCCATTCCATATCCCGGAACAATAACTACAGATTCTGCATAGCTTAATTGAATTGCTACATCTTCTGGGGAAGTGCTAATTGGATCTTTTTCATACTCATTATTAATAGATGTACTGCCAAATCCGCCCTTTAAAACATCTAAAAGTGTACGATTCATTGCAGCACACATCAGTAAAGTAAGAATTATTCCTGATGCCCCTACTAAGGCACCAGCTACGATCAAAATAATACTATTTACAATAAACCCAGCTGACATTGCAGCAATTCCAGAAAGTGAATTTAAGAATGCTATCACAACTGGCATATCTGCTCCACCAATTACTGCAACTCGAATTAATCCAGCAATTAATGAAACCAAGATAATAAATTCCATTAAAAGGTCATCCATTTCTAAAACAACTGGAATTACTATTATCGTAGGTAGAAACACTGAAAATATATCTGCTAATTTTTTATTGAAGTTATTTAGTTTGCCACGTAGTTTCATTACTGCAACAAGGCTTCCTGAGAAAGTAAATATTCCAATAACCATTGAGAAGATTGCTACGAAAACATCAGGAAGTGGTAAAGAATTACCGGAGAGCTCAACATAGGCTATTGCACCGGAAGCTCCTCCACCAAAGCCATTAAATAAACCAACTAGTTCTGGCATTTGTGTCATCTGAACACGTTTTGATATTAAAACTCCAAGTAGTCCTGAAACAACAATTGTGATATAAAAAGCAGAATCATATTTTGAAAAATCAAAATTAAATGCGCTAAAAACAGCTAATGCCATGGCCAACATAGCAAAAGTATTTGCTCTATGTGCCGTTGACGGTCTTCCAAAGAGCTTCAAAGCAAAGATAAATAAAACAGATGAGACAAGTAATATTATTTCAATCATTTTTCTTGAACATTTCTAGTATTCGACCAGTCACTGAAAACCCTCCAACAATATTGAGAGTTGCAAATGCTATTGCAATTAAAACAATAATTTTAAGTAATTGAGACTCGCCTATTTCTGGGTATATAAGAATTGCTGCAATCAATGTAATTCCAGAAATAGCATTAGAACCAGACATCAACGGAGTGTGTAATGTCTGTGGAATTTTAGATATAAGCTCGTATCCAATAAAGCTTGCTAAAAACGTTATCAACAATGTAAGTAAGAACGTTGCTTCCATTATGAACTCATCTCCACAAAAATTTCATCGTCACTATTTTCTATATACAGTTCGATTAAATTTCTTACATTCTCTGAATACAGCTTTGTAGCTGCATGCTTAACAGTGTTTAGGATATCTGTTTCACCAACTATCTTTACGCCATTAATATCAACAACTTTGTCCACCTCTGTGCCTTCACAGTTTCCACCAGTACCAGCAGCTAAGTCAATAATTACAGAATTCTCTTTCATGTTTTCAACAGTTGACTTTTCAATCAAGACAGGTGCTTTCTTTCCTGGTATTTGCGCAAATGTTAAAACAATATCGCTATCAATTACTTGTTTCTTTAATGCCTCTTGAATTTTCTGATTCTCTTCTTCTGAGACTTCTTGTGCGTATACGCTTTCTTGAGCTTGCGTACTTGCTTCAACAAATTTGGCGCCTAGAGATTCCACTTGGTCCTTGGCCTCTTTTCTAATATCAAAAGCCCACACTCTAGCCCCAAGTCTTTTTGCAGTCGCAATTGCTTGAAGGCCGGCAACTCCTACGCCAAGAATCAATACTTTAGATGGCTGGATGTTTCCTGCAGCAGTTGTCATCATTGGTAATACATCTGATGTCTCTTTTGCAGCTCTTAAAACAGATGCGTACCCGAGCAAGTTTGCTTGAGAGGAGAGAGCGTCTAAGTTTTGAGCTCTTGAAATTCTAGGAAGTTTGAAGAAACTTAATATTTTAATATCAGGTCTTAAGTTTTTTATCTCTTCTATTTTATCAAAGTCAAAAATGCCAATTAAAACAGATCCATTCTTTAAATTTTTTATAGTCTTTTCATCTATATTTTCTACACATGCAACAATATCGAGTTCATCTAATTTGGAAATATATTTTACATTTTTAGGTTCTAAGTAGTTGAGATAATCAAACATATCTTTTTCTAAATGAATATCTACTGTATATTTATCAATAGATTCAGGGTGTATTGGTGCCCTATATCCATCATTATCTTTTATAAATCCAATTTTCATACTTACTTAGTTTAAATATGCTGACAACTTACTAAGAATTAAATAAAATACATACATGAATATTGCAATCTTTAGTGATAAGTTTTCAGGAACATTAACTGCTAAAGAAGCTCTGGATACAATTAAAGATGTATTTCAAGCTTCAGATATTAATGCTGAGTTTTTTAGTGTTACAGATGGCGGTGAAGGCAGTACACAGATATTTAAAGAATATGGTTTTGAACAGTTTGAAGTGTTTAAATCTTTCAATTGTGACGAAATAGAGGTTGAGGTTGAATCTTTAAATATAAACGGGCTTGAGTATTTTGAGTCTGCTCAATTAGTTGGAATTAATTCAACAAAAGACACTTTAGAAATAAATTCTGCTTCGTTAAATGAGGTTGTGCAAAAAGTAGATATTTTAGGAACAGGTGGGTCCAAAACTGTTGACTTTGGAGTTGGTCTATTGAGTAAAATTGGGATAGATTTTTTATCTAATGGAGAGAGAATTGTTAACCCCACTCCAAAGGATTTTCCTCTAATCAATAATGTGAAGGCTGTTAATTTCAATCCAAAGATAAGCATAAAAGTGCTTGCTGATACAACCATTCCTTTACTTGGAAACAATTCAGCATATGATGTTTTTGGACCTCAAAAAGGTTTAAATAATGAATTTATTAAACAACATAAAGAAGAAGCCAAAAGGATAATAGAACTTTTAGCAAAAGAACTTTCTCTAGATTTAAATCCATATGTACAACTTTCAGGAGCAGCTGGTGGGTTATCTTTTTGCTTACATCAAATATTAGGCTGTGAAATTGATAGCGGTTCTAAATATTTCTTAGAAGCAACAAAGCTTTCAAAAAAAGTAAAAGAATACGAAATAGGAGTTTTTTGTGAAGGTCAATTTGACGAATCATCTTTTGAGGGGAAAATAATTGGTGAGCTTTTAAAAAATTTTAATGGTAAAAGTTATTTTTTAGGAGGTCAATACAAAGCAGGGGATGAAAAATTGTTTACTAATATTTTTGAATGTGGAGAAGCAGGGCTTAATGACCCAAAAGGCACACTTAAAATAGCTACAAATAATCTGATTAAAGAATTAACATAACCCTCATGGCAATAACTTCACCCTGTATAAATGTTTGCGTAACAGACCCAGATAGTGATTTATGTTATGGTTGTGCAAGAACAACTCCCGAGATAGCAAAATGGTCAAAATATACTGACGAGGAACAAATACAAATTATAGAAATTAGTAGATCAAGAATGGATGGATGGCAATTAGAAGCATTCAATAGGGCTTATAAGAAGAAAAAAGAAACAGGATTAAGTCCTATAAAAGAACAAAAGCTTCAGACTGATAATTAAACTTTTCTTTCATAAAACAGAAAAAGAGAGAATGAAAGGTTCTCTCTTCTGCTGTTTGAAGCTTATAGTGTTGCAACACTAATTCTTAAAAAGACAGCTTCTTGATAAATAGTACAGTTATATGCTTTAAAACGAGAAAGTTTTTAATTTACTTTTTATATGTGACTCTGTAATAAACAAAGAATAAAGCAAAAGCTAAGAAAGCTAATATATTTTCTAAATTAAAAGGATCTGGCATATCGGCCCATACAGCTGTTCCAAATGCTAAAAACCAAGTTATAACAATAAGTAGTGGCCAATTCCATTTTTTAATGTTAATAACTGAAGAATACTACTACTTATTAATTGGTTTATTCAGAAATGCTGGAATTTCCAAATTAAGCTCTTTATAAACATTTGATAACAAAGTCCTAAATGCTTTATCAAAATATTCATCTACAGAAGAATCTTGGTCGTCTCCATACCACCAAAACCAGTCAGAACCTTCTGCCAATAAGATATACTCAAAAGCTGCTTCTATTTCCTCAAAAGTATAATTTTTTGAGTTTTTTGCATTTTCAAAATCTATTCTTACTCTATATAAATAATCCCAAGCTAAATTTTCATCTGCTTCACCTATCCAAGTAGCATAATTTGGCTGGAACCAAGAAGCTGGATACAAGTTATCGATAGTTCCAAGATTATCCTGATGCATCGCTAGATATTCTGAAGGGGTAACTGTTTGAATCCAGTCATATTTTGTTAATACGTCATACATGCCGTTTAAGAAATCAATTCCATCATTAGAGTATGATTCCCAGAAATTTTCACCATCAGCAATAATCGAAACAACAGGAGTAAATTCTAGATCAGAAGTTTTTTCACGAATTTTAATCATGGTATTTTCAAATTCTGCAACTGCAAGATCTGTTCTCTTACTTGAATAATTAAACATATTGTCAGATAAATAATTATCTCTAAAAAATATAGCTACTGATTCTCCATTATCTAATTTGGTATTCCATGGTCTATAAAGTAAATCTGGTTTTGAAGACACTCCCCCAACCCAACGCTGGAATCTTATATCTAATGATTTAGATAAAGGTTGTTCACCTGAAGCTATCCATGTTATTTCCTCATCATTAAAATATTGCAACACATCTTGAGCAACTGCTCCTTCTCCCGGCCACATGCCATTTGGTGAAAATCCAAAAGTGTTTTCGAAGACTTCTTTTCCTTTTGTTACATGAATCTTTGCATCTTCAGGATATTTGAAGTTATTTTCTGGAAAAGGAGACTGCGTATCTCCAACTTTTCCAAGATCTGAATCGTGAATAAGTGGAAGTATTGGGTGTGCATATGGTGTTGTGATTAATTCAATATTATTCTCTTCATAAGCCTTTAAATGTGTAGGTATTACTTTTTGAACTATTTCCATATGAATCTTTAAAACAGTGGCTTTATCATTTTCTGTAAAATTTTCTTCTTTAGTGACAATTGAATTTAAGGGCTCTTCATATAAATATTTAGGGTCAGTCCAGCCGAGGTTAAACAGTACCTGTAAATCAAGATAATCTGCATCAGTCCACTCATTAGGAAATTGTCTAAGATTTTTAAGTTCTAGATACCTAGGAGATTTATTTATTGTTCTTGAGCTTATATCAAAGAACCTGTTTCTTAAAAATGTTTTCTGAGCATCATCTAGTTTTGTTGCGTCTATCTCAGTATGTATCCAATATATATCTTTTATACCGCTCTCAAGTTCTTTTAATTGATTAAGGAGTGTTGGAGTAAGGTTAAATGTAACACGTAATCCTTCATATTTTTGAACAAGTTCAACCATGTCTAAGTAATCTTTAGTCGCATGAAGCCTTACCCATGGTTTAGTAAAATGTCCATTTGTATCTTTTGGATAATAGGGCTGGTGCTGATGCCAAAGTAACATAACATAAACATCTGGTTTTTCTTCATTAACTATTTCATTTGTAATTAATGTTGTTGAGGTTGTCGTTGTTTCGTTAACAGGTAATGAATTTTCTGAACAAGTTATGAAAAATAAAAGAAAGATATATAAAAATTTTTTACTAATCATCCAAATACCTCATTTAATTGCATTAATAATATATCATTTTCTTGTTCTAAAAAGTTATCAAAGTTTTCTATTAAACTAGCGGCTTTAACTTGGCCGTGAAGTGTCTTAACAGCTTTGGCTGGTAAGTTATTTCATACCCTTTTAAGTTATCTTTATTATGTACTAGTTTTTCAAGAACTTCAGCAACATAATCAAAATGACTTTGTGTATATGACCTTCTTGGAGCGGCAAGTCTCACTAACTCATGTGTTGCGGGAGTGTCATCTTTTCCATCTTGTCCGGCAACACCAAATGCTAATGTTCCGAGCTCAACAGCTCTTACACCACCAATAAGATATATCTCACATGCAAGAGAATGTCCTGGATATTGATGTGGAGGAATATGAGGAAGAAATGTTTTTGCATCTATATAAAGAGCATGTCCACCTGCAGGTTGGACGATTGGTATTCCGTACTCGAGAGCTTTCTCTGCTAAATATGAAATGGATCGTGCACGATATTCAAGATAGTTTCTATCTGTAATTTCTATTAAACCTTGAGCTAAAGCTTCTAAATCTCTTCCTGTCAGTCCTCCATATGTAGGGAAGCCTTCAGTTAATATCAATACATTTTTAGCTGCCTCTGCGAGGGCATCGTCATTAAACGCAAGGACACCTCCAATATTTCCAAAACCATCTTTTTTTAAGCTAATGGTGCAACCATCAGCTAAGCGAAATGCCTCTTTGGCAATTTCTCTTATCTCAATGTCTTTATAAGAGTCTTCTCTTTGAGAAACGAACCATGCATTTTCTGAAAATCTGCAAGCATCTAAAAGAAACATCTTATTATATTTTTCACACAGTGCTTTTACAGCTTTAAGATTCTCCATTGATACAGGTTGACCTCCTCCTGTATTATTTGTAATTGTCATTAAAACAAATGGAATTTTATCTACATCCTCACTATTTAGTAAAGCTTCTAATTTTTCTAAATCTATATTTCCTTTAAAGGGTGCTGATGTTAAAAGATCTAGTCCCTCTTTGCACAATAAATCTACTGGTGTTGCAAGAGCAGCTTCAAAGTTTGCTCTTGTTGTATCAAAATGACTATTGCTTGGAATGATGTCGCCTTCTTTAACGGTTATTGTTGCAAGAATTTTTTCGCTAGCTCTACCTTGATGTGTTGGAATAATATGTTTGTAGCCTGTTAATTCAGACAATACCTTATTAAATCTCTGCCAGGAATGTGAACCAGCATAAGCTTCGTCACCTCTCATAATTGCTGCCCATTGTTCAGATGACATTGAGCCAGTTCCAGAATCAGTCAATAAATCTATTGTTACCTCTTGTGACTGTAAGCCGAATAAATTCCAATCTTCCCTTTCAAGAAATTCTTTTCGCTGTTCGGGTGTTGTAATAGCGATGGGTTCAACTGATTTGATTTTAAAAGGTTCAATTATTGTTTTAAATTCCATAGAAGAATTGTAACTAATCATTTTTCAGATATCATAATCTCTATGTTGGAAATTCATAAAACTGTTGCAAAACTTTACGAAGATAACAAAGAATACTTAGAAATATTTGAGTGCTTAGATGAGTTTTCAGATACAGAAAATTTTTGTAATCATTATGGTTTTGATATAGAGGATTCTTGTAATGCTATTTTAATTAAAGCAAAGAAGCCAGAGGAATTTTATGCCATGTTTTGTGTACTGGGCGCAAATAGATTAGATGTAAATCATAAAGCTAAAGAGGCTATGGGTGCAAAAAGAGTCAGTTTTGCATCTAGAGATGAGGCAGAATTGGTAACTGAACAAATATATGGCGGTATTAGTCCATTAGGATTACCTGAAAATATAAAAGTGTTTATAGATAAAAATGTTATTGAAAGAGAAAAGCTTTTTATTGGAGCAGGAAATAGGGTCTCTAAATTTTTTCTTTCGCCTGAAACATTAATTAAGCTTTCACGCGCTGAAGTATTAGATTTAACCTAAGCCAGTCCGACATAAACTAGCAGCCTGAGGTAATAGAGCTTTACCATTAAATCCAGGAAGCCTTCCACCTTGGAGATAGGTTTTTAAACTACCTTTAATATTCTCAAATTCGTCAGGATCAATTTTTTGTGGCTCAAGTAATATTTGTAAATTGTCTGGTAGTCGTTCCTCTAAAAATTCTCGTTGAACACTATCTAGGTCTTGAACATATTCTGACAAAAGATTAAGAGTAATTTCATAACTGTCTATTACTTCAATACAATTTTCATATTCTATTTTTGAAAGTGGACTTGTATCAACTTCATAATCAGCCCTGTATTGAAAAAACAAAATGAGAATAATGAATATTAATAATGTATAAAGCAAGAATTTAAATGGAAGTAAAACAATTTTTTTTACCGGCCAGATTACAAATTTAAAAAGTCTTTTAATCATATTGGTTTTAGTTTAATGCTATTACGAGACACTGGCATGCACCGCCAGATTTCAAAAACTCAGAAACATCTGCTACAGCAGCTTTAAGACCAAGTCCCTCAACTGTTTTTATAGCTTCAATATTTTCTGAAGGAAATATTACTGTGTTGTTTACAACAACTGCATTACATGCAAGTTGATTAGCATCGTGTTCTGATACTGGAATAAGATTGAACAAGCTTTCAAATGCACTTAAGGAGGAATCTTTAAAAGCGTCTGGGTAAAAAATTGCATCTCCTGTTGGGAAATGTTGAAAACAGGTATCTAGGTGATAAAATTTTTCTTGAGCTAATTCAACAATTACTGGTTCTAAATCAAACTTTTCAGCAATATATAGTAATGCCTCTTTATCACTTCTTATTCCATATGATCCAACTAAGTATTTACCATATACAAATGCGTCACCTCTTCCTTCAAATTTATATTCTGAAGGTATGCGTCCAACACTGTAACCATTCTCATTGAACCAATTTGAGTAAAGCTCTTCCTCACCACGTCTTTCTTCATATTTGAAGTTTGCAATTAAAACTTCTTTGTCATTAATGATTCCAGAATTTGCAGTAAACACAAGGTCTGGATATGCCTCAGCAGGCGGAACAACCTTTACTTCTGCTCCAGCTTCTTCAATTGTAGATTTTAAATTATTCCACTGATTTTTTGCCAGATCTAAATCAACGGATGCACCTGCAACCATCCATGGATTGATTGAGTACTCGACTTTAAAATATTCTGGAGGGCTCATGAGAACTGTTTTTTGATTCACACTGGTAGTTTACATTTTTATACATTAAATGTATATTTCTAAATATGAAAGAATATTCATTTTTACCAATAAACAATAAATTAATTGCAAAGTGTCATGAATTAAATGAAAAAAATGTTCCAAACGTTGGTTCTAAAACATTAGAGGGATTATTCAATTCTATTGAAAATTCTGACTATAACGAAAGTATTGTGTTCGGTAATACAGTTATCGGATTTGTAGTTTGCTTTCAAGATAATGAACAAACAAAATCATATATGAGTGAGATAAAACACAAAAATTTTAAAGAAATTAGCAGTAGAGTAAAGAACTTTTTGTATATTGACAGAATTGTTGTTGATGATCAGTTTAGGAATATTAAATTGGGTACAAAGCTGTATGAAAATATTCTTGTGTTTGCAAAACAAAACTCACTTCAACATTTGACTGCAGAGATAAATTTACTTCCATCTATAAATAAAGGATCTTTTAAGTTTCATGAATCTTTTGGTTTTCAAGAATTTGGAACAGTTAAATATTCTGAAGATTATGAGGTCTCATTACAAAAGTTATTGATAAATAGTTAGAATACTTTTATGCAATTTGAATTACCAAGACGTCAAAGAAAGAGCTTTGAAGCTATTGCTAAATCTTCACTTTCAGATAAATTTAACAAAGAACAGGCTATCGATACGTTTAATAAAATAAAAAAAGAATACGAAAACTCACCGAATACTTTTGGTTCATCTTTGGGAAAAAAAGAAGCTATGTTGGAGCTACTTATTATTGTAGGTAATCAAATTGGTGAGGAATATAAAGATTGTGAAGTTTTATTTAAGCAAGGTGTTCCGGAGATAAATAAAATTAAATCTTCATAGTGCAAATCCCACCATTAACAATTGAATTTGTTTTATTGCAAATCAGTGTAGCTTTTAGCCCAGGATTAATAATTGCTTTAGTGGTGAATGAGTCTGTACAAAAAGGAAGAATAAATGGGCTTCAAGTCGCATACGGTGCTGCAACAGGCGCTATAGGAATTACTGTGATAACCGCAACAGTTATCACATATATAATTTCATTAATTCCTGAAATACTGACATTTATTTATATTTTTGGAATAATTTATATTATCTACAAAGGTATTAAAACCCTCCTAGATGATGGGTATGATCCAACAAAGCTTCATTCAGCATCATTTACATCAGGACTAAAAATTAATCTTGCAAATCCTAAAATGTGGGTGTTTTATTTATCAGTACTTCCATTGTTTGTTGAAGACGAAGCTACCGTGTTTTCTTCACTCATTTTCTTAGGAGTTATAACTATTTTGATTAATCTTTTTGCAGATATTTCTTATGCACTACTAAGTAGTTATTTGTTTAATAATTCATCGTTAATAGTAAAAAGATATATAAATATAATCAGTGGAATTTGTCTAATTGGCGTTGGTATCTACTTATTCTTTAGTAGATTCATCTGACTCCTCAACAGATTCATCTGATTCACCAGATTTTTCATCTTTAAAAAGTTCTGAAATTGCACCAATACTGCCTAATGTTGCAGATAAATCTGCGGGCAAGAATATCTTCGTAGCATTTCCGTCAGCCACCTTCTCAAGTGACTCTAGATACTTAATTGCGATTAAATCATTTGTTGGATCACCTTTGTGTATTGCAGCAAACACTTTTTCAATTGCTTCAGATTCACCTTCAGCAATTGCAATTTTTTCATATTTTTGTGCATCTGCAACTTGTTTCAAAGCTTCAGCTTCACCATTAGCATCTAAAACCTGGGACTCTTTTCTTCCCTCAGCAGAAAGAATTGCAGCTCTTTTTTCACCCTCAGCTTCAGTAACTGCTGCTCTTCTGTCTCTTTCAGCTTTCATAACTTTATTCATTGCATCCTGAACATCTTGCGGTGGATCAACTCTTTGAATTTCAACCCTTACGACTCTGGTACCCCACTTGTCGGTTGCCTCATCTAAAATAAGTTTTAATTGTGTATTGATAGTTTCTCTAGATGTCAAAGCTGCATCCAACTCTAAGTCACCAACAACATTCCTTAAATTAGTTTGTGCTAATTTTGTTGCTGCTTGAATAAAGTCCCCAACGTTATACACCAGTTTCTTTGGATCTGTTGGCTCATAGTATATAACAGCATCAACTGTGATTGTTACGTTATCTTTAGTAATAACTTCTTGAGGTGGCACGTCAATAACTTGTTCCCTCATGTCCACAATAATTATTCTTTCTAAACCAGGTAAAACAATATTTAATCCTGATTTAGCGGTTCTATTAAACTTACCGAGCCTTTCAACAAGACCTGTCTCAAAAGGTCTAATTATTCTAAAAATTCTAAAAAGCACAACTCCAAGAAGTGCAATTATTACTACCCATCTAACGATTCCAAATATTATTTCCATAATCTAATTTTAACCTTCCTTGGGTTGTACTTCTAATTTTGTACCATTTACATTCACTACTTTGACTTCTGTTCCTGTTGGTATTCTTCTATCTTTTGATACAACCTGCCAATCATCACCATATACATGTTGCATAGTCGAATCATAAATATCTAGCTCCTTAGTTGTGACAAAGGTCATACCAATATATTTATTGGCCCCTTCAGTAAAGCCTGTACTTGATTTTTTTTCTTTATTTCTAGGTCCAAAAACTTTAACTGATAAATAAACGCCAACAAGGCTAAAAATAATAAAAGTGGATAATTGAATATTTTGATTATCTGTAAATAGTGAGGCTAAACCTGCAAAGAATGAACCAATCGCAAAGGGTAGGATAAAAAAAGTAGGTACTAAAAGCTCAGCTAATAGAAGCACTGCAGCAGCTATAAACCATATTTGTGTCATAAAGATAATCTAATTATCTTGCTCTTCCTTTTCAAGCTGTTCTTGTTCAAACCTGTTGAGCGCTAATAAAAACATAATAAATAATATTCCAGAGCCAATTAAAAATGTAATTGGAATAATTCTTATTTCAAATGCATTTAAACCGTCAATGCTCGAAGGTGCTGGACCTCGAGGAGCATATAGTATGAAAAATATTGAGTTGATTACTCCCCAGCCAAATATTGCTGCTCCGGTAATTAAGAACCCTAATCTTTTTCCAACATTTGTAGCATTTAATAAAAATGTAGAACCAGCAAATACAATCATAGAACCTATAAACATTATGATTCCAGTAACTAATAAGTTAGAGGAGAGAAGTGATCTCATTATTTCACGCATCAGGTTTCATTCCTCTCAAGTAATCAATAATTAAAGCTATATCTGATTCAGGAAGTACTGCACCAAAACCAGGCATTTTTCCTCCACCTACACCATTTACACCATAGGCTTTACCATTCACAGAACCCTTAACAATAAAATCTATCAAATCTTCTCTTTGCTTAAATTGAATATTCGCTCTTCCAGCTCTAAGTGCAGGTCCTAATCCCCCAGAGGCTATTTCTTTAGTATATGCTACACCAGCAGAGTAGCCCGCTGTATGGCATCTTGCACAGTATGCATTGAATAATCCAACTGCTCGTATTGCTTTTTCTAAATCACCATCAAAAGTTGAGTTAGCAATTTCATCAAACGAAACTTCCCAAAGTTTCTCTTCAAGTGCTTTTTCAAGAAATGCTAAACCTGTTTCGGCCTCATTAATAAATTTATCATAACCCTCAGAAACAATTCTTATATTGATTAATTCCGATTCAAGCTGTGATAAATACCCTTTAGCAATTGATAAGTCTTTTCTTCCTGGAATTGACTGTTCATTATCAGGATCTAAATTCAAAATTGATGTACCTAACGCCTCAGAAATTGAAGCACTGTAGGTAGAAAGCTCTGTTTCGGTTGAGTCACTCAAACCATCTTCATCTGTATCAATCCCACCTTCTTTGGATAGTAATGCAGAAACATCTTGAACAGCCTTTTCTACTATAGGCAATTTCGAAGGTGCTTCCTCAACACTTTGAATTAATTCTTTTTGTCTGGCTATTTCATTTTCTACTAATAATTCGGATGTTTCTATTCTGGATAAAGAACTATTGATATTCATCTCAATAGTTCGAAGTTCTGATTCTTGAGTAATTTGAAAATGATGCATGTACTCGATTAAATCATCTAATTGTCCATCATTCATAGGGCCACCACCCTCTAGTCCCCATGCTGGCATAGGTGAGTTGGCACGTCCATATATTAACCAATAACGAACTTCTTCATCATCATATCTATAAAATACATTATTAATTGCTGGTGCAGTCCATGTAACATTTATGCCACTTCTCTTTTCGACATATGATGCAGCGCCACCAGATCCATCAGCTCCATGACAATTGCCACAACCAAACTCTTCATAAAGATGCTCCCCACGTTCTACAGATACCTCATCAAACTCTTCTACAAAGCCTTCTTGCCTTTCTTGTTCACCAAGATAATAAAGTGGGATCATAATTGTTAAAATTGAAGCTAACAATACAGCAACAGTTAGAGTTCTATCTAGTGTTTTTGTTTCTAAATCATCATCTGTTCTGTACTTAGAAAGGTTAGGTGCATAATCATTAACTTTTCCTGAACCTCTAAATCCAGCAGCTGTAAAAAATGCTAAAGCTGCAATGATACCAAATGCAATTAGAGTAATTGAGAGTGAACTAGTCATTTTATTCCTCTGTTGTTAGTGCAATACAAGATAGTCCTTGAGGATATTTTACTGACATACCTGGTGCTCTAGGAGATTCAATAATTGTTCCTGTATCTATTACTAACCTTCCGCCAACATTTTCTACATTAAATCTATCGAGATTTCTTGGTGCTGGTCCAGCAAAGTATTCGCCTATCATATTATATTTTGAACCATGACATGGACACTCAAAACCTTGAGATGAGTTACACCAAGGAACTCGGCAGCCTAAATGAACACACCTTTGATAAACAGCAACAAGGCCATCTGTGACTGTAGATCCTGAAGTAAATTGTGAATTAGCTGCTGCAGAGTCATTTAAAGGAAGCACATATGCTCTGGCTGAGGGAATGAAAGCAGGTATAACTGATCCGTCAGCCTGAAAAATCTGACCTTTAATATCCTCGATTGGCCCAGCATCAACTTTCGAACCAAATCCACCAGAAACCTTTGGCCAGAAAAAACCTAGCCAAGAAATTGCTTGAATACCAGCGAAAGCACCAAAGGAAATTCTTAAAGCTTTTGTTAAAAATTGCCTTCTATTTATCCCTACTTCCTCTTCAGAAATTTCCTCATAAATTACTTTCTCTTCTAGCTTTACAGCACCATCTGAATCAATAATTGGTTCGTCAACCTCATCAATAGTTGTTTCTGATTCTCCTTTGGGTAGTTCAGGTTCTAAAAAATTAGTCTGAGATTTGTCTTCTTTTAACGCTTTTTTCTCTAGATTTTTCTTCCAATTAAAGCTTTTTGGTGCTCTCCCAGTAACAATAACAACGATTCCAACAATACCGAGAAATCCAACTATAGCAAAAGCTGCAAAAGATAATTCGACTATGCTCATTCGAAGTGAATCCAATCGAGCAAATCATCAAACCATATTCCATCAATCCATGGGTAAGTCCAGTTCCAACCTGGACCCCTAAACAAAACTCCAATAATTGTTAAAACACCTGCTCCAGCAAGAAAGAAAGTATAAAACATAATTGCAAATTTTCTTTTTGATGGGTGAGTTTCAGGGTTTCTATCAATATATGGAAATGCCATCCAGACGACTAATCCTAAAACAAGTGGAATCATAACGCCAGCTATTTGAGGATCCCAGTAGGACAATAACTCTTGTAGGCCCAAAAAGTACCAAGGTGCTTTTGCTGGGTTTGGAGTTACATTTGGATTTGCCTCTTCAAGAAGAGGTGCTTGTAATATTGCTGATAATAATATTAAAAAAGCAGTCATAGCCATAAGTGATACAAACTCAGGAAGCATTAAGTGTGGCCATGTATTTACTTTATCTACAGGCTCTGATGCAGCTTTTTGTATAGGCTTTGCTTTAACTACAGTTAACAACCTTTGGGTCACTTTAACTTCAGGAGCAAAATCTACTTCATCTGGGACATCAGTTTTTGGGTCTGGAGCTTTTGCTGCAGGTTTTTTTTCAATCGCTACTTCTGCTACCTTCTTCGTTGTTTCTGCCGCATGTTCTTCTTTGACAGGTGTGACATCTGCTGCTGGAGCTGGAGTCTCTGCTGCTGGAGCTGGAGTCTCTGCTGCTGGAGCTGGAGTCTCGTCAATAATTTTTACTTCAGGCTCTTTTGATACAACCGTCGGATCTGACTCACCTTTCATTTCAGCTAACGCTTGTTCGATACTTATACCTAACGCTTTAGCTCTTGCCTCAGCAGATCGCTGCAATAAATGTTCTGGAATATCTACCATAAATACTCTATAGAGGTCCTGAGATTCCGCCGTCTTTTCTTACTCTCCAGAAGTGAACAGCCATAAAAATAACGATTATAAATGGTAAGAAAAGTACATGAAGTACGTAAAACCTTAATAGAGTAGCTGTTGTTGCTTCAAGTCCTGCAAATAAACCGAACTTGGCTTGGGCACCTATAACAGGTGTGTACCCCGCCATATTTCCACCTACAGTAACAGCCCAAATTGCCAGCTGGTCCCAGGGAAGAAGGTAACCAGTAAAAGAAAGGAGTAATGTTAGCAATAGTAAAATAACTCCTATAACCCAGTTAAATTCTCTAGGCGCTTTGTAAGCTCCATGATAGAAAACCCTAGACATGTGAAGAAATACAACTAAGACCATGAGGTGTGCACCCCATCTATGCATATTCCTAACTAAAGAACCGAATGCAATATCAGTTTGTAATGCTTGGATATCTACATAGGCAAGTTCTGTAGGACGGAAATAGAACATTAACCAAATACCAGTAATTGTTAATACAATAAACAAAAAGAAGCTTAATCCACCTAAGCAAAGAGTGTATGAAAGTCTAACACCATGTCTTTTGACCTTAACTGGATGTAAGTGATACAAAACATTGTTCATTACGACATAGGATCTATTTCTAGGACTGTCTACATAACCTTTTTTAAATGGAGATCCTGGACGAAATATACTGGACATTAGCTTTCCACCTCTAAAACTATCGCCGGCAGTAACTCTGACTTCTTTAATTCTGTCTCTGAGAGATAATTTCTGCATTATGTTATTTTAAAGCCTTCCATATATATAACCATGTCTGTCGTTTCTTTGTCCTGAGTCTTCATCCCAAGGTGCCGCGTATACTCCGTTCTGCACTGCTTGATCTGCTAGTGAACCTTCAAATTTACCAAGAGATATGACACCAGTTGGACATCTATCTATACAAAGCGCACATCTAGTACACGCTTCTTCATCAACAACGAAAAATCCTGGAGCCTCTTCCTCATCTGGAGACTCAACATTTATTGAATCGTCAATTGCATCAACTGACAAATAGTGGATGCATTTCCATGGACATATATCAACACATCCTTCACATAAAATACATTCGGGTTCATCTATGTGTAAAAATTGTTTTGGACGAACACGTGAAGCAACTTTTTCTGCATCAACCATTGCCAGATTGTACTTCTTTTCAAATTCTGGCATCTCAATTAAAACTTCAGATTTAGCCATTTTGCTCCACCTTAATTACTTCCTTACCGTAATCAGAAATTCGTGATTTTGAACTCTCTATTTTATTGTTTACATCTTGAATTAAATAAGCCACTACAAGTCCTGCAATTAGAAAATTAGTCGAAATACCAAGCTGGATAAGATCTTTTAGAGCGGCCATGCTTAGACCTATTTCATTATTTAAAAATAATATTGGAGGAAATTGAATAAAATCTCTTTGGCCAGTCCATTCAAGAGGACCTTGTGCTAGGTTAAGCCACTCTGATGGAACGATACCTAAAAGAATTGACATCTCGATCCAAGTTAGAAAAGCAAAATATGTTGCCTTTGCCCAGGTTAATTCTTTTTGATTCCAGACAACTAAGACCATTCCTAAAAGAAGTAACTGACTCGCACCAAAAGCCATAAGCTGACCAATTGTTTGTGGTAACCAACCTCTTGGAATCCAGTTAAAGTAATCGATCACTTCGCCTTTTGGAAAACCTGCAAAATGGGCAATGATGACTCCGATGGTCATACCACCTAGTCCTGAAACAATTGAAACTAAACCAATTCTATATCTAAGTTTATAAACTGTATAAATCAAATTTCCTCAAACCTTACCTATATATAATATCGTAAGTTGAGAGAAAAATATAAATTGATTCATTATCTTTTTTTAAAAAATTTTCGATAACACCAACCAACATTTTTCCAATATAATAGTAAAGTCATAATGAATATTGGCTAAATTGATGAAAATAAAGTTGTTTCCAAAAAACGAACAAGAGCTTTCAAAACTTTTTGTTTTGATTTTTCCTCTTACCCTATTGCTTTCTCATACAATTTCGTTTTTAAAAAATGCTTACTTTACGTTTGCGAACCTTCTCCCAACTAATGCTGTTTTTAACTATGGTTTTTTAGATCGGCTTGATACCCAATCTTCATTAGGCCTTGTTTTTGGAGCATCACTCTCTTTAAGTTTTTCGTATTTGTTTTCAAAGTCACTTGGAAGAACTATGGTTCTTTTTCCACTAGTTTTCTTAACTTTACTAGGAGTAGTTGGAACAGAATTCTTAGATATACTTGTAAACTTCCTTTTTGAAAACACGGCATACGATTTAGGAAATAGTTCATTACTTATTCTGTTAAAAATCTTGGTAGTATTCGGCTTATTTGGCTTAGCTTCACTTAATTTACTTGCAAAGAAAGAAGCTTCAATATTTGCAAGTGCTCAATTTATATATGGGGCTGTAGTCTTTTATCTTATTTCACTTTTTATTGTTAGAGCAGAATTAAACATTTTTTCAGACATATTTTTTATAAACGCTCTCTATACGTCAACACACATATATGTTGGAATTACTTTCATATACTTAGCAATAATTCATTTTTTAATGACAAGGCCACTAGAAGCAGTTTTGTTCAACAAAACCCTGTCCTCAATTACTTTTTGGGGTTTTTTATTCCTAATGCCATGGACTAATTTTAAGTATTACTATGGCTCACTTCTTCCAAACTGGATTGAGAACATATCTATATATTTATCAATGAGTCTCTTAGTTCCTTTAATAGCTTTTTTAGTAAATTTCATTAAAACAATTCAATCTAAAGAAGCTGATAACAAATCGTTGGAACTGGTAAATTTTTCTGTAATTTTATTTTCTATAACAACAATTTTTCATATTGTGTCTTCTTTTGAGAACCTTCTACCAATTTTGGGAATTACTAATTTTGTTAATGTTATTTCATATGGATACGTTGGATCACTTGTTTTAGCAACTATATCTTTAAGTTATTATTTAATTCCTAAATTATTTGGAAGAGAGGTAGCTTATTCAAGACTTGAAAATATAATCTTTGCTGGATTTAAATTTTCTTACCTCTTAGTTTTAATCAACAATGCTGTTATTGGAATTAATTCTGGCTACTCATGGAATGCTGGGGCAAATGCTGGCAATCCTACAATTTATGGTGAGGGTTTCGGAATAGTTTGGAATCTAATAGGTTTTAATTTTTCACTAAATACTTTTGTATCATTAATCCTATTAAGTACTGGATTCTTGTATTTGATATCTGTATTAAGAGCAATATCTTCTGGTGAAGTAACAACAGTAGAAGAAATGGTATTCACAAATGAGTGATTTAGTAAATAAAGTAGCAGAAATTTTAAATGCACCTGTTGATCTAGTTCAGCGTTCAGCAGAAGCTCGAGCTGCAGCTTCTGGAGTTTCAGTTGATGATGTATTAAGTTCTTGGGCTGGAGGAGAAAGTGTAGCTGCATCAGCACCGAAAGAAGAAGCTCCTGTAGTTGAAGAAGCCCCTGTAGAAGAAGTAGTTGAAGAAGCCCCTGTAGAAGAAGTAGTTGAAGAAGCTCCTGTAGAAGAGATTACAACAGAAGAAGTAGTTGAGGAAATCATTGAAGAAATTGTTGAAATGAAAAATGAAAGTTCTTTGAGCTTTATTTCAGGAGTCCTTCTAGTAAGTATTTTCACATATCTCTTTGCTTTTGCAATTCCAAAAAATCAAGCAACAGCCATCGTTAATGAGTCACTAAATAACTCTGTATATGTTACAAGTGAAGTTATTAAAGGAGCAGAAATATACAGTTCCTTAAACTGTCAATCTTGTCATACACAAAATGTAAGAACATTAATTCCTGATACTCAAAATGGAAAAGTGCTGCAAAACAAATACGCAAATGCAACACTAATTAATAATGTTGGAAATATAAGACTTGGTCCAGATTTATCAACGAATGCAACTCGCGAGCCAACTAACAATAGTCAATGGCTTGAACGATATCTTTCTGACTCTACTTCAGTAAATAGAGATATTCCACATCCAAATTATGACTTTCTTGATGAGGAAGATTTGGAATACCTCATAACTTATTTACTATCATTAGGAGAAAAAGATGAGTGATTTAGTAAATAAAGTAGCAGAAATTTTAAATGCACCTGTTGATCTCGTTCAGCGTTCAGCAGAAGCTCGGGCTGCAGCTTCTGGAGTTTCAGTTGATGATGTATTAAGTTCTTGGGCTGGAGGAGAAAGTGTAGCTGCATCAGCACCGAAAGAAGAAGCTCCTGTAGTTGAAGAAGCTCCTGTAGAAGAAGTAGTTGAAGAAGCTCCTGTAGAAGAAGTAGTTGAAGAAGCTCCTGTAGAAGAAGAAAATATGGTTTCTGCTTCAACCCCAGTTACTAGACAAGTTACCAAATCTTTATCTTTTGCTAACGAAACTATGGGCATAAAGTTAAATTCTGAAAACCTTCTTCCAAAATGGCTTAATTTTAGTTTTATTATTATTCCTCTATTCATACTTGTAGGCCTTATTAGCTCTTCAAACACACAAGATTGTGGCGAAAGAGGAATGTTAAATGTTGACAGGAAATCTCAAGAGGCTGTAAATTGTGATGGTTCACCTTATGAAGGTAGAGGTGTTGCTGCCACAAATACAGTAAATTATATTGCAATTGGTCAAGAGGTGTATGCTGGAGCCGCTGCTTGTGCTGGATGTCATGGTGGTGGAGGCGGAGGTGGAGTTGGTCCTGCTTTTATTGGTGGAGCATTGTATACAACATTTCCTACATGTGCAGATCATACAAAATGGATTCAACTGGGCTCTGCCGGATGGCAAGCAGAAGTTGGACCAACATATGGTGCTGAAGAAACTGTATCCATTGGAGGCATGCCAGGATTCCAAGGTAAATTAACAGAAGATGAACTATATGCTGTCGTAGTTTTTGAAAGAGTTGTTTTTGGTGGAGGCAACACGGAAGAAGTCTTGAGAGACTGTGGGCTGCTTGAAGCGGACGAAGAAGAAGTTACTACAGAAGCCATAAGCTCAAACCCTTAATGAAAAAATTTTCCTTACTTTACGTCTTTGTTTTTCTCGATGGATTATCAGTAGCAAGTAGTTCATTATTTGGTTTTTTCTTTCCAAAATTATTTTCTGATATTTTTGGTGCCAACTTTGAAGGAGATAATCTAATTTGGTTAAAATTTGTATTGCTTCCTGGAGTAGCAATAAATATTCTTCTAATGTTTTTTGCATTAACAAAAAATAGACCGGGAATATTACTATCTAACTGCCTCAGGGTTTTCACAACAGTTAGTTATTTTTTTATGTGGGGTGATGCAGTAATAATCAGGTCTCTTCTAAATTTGATTATTATCCACCACGTATTTGTTGTTACTGCGACTTTTGTTTTATTCTTCAGAAAAGAAGATAAGAATAATTCTGAAGAGATCAACTCAATTTAATTTCTAATAAAAACCTGTTTGTTTCTTTCTAAATCTGAATTATTATTTTTTTATGCTACCAGTAATCTACTTTCATATAGCACTTGTCGCAGTTAGCGCATTTTTGTTTTACGTTGTACTTTAAAGATGGTTAAAAAAAAGCGTGAAAAAAGAGTCGTTGGATGGAAAGAAAACGCAGCACTACCTGACCTTAATGTTAAAAATGTTATTGCCAAGATTGATACTGGTGCAAATCTAGCTTCTATTGATGCTTCTGATATAAAAATTATAACTAGAGACAAAATCAAGTACGTAAAGTTTAAAGTCATGAAAAGAAACAATACAGTTAGAAAAACCTCTGCACCTTTAGAAGGTTATAAAAGGATTAAGAGCTCCAATGGAGATGTCGAAAAAAGGCCATATATTAAAACTACATTATTGATGGATGGGATTAGTAAAAAAATAGAATTGACCTTAACTGATAGAGGTCCTATGGACTACACAATGTTAATAGGTAGAAAAGCATTAGGAAAAAGATGGGATGTTAACCCTTCAATCAGTTTTCTTACAAAGTCTAAAGGTCAATTAAAATGAAACTAGGAATTCTATCACAAGATATAAGGCTGTATTCTACGAGCCGCCTTTTTGAATCAGCAAAAAATCGAGGGCATGATACAGAAGTCATTAGCTACCTAAAATGCTACATGAATATTGCTAAAGCTAAACCTAGAATATTTTTCCAAGGTAGAGAAGTTAATTTTGATGTTGTAATACCTCGCATAGCTGCAACATGGACTTTTTATGGAGGTGCAGTTGTTAGACAGTTTGAATTGATGGGCTCACTATCAGCTAATTCATCTGCTTCAATTAGTAGATCTCGTGATAAATTAAGAGCTTTACAGCTTATTGGTAATACTGGTGTAGAAATGCCCATAACTGGCTATGTTCACTTATCAAGAGATATTGAGTCAGTATTAAAAACTGTAGGCCAGCCTCCATATGTAATAAAACTGCTTGAAGGTACACAAGGTAGAGGTGTTGTTTTAACAGAAACTATGGATGCTGCAATAAGTGCAATTGAGACCATGAAAAAAATTGATGCCAACATATTAATTCAAGAATTTATTAGTGAGTCAAGAGGGGAAGATATAAGAGCTATTGTTGTCGGGGATGAGGTGGTAGCTTCAATGAAGCGAAAAGCAAAACCCGGTGAATTTAGATCTAATGTTCATCTTGGTGGAAGTGTAGAAAAGTACAACCTTACGGAACAGGAAAGAGAAAGTGCAATTAAGGCAGCAAAGGTTCTTGGGTTATCTGTAGCTGGAGTTGATTTAATTCAATCTAATAGAGGACCCTTAGTGCTAGAGGTAAACTCTTCACCAGGACTTGAAGGAATAGAAAAAGCTAGTGGGATAGATGTGGCTGGCAAAATTATAGAATATTTGGAAGATCAACATTCTAAGAGAGATAAATCAAAACCAATCGATATTTAAAAAAATAAATTTTTTAGAATAGATAATCTAGAAAATACACCTTCATCTAAGATTTTCTCATTTTTAATTAGTACAGGAACTCTCAATAAGTATTCTTTATACTCACTTTGAACATCAACTGTTTTTACTGAAAAAAATAGCTTTAAAACACCAATTTTTTTTTCAGCTTTATTACAAAGCTCACAATTCTCGGTTGTAACAAAAATTAATTCGGACATGTATTATGTACTCATGAGGCCATGGACTTTAGTATTCATAATTTTGCTAGTGCTAATTATCTTTGTATCTGGTTCAATAGCCATTTCTAATTTCAGACTTTAATAATAACTTTTGAATTGTCTTTGCAATTAAGTAGCTTTTGCGCATTTCCATTACTTAAAAATAAAGAAACCATCCCCCAAGAGTCTACAACGATTCCAATTGCGCCAATTGTTTCATTTTTATAGTTATCACACCATTTAGCTGTTAACTCCTGATTATCAATCTTTAAAGATATTGAATCACCTATCTTGTATTTTTTATCATTAAGTTCTTGTGGTGAAATATTAGTTTGGCAATTTCCAAACTCATCAATATATAAGACCTCGCCTTTTATTTCTGTCTCAGTAATATCTGTAAGTGGAATTAAGTACTGATTTAAATCTTCAAGATTTAATTCTGTTCCAAAGTCTTCAAGTTTTAATTGTCCAGAAGCATATCCGGCTGCAAAAGGCGCAAATATATCTCTGGCATGAAAAGTATTTCCTTCGTGTGGGATAATCCAATTTTTATTTTCTAATTCAAAAGCTTGCTTTGCTCCACCAACAGTTGCGCAAGCTAAATTTAATAAGCCGTTATCTGGTCCTATCATAACTCCCCAATCAGTTGTTATAGCAATTGCTTTTCTCTCAGTCCCCACTCCAGGATCAACTACTGCTAATAAGACACCTTGAGGAATGTATTGAATTGCTCTCATTAATAGCAAACTTCCATATTTAATATCTTGGGGAGGTATTTGGTGAGAAATATCATTTATCTGAAGTTCATGATCTATTCGACTTATTACTCCCTTGACTACCCCAACTGAACCATCTTTTAAGCCAAAGTCAGAAGCAAATGATATGATTTTATTCATAGAAGTGATTATAAATTCACTTGAGAGTATTTATGGTGTAATCTAATAAATAAAGGGGGTGTTATGAAAAAATTAATTTCATTTTTAACAATATTCATAGTTGTAATCTACTTCGTTGTTGGTTGGTATGCATATGGCCAGGCTGCAACAGTTCCTTGTGAAGTATGGTTTGAAGAAGCTAATAATACACCTGCGAGCTTTACTCTTGGAGATAAAGCCAGCTGGGACCCCTCTGAATTTTTTATCGAAGGCTACGAAGATGTAACAATCTTTGCTGACGATGGAGAAGTTGAATTAAAATCATGGTGGGTAGAAAATAATTTATCCAATCCTACAATAATTCTCTTACACGGACTTACAAGTAGTAAGCACTCACCAGACATCCTTCTTCCTATGGGCATGATGAATAAAAGTGGATTTAATTTACTTGCAATAGATATAAGAGATCATGGAGAAAGTACCTGCGAAGATGGATTTTATGCTGCTGGGCAAAATGAAACAAATGATGTTATTGCAGCAATTAATTGGCTTAAAGAGAAAGGCGTAAAGTCTTCGAACATTGGAATTTACGGAAACTCTTTAGGTGCCTTAATAGCTTTAATGACTCCGGCAAAGACTAATGAATTTGCCTCAATTGCTGTTATAGACCCTCCTGTAAACTTTAAAACTCTTGTCAGAGAAGAAATGACATATCAAGGACTTCCAACATTTTTATGGGAACCTATTTATCATTATGCATTAATTTTTAAGGGAATAAATATGTTAAATGATATCCCTGAAGAGGCTTTAATAAAAAGCAATAAACAACCTTTACTAATTTTTACAGGAATGAAAAGCGACAGAGTGCTTCCGCATCATTCTGATGACTTAGTAAACATAGCTAAACAAAACAATATTGAATACTATATTTACAAGTACGATGATATGGGACATACTCAAATTCTTTACTTTTATACAGAAGAATACTCTGAACTTATTACAGAATTCTATGAAAGAACATTAAATGATTAAAAAGCTTGGGTATATTCTAGTTATTTTAACGTTAGTAATTTTAGGCGGTGCAGGGTGGTTTTTTTCAGGTGTGATATATGAGGGTGCATTGAATCCTGAATTTAATGATTCTGGAAGTATTGGTACCGCTGAAGATAGAGTCCTAGTTTCTGAAGTTAATAGCAATTCAATAATTTTGAATGTAGAAGAAGAATTATGGGGTCCGCTTCTTGAGAGAGGTATTTATGGGATAATCGGGCAGAATGGTGATGCAGTAGTTGGCAATATAATAAGTACTGAAGGCACAACTGTTGAAAGAGAGCTCTTAAATATAAACGGCACGATTGTAGTAGGAGACAAAATTAGAGGAACTAGTCTTGTTGTCCGAGATGATAACAATGAATACAAAATTCTTGGTACCTCAGGTTGGTCTGGTCAAGCATCTGAGGGTGTTTATACACCAAAATCAGTCTCTAATCTTGATTATGAAACTATTTATTACAAATCTGAATTAGGTGAATTCCCAGCTTATCTCACAAACAAAGGCGATAAAGGAATTGTAATTTTTGTACACGGTTTTCGAGGTGATTACTCACGAGAAGTTTTTGCAAAAATGCGTGCTGGTGAGATTGTAGATATGGGGTATAGATCTATGATTATTTCATATAGAAATGATAAAGGTTTACCAAAAGACCCTTCTGGTATTTTTCAATATGGAACAACTGAATGGAAAGATATTGATGGTGCAATTAATAAAGCTCTAGAATTTACCGATAATGTAGTCCTCTTTGGAACAAGTGGAGGGGGAGGCCCCATTTCATCGTGGTTAAAAAATTCAGTAGATAAGAGAAAAATAAAAGGAATAATATACGAAGCACCAGTAATTAATTTTTGGGAAAGTGTTGAAGTAAATGGTGCTGCTAGATATCCATGGGTTCCAGGTCAATTATTTGGATATTTTAAAATATTCACTGAAATTAGGTACGATGTCGATTTTCAAAAAATGAACTTTACTGATGCTGTAATAAATTCAGATATACCCGTTCTCTTATTTCACGGGGATGATGATGAGTGGGTTCCTATTGAAATGTCAGACTTGATAGCATCATCTAGAGATACTAATTTTACTTACATAAGATATGAAAATGTTGGTCACGTTACATCTTGGAATGCAGATCCAGATAATTATGTTTATCAATTATCTCAATTTCTAGCGGGACTAGATTAAGCAAAAACTTTATAAAGTTTTTCAATTGTATTAGTTGTATTTTGCCAATCATACTTTGAGGATTTTTCTATACAATTTTTCATAATTAATTCAAACCTTGAATCATCTTGTAGTAAATCAATAACAAAATTATTAACACTACTTTCAACTAAATTTTCTGATAAGAATCCATTTTTATTGTTTTCAATTATTTCAACTAAAGAGCCTTTATTGGTAGTAAGAACTGGAACTCCCATAGAGTTAGCTTCAATTGCAACAAGACCAAATGTCTCAAACTTTGAAGTATGTAGTAACAATTTTGATCTATTTAGTAATTCTTTAATTTTAGTTTGAGGAAGACTATCCAGAAACTCAACATGTGAACCCAAGTCTGCTTCCTTAATACTTTTTCTAATCTCTTCTAAATACTCATCTCCAGACTTGCCACTTGGACCTCCAATAAAGTAGCACTTGAAGTCACTTTCAATCTTTCTAAAATTATTTAAAAAATTTAAAACTTCAAGTTGTCCTTTTTGTGGCTGAATCCTTCCAATTGATAAAAATATATTTTCTCTTTTAATGGAAGGATTGATTGAAAAGACCTCCCTATCAACGCCTGGCGTGATATATTTTATTTTGTTTTTATCAATTTTATAATTTTCAGATATCAAAACATTTTCAAATTCTGAAGATGCAGTAACAAAATCTGATGATGTCATGACTATCTTTTCACAATCAACACGTTCGTTGTTGTATCCTTCTTGAAATATACCCAAACTATGAGAAGTGTAAATAAGAGGTATTTTAAATTCTTCAGCAATCTGTTTTGCTACAAGGCCAGATAGCCAATAGTGTGCGTGAATTATATCAAAACTTTTCAAATCAAAAATTTCATCTAATTTTTTCCTAAAATCTTGTAAATGTATTTCTTTATCTTCGACAGAAAGATCTTTTTCAAATAAATTAAGTGAAACAAATTCCAAATTGTTTTCTTTGAAGCTCTCTGCTTTTTCAGCTGTCACAACAGTAACGTTATGCTTATTTGATAAAAGTTTTGTAGTTTGTTGAACATAGATGTTTAACCCTCCTGAATCAAACTTTCCTACGCTCCCAAATGGTGATGTGTGAAAGCTTATTTGTAAAATCTTCATAAATTCATCGTTAGATCATAGAGTTGTACGGATTTACCACCTAAATCATACTTGTATCTCTCAGTTCCCTTTAAAAAGTCGAAAAATGAGAAGTTCTTCTTTATCAAATGCTGAATTATTAAATCATTAAGGATTATGCCAGGGTTTACTGCGTTAAAATTGTTGTCTCTACTTGAATTGTAAAGATAGCAACCAATTTCATTTTCATAACAAAAAGCTGTAGAGAGAATTCCTTTATTACTGTCTGTATAATAAATTTTCCATCCATCAGTGTTTAAAAGGTTTTTAAAGTATGATTCTACTTCTTCAGTCATAAACTTTCCTTTTTCTCCTTTAGAGTCTCTATGTTGAGATACAAAAACACTAAAAATATCTTGATCTTTTGATTCACTTAATTTAAAAGTTTCAATCTTGTCTTCAAACTTTCTCTTTTTTCTATTTAATTCATGCCTTTTCTTTTTTGGTAGGTTTTTTAAATACTCTTCATATGTAACTGGAAGAATTAAGTTAACCGAGATATCACCTTTCTTTATTCTTACTGATTCAAAATTATTACTATTTATTAATTTTCGAATTTGAAAAAAATGTAAAGAATCAAAATCAATTTTTTTTATATTGTTATCTTCTAACATCTTGATATCTAAAACAACACTTGGCCTGTAATCTACAAAGTCTCTATTACCAATATTTATAATTGTTGAATTTGAGATTGCAAAATCTTCAAACTTTATATCTTTTGGTTCACTAAATTGATGTATTAACTTTAAAAAATCTTTTTTAGTAAATGGTGATTCTTGAACTTGTTTTTCCACAAAGCTTAGAATAAACCATTTACAACATTTAGTGTATCTACAAAATATAGAGAAGTAATAAAGGCAAATAGAAAATCAAAAATATATATTTGATTTGAAAGCTGATTTGTTAATTCATATTCAAAACGAATCTTCACAAACATAAAATTAATAAAAGTAGAAAATAATGCTGTTGTAAGCCCTGCAAGCAGTATGTCATTAGTGCTAAAAGAATAAAAGCTACTAACGCCGATAAATACTATAGAAACTACAAAGAAATTAAAAAAGAATTGAAAATTGCTGAATTGAATATTGAGATAAGTTGCAAATGTTTTTAAGAAAAGTAAAAGTAAATACATAAAAGAAAGATAAAAAATATTTTCTTGAAAACTGTTGCTAACAATAAATCCATTTATTAAGAAAGTGAAGACTAGGAGCATAAACACATTTCCTATCTTATAAATACTTACATCACGTTGAAACAAAAAATAAACCAAAGAGACTAACAAGCAGGAGATAATCAGAGCTGATTGGTTAATGTCAGAAAAAATGCTTTGAATCACAACAGAAGAAAATGATAACAATAAAACTGTAAGAATTATGATGTATTGTTCAGACTTTAAATCAAACTGGCCTATCAACATTTCCGAAAGCCAAATTAAAGTAAGCCCCACAAAGCAAGCTGTTATTAAAGGCTGACTAGAAATTAAAATACCAACAAATATAGCCATAGATAGAATATATTGAAAATAACGTAATTGAATTTGAAACATCCTCGCGAAAATTTTACTTGGATAAGCTTGAAAATTAAAGAAGTTTATTATATAGTTGTTACACACTACATTTAGTGTTATTTTATATCGGCTATACAACATTTAGTTATAAAAGGAGAAGAAGTGGCAAGTAAACCAGGGCTTAAAATAACAAGAAAATATACAACACCGGGTAACCCATACAACAATATTGATTGGGAAAAAAGAAGTTCAAAAATAGCCAACCCGGATGGATCAGTTGTTTTTGAAATGAATGACGTTGAGATTCCTTCTTCCTGGTCTCAAGTTGCAACAGACATTATGGTTTCAAAATATTTCAGAAAAGCAGGTGTACCACAAGTTGATGCTGATGGAAATGAATTAAAAGATGAAAATGGTGATCGTATTCTTGGTCCTGAAACATCATCTCGTCAAGTTTTTGATCGTTTAGCTGAAACATGGAGGCACTGGGGAGAAAAAACAGGATATTTTGTATCTTCGGACGACGCACAGGCATTTGAAGATGAACTTAAATACATGCTCGCAACACAAATGGCTGCTCCAAATAGCCCTCAATGGTTTAATACTGGGTTAAATTACAAATATGACTTAACTGGCCCAAAACAAGGTTTTTGGTATGTAGATCCTAAGACTGGCAATTTAACCCCTGGTGAGGATTCATATTCAAGGCCACAGCCACACGCCTGCTTCATACAGTCTATTGATGATGATCTAGTGAATGAAGGTGGAATTATGGACCTTTGGGTCAAAGAGGCACGCCTATTTAAGTTTGGTTCGGGAACTGGTACAAACTTTTCAAATTTGAGAGGTGCTGGTGAACAGCTTTCAGGTGGTGGTGTTTCCTCAGGAGTTATGTCATTTCTAAAAATTGGGGATAGAGCTGCAGGAGCTATTAAATCAGGTGGTACAACAAGAAGAGCAGCAAAAATGGTCATATTGGACTTAGATCATCCAGACATTGAAGACTTTATTGAATGGAAGGCTATTGAGGAAGATAAAGCAAGAGCACTAATTGCTGCAGGATATCCTTCTGACTTTAATGGTGAAGCTTATGCAACTGTCTCTGGTCAAAATTCAAACAACTCAGTAAAAGTACCAACCGAGTTCTTAAAAGCAATTGAAGAAGACGGGGATTGGGATCTTATTGCAAGAACAGATGGATCAGTAATGAAAACTGTTAAAGCAAGAGATCTCTGGAATAAAATTGCTGATGCTGCATGGAGATGTGCGGATCCTGGTGTTCAGTATGATACAACTATAAACGAATGGCATACCTCCCCTATGGGTGGAAGAATTAGAGCTTCTAATCCATGTTCTGAGTATTTATTCTTAGACAACACAGCATGTAATCTAGCAAGTCTTAATCTTGTTAAATTTTATAATGATGAGACACAGATTTTCGATGTTGTTTCATATAAACATGCTCTTAGAATATGGACTATAGTTCTTGAAATTTCTGTTGAAATGGCACAATTTCCTTCAAAAGAAATTGCCCAGGGTTCTTATGACTACAGAACATTGGGTCTTGGCTATGCAAATTTAGGATCTCTGTTAATGAGAAAAGGTATTGCGTATGATTCTAAGCTTGGACGGGCTATTGCTGGTGCTTTAACTGCAATGCTTACTGGTGAAGCATATAAAGCATCTGCTGAAATGGCAGGTATTGTTGGACCTTTTCCTAAGTACAAAGACAATTCTCAAAATATGTTGAGAGTTATGAATAACCATAGAAAAGCAGCATATGATTCAAATGACTATGACGGCTTAAGTCATGATCTTATAGCAATAGATCAGGAACTATGCCCTGAATACCTTTTAGAAGCTGCTCAAGCTTCCTGGGACGATGCTGTTGAGCTTGGGACTAAAAATGGATACAGAAATGCACAAGCCACTGTCTTAGCTCCAACAGGAACTATTGGACTCCTAATGGATTGTGACACAACTGGAGTAGAGCCTGACTTTGCATTAATGAAATTCAAAAAACTTGCTGGTGGTGGTTATATGAAGATAGCTAACCAATCTATAGGTCCTGCACTAGATGCTCTCGGTT
>VMHT01082081.1_pt1 | contig 30352 bp, 31 predicted proteins | sample 4693611 | NCBI WGS metagenome assembly VMHT01 (sample SAMN12280063, study PRJNA550983) | marine metagenome | isolation source: seawater sampled from same location over 5 years 0.02-0.2 micron viral filtrate | place: USA: collected off the coast of southern California halfway between the port... ... | reverse complement strand
TCTAGATTTTACAGCTACTTTTGGAGCCATAGTACCTTCAACGATAGCTTGTACTGATTCAGCCATTAAGTAAGGCATGAATACAAGACCTGGACCGTTACCGTCACCTTTTCTACCAACTAAGATCTCTAAAGATCCGAATGCGACAGATGGGTCAGTGTAAACATTGATACCAGCGATAGAACCTAAAGGATAGATTGCACCTGCAACTTGATTTACAGTGTTAGCCATTGGGTAAGCTACGAAACCTGCAACACCTTGTATTGCGGAAGCAACTAAACCACCGACAACTGCAAAGTTACCAGCACCTCTTCTACCTTTTTGCGCGATTAAGTTAGCCGCTGCTAAAACGTTAGTTAAGATTCTTCTGTGAGAATCACCTTTAGTTTCACCACCTGCTAAAGCAAGGTCTAATTCACCAATACCAGAACCAGCGATTGATCTCATCTTAGATAAGATGTGGTTGTTGATAGACTGAGTTAATTCGTTAGTTAAAACTGCTTCTACTTGAGCAACAGCGTCAACACCGAATTGTTTTAGATCTTGAACTTGCTCTCTAGTTACAGCAGCAGCTACTTGGAAAGTCTCTGCAGAAACTGATTTAGAGAATAAGCTTAAGCCCATTACTTTATCAGCAGCTTGCTCACCAGCACCTCTTGAATAAGGGTTACCAGCGTCATCAGCAGCTGAGAATCCAGGAATGTGATCTTCTAAAGCTTTTACTAGTTCAACAGAACCAGCAGTTGCACCAGCACCTTCTAAATCTGCAGCTACATTAGCGTTAGCAGCGTCTATAGTACCTACTTTAAAGATTGATTTTCCATCGATTCTAGATAGTCCGATAAAAGTATAGTCACCGTTTGTACCACCTGCAGCAGCAATGTCTGCAGCGCCTGCGCCAGCAGCCTTTACGTATGTTGGAGCCTCAGAACCACCTAATTTACCACCTTCGTATACGAAGTCTAGGTAAGATAGTAATCCCATAGGTCCAGCCATAGGTACAACAGGTACTAGGTCTAAACCGATTGTTTGTGCAGCAACTTGCATTGCTAACGGTAATAATGTTGGAGCTTTGTCACCTGAACCAGCTGCACCTGCACCGCCTTGAGCAGTACTTGCACCACCTGGGAAAGATGTAGCACCCATACCAAAGATGTTACCAGCAGCCCCTAGAGACATGATGTTTGCATCTTCATAAAGCTTGTGATTGTGACAGTATTCTGACATCCAAGCTAGCTTTGAGCTTTCGTTAATACCAGTAGCTTCCTCAATGATTGGAGACCACGTGTTTCTAACTTCAGCTTCGTTAATTAAATTTGCCATTTTGTTAAATTTTTATTTTTAATGGTTTGTTTAGTGTTCATTTCTGAACTCGACTTGCTTGGGTTTTCTGCTTCTGTCACCCTAATCGTCGATCAATTTTATATATCTTTTACTTTTTAAATCTTTTCTTTAAGCTTTCAGCGTATCCAGAAACATCATATAGTGGCTCGTCTTTCTTCTCAGTTACTGCTGATTCGTTAACTGCCGCTAATTTTTCTAGGTCAACTTTTACCTCTCTTAGATCTCTAGTTTCCCAGAAGTTTCTAACTTGATACTCAGTGTTTAGAGTATGGTATTTTGCTTGAGCTTTGATTTGATTTTGTTTTCCTTCAGTTAGAGATTCAAACTTCTCTTTGTATTCTGCAGGAGCTGCAGACATAAAGAATGGTTCGTTATTTCTAGCTTCAACAACAGCATTTGCGTTTTCAATGATTGCACTAATTTGTGCTTCATTCATAAATGCTCTTTTTGTAACTCTGTTTCTAACTTCGGTTTTTGCATCTTCATTTAGTGTATTGTAAGCCTCTTGTACAGAACCTGATACTACATTTAAGAATGCAGGGTTTTCATTTTCTTTTACTTGAGCAGCTTCTACTAATGCATCTAATTTAGATGAAATTTCGTTTTTGTAAGTATCTAAAGCAGATTCTTCAACTTCGTCCTCTTCAGCAACTTCTTCAGTTTCTTCTACTTCCTCTTCGTTAGTAGTTTCCTCTTCGTTAGTTTCTTCTGATTCTTCAGTAGCTTCAGTTTCTTCAACTTCCTCTTCGTTAGTAGTTTCTTCAGTTTCTTCAACTTCTTCACCACCTTCGTGAGATGTTTCTTCTACTTCCTCTTCGTTAGTAGTTTCTTCAGTTTCGGCAACTTCTTCAGTTTCTTCAACTTCTTCACCACCTTCGTGAGATGTTTCTTCTACTTCCTCTTCGTTAGTAGTTTCTTCTGATTCTTCAGTAGCTTCAGTTTCAGCAACTTCTTCAGTTTCAGCTACTTCTTCAGTTTCTTCAACTTCTTCAGTTTCTTCAACTTCTTCAGCACCTTCGCCAGCTTCATCTTCTTCAGCAACCTCTTCTGTTTCCTCTACTTCCTCTTCGTTAGTAGCCTCTTCTTCAGTTACTTCTGGAGTTTCTTCTTCAGTTACTTCTGGAGTTTCTTCAGTTTCTTCAACTTCTTCTTCAGTTACTTCTTCAGTTTCTTCAACTAAATTTTCGTTGATTTGAGTTGCAATATACTCAGTGTATTCTGATACTGACTGTAAGTTTTCTTTTAAGTATTCAACGTAACCTAATAGATTCTTGTTAGTTTCAGCTCCTTCGTTAGCTTGTTCAGCAATGTAATCAGCAAAGTCTTTAACTTTACCAACAGCTTCAGCTAAATGCTCAGAGTACTGAATACCTTGATCTAATTTTTTAGCAACATCCTCAGTATAAGATATACCTTGATCTGCTTTTTCAGCAACGTGTTCTGAATATTGGATTGACTCGTCTAATTTGCCAGCTAAATACTCAACGTATTCTGAGAGAGTATTAACGCTTTCGACGATGTGATCGTTATGAGACTTTACATTCTCTAACGTGTTATCTTCGCTTTGAGCTCCGATAGACTCTTTAATGCCTTTAATTTCGTTAGCTAAGTACTCAGAATACTTGTGGAAATCTTCAGCTTTTACAAATTCTGCCATGTTTTTTTCTTTTATTTCTGTATTTATGTTGTTTGTAATTTCTTTTGTAGCTTCTGGTGCTTCTCCATTCATTTCATAGATCCAAAGCCCAGACTCATTATCAAAACCATACGACTCGTTAACTCTCTTTAACTCAGCGTTAGCAAATCCAGGATCTGCAACTAGGTCGTAAGTGAATAATTGCTTAATTTTTACTTTACCGTTTGATTCTACAGCACCTGCAGCTCTCGAGGAGATTTGTAAAGGTACACCAGCATCAACTAATGCTTTAGCTTGACGACCAGCGTCAGTATCTAATAATCTGATTTTACCTTTTACCTGCTTATTGTCTTTATCGTAGAAAAGTTCCTCAATAATGTGTGAAACATTTTTTAGAGAAACATCAAATTGCTGAGGATGGTCTAACTCACCTAATAGTTTAGAAGATTTAATTTTATCTTGTAACTGTTGGATTTGAGGTACATACTCATCTTCAGTATAAATTCTGTTATTTTTATTCTTAGTGTCAATTTCACCAAAAATACCTTCGAGAACATACTCTTTGCCTTCGTTAGAAGCTACGCTTAGTTGGCTAGAGGACATTTCGACGATCAGTAAATCGTTAACTTTTGCCATATCTATGGTTTTTATTATTTTTAATATATATCACGTCTTATTATGCAAATATCCTAATATGTTAAATGCCTGCTAGAGGATCTTCCTCTTCGCCACCTTCTTCTTTCTCAGCTTCTTTATCAGCTTCTTTTTCTTCTTCAGCATCTTCAGTCTCTTTATCTAGGTAATACTTAACTAGAATATCCATTTCGCCCTCGGCGAATGCATCCTGACCATACTCATTAAAGAAGTAATCTTTGAACTCTTTTTCAGTCTTAGAAGCTGTAATAGCACCTAAAATTTCTGCTGATTTTATCTCTGGACCTGAGTCTAAAGTAAGTGGTTCAACATAAATATCTGATTCTTCACCTGCCTTGAGTGCGTCTTCGGCTATGAATTCCTCGAATGTTTTAAAAATTTTCATATCTGCTTTCATGTTTTATATATCTCTTTTTCTTATTTATCTAGGTATATTACATCATCATACCATCATCGTCTGGTTCAGGTTCATCTGCTGCAGCCTTTTCAGCTTTAGCTTTATATGCCTTATTTGCTCTAATGTCGTCATCAGATAACTTAAGATATTTAGTAACGAGATATTCTTGGTCAAAGTAATACTCTTCTTCCATAGTCTCTTGGTTAGTTGTCATTAATGAGTCTCTCATGCTTGAGATAAAGTCTAATCTCAACTGCATAATCTCTTGATTTTTCAATTCAGCAAATACATTCTCTTCATTGTATCTTAAAGCTACTTGGGTTTTAAACTGTGGGTCGTCTTGAAACTCAGGGTATTTAAGACACATTTGAATGTAAAGAGGTTTTACTAAAATCTCTTGGAATACTGATCTTAATCTATTGATAAACTTAGAAAATTTAATTTCATCTCTTACCATACCGTCGCCTGCTAATGCAAAGTCGCCTCCACCGTCGTCATATAAGAATCTATTGTAAGGAATTTTAGAAACTTGCTTAAGTTTGTCATTGAAGTATTTAAGTGCCTCAGTATCTGAAAGGTCAGGGCCTTCTCCACCTAATGTTTCAATCTCTGGTTGCTCACCATCTTTAGAAGGTAACCAATATTCTTTTGAGAATTGTAACATTGGCTTACCATCTGTAGTTAAGTTACCTGACTCAAAGTCAAAATCAACAACTTCTTTATAGTTATTCATTAACTGAGCTAATGATTGTTTTGCTCTTGTTTTAGATTTACCACCTACAGGAATAATAAACTTCATTCTAAATGAAGCGTTAGTTACTGCCCAGATTACTCTGGTGTGTTCCATAATTCTAAGTAGGTTAAAAGATCTAATTAATCTTTCAACATAAGATACTCTTGAAGCAGTTGAAAGGGAAGAATATGAAATGTAAATAATTTGAGAATCATATAAAACTCTTTCTTTTACTGGGTCATCCTTATATTGAATCCAAACCTTTTTACCATCGTCTTTATTAAAACCGGGCATTAGAGTGATTGGATCTATCTCTTTGAAACCTATGATCTCTTTTTGATCTGGTGAGTAAATAATCTCAAATGATAAATAACCATCTACTAAGAATTTTCTAAAGAAATACCATGCTCCGTTCTCACCATTAAAACCAAAGTAGTGGTATATTTGTCTGAAGTACTTATTAAGGTCTTTGTTAACTTCATCGGAAACATCAAGACCCATAATATCTGGTTGAGCAAAGAAGTTTTTCTCATCATATACAATTGCCTCATCACAAAGTATATCTAGAATATCTTCAACTTCATCGTTCATTGAGAATCTTCTCAACTCATCTCTTTTACCAGGATAATCAATATCAAAGAACGGTACGTTCTTCTTCATATTAATATCTGCCATGGATAGTGCAGCAAATGCACCATAAATATCATCATTGTCTAAACCGAACGGGTTCATCTCTCTATAGCCAAATTGATCTTCCATTGGACCAATAGCTTGAGATTGTCTGAGTACCATGTCATCATAACGCATACCAAAAGAACTTAGCGTCTTCAATGCATTCGAGAGGCTAAATGGTCTTGAGTTAGAACTAAATGGTCCGTTTCTTTTTTCAGTAAATCCTGCCATAATATATTATTATTTCTGTTTTATATATCTCATTTATTTAAGTGGTTTCTGAACATTGCTCTAATAGCACCAACTCCCATTCCCTCTAAGTCGAGAAAATCTATGAGTGCGATCTTGGACCAGTGTTCATATCCTACTACTGCTTGTTTTGATTTACGACTAGGGATATATTGTCTAATCGCAAAATCAAATCCAAATTTACCTAAAAATCCTTTTGCACCATCATAACTTAATGATAGCGGGGCCTGATTTTTAGCAGGTTTTCCCTCTTGTCCCTTTAAGTAACCTTGGAATCTTTCATAAACTACATCTAGTAGTTCTGTTTTAATGTTGGGTGGTAACAAGTTTAGATTAATGCCACAGTCATTGTTACCTGCCGGGTCTAATGCTAACACGCATGGGTTTTTATCCCACTCTGTTGCATATTTAGGTTCATCATATCTAAACACATAGACTTGCCCCGGTCTAAACCTTCTTGCTGTTTTCTGAACTGCGGTTTCTCTAATAGATTTCTTAGAATCTTCAAACCAGCTTTCAGCATCTGATTTAGCACTACTCATGCCTCCAGATTCTTTGCTAAATTGTCTTATGTCTCTTTTTACTTGTCCCATTATTTAAGTGTCTTTTCCGTTAACACGATAAACCTCATGTTACGACTTTCACACCATGCTTGCGCATACTTATATTTGTCTGTGTTCTTAACATATTGTTCTGCTAAAAACTTATACGACTCTAAAGCTTTCTTTGATTTTTTAAGAGGTGGCCTAGGCTTTTTAATCTGTGCCTCTGGTTTAATCTCGACCATGAACTCTTCTTCTATACCTTCTGCATTCTTAGTTTTCATATAGAAGTCAGGATAATACTTATGTTGTCTATTATCAATTCTAGAAATATATTTAATTTCTACGGGTTCGCTTGACCACTTCAATACGTTGTCTTTAGTGTCGCACATAATACAAAACTTTCTTTCCCATGAGGAACGGTAAATAATCGGCGTTGGACCGATATACTTATCTGGATTTTGTGGTTCAAAATAACCTTGAACAAAACCTGAATTCCCTCTGGGTTTTAAGTTCTTTATTGACATTATATATTAAACATTCCGCCTTCTGAACTACCGTTATTAGTATTGATCTTATCCATTGACATTGTGTTCTTATATTTTTGTGGGTGGATTTTATTCCATCCTTTAGCATATCCTCTCTTTGCAATTTCTGTAAAGTAAGCAAATGCATTAGTATATTTAGGGTTAAAATTACGCCAGTATTTCAGAAGGTCTAATATAGCAAATTGTAGACAATCATTTCTGTCGTCATTGTTTACATATACTAATTTTCTAATTGCCCTCTCCGCCAGTAAGATTAACATCTTCTCAGCGTCCTTTGTCAATTTATCATCCTCTAAAGACTGCACAATCTGATTGTAAAGATCTTTATTATTTAGATAATTCTTTTTTCTCGGCACGTTTGTTTAATTTAATTTACCTTTATATGAAAAAAAGCCCGATTGTTTCGAAACGGGCTTTTAGTGAGATTTGTGGGGATAGTTTGTTAAACCGCTTCTTGTGAATCTAAAGCAATTTTAAACTTTTCAATTCTTGCTGGCTCATCGTTAATGAATACAGTAAGAATATCATTCTTTCCAGCATTAGTATATTCTAAAGCATCAACTTTCATTGAGGTTCCTTCTTCCATACCATCTGATTCTACTTTTAACCTAGCAGCAACATAGCCATCTTCTATATTTAGAAGATCTTCGTTTTGTAGTCCATCTAATTCTTCAGAAATTCTTTTGATTTCTGATTTTAATAAATTATCTGCAGCTTTAATATCTGCTAGGTTTCTATCAGCCTCGGCTAATCTACCAACTTGGTCATGTAGAAATGATAGCATCTCTTTGAATAAAAGAACTTTCTCATTCTTAGCTTTTCTTCTTTCAACTAGAGACTCTAAAACGTCTGCATACAATTCAGTAACATCAGCTCCAGTTTGTTCTGCTACATAATCAACAGCAGCATCAGCTAATAATTTTTTGAATTCTACAATTTTAGTATCGTTATTTCTTCTGTAAACAAAAGCATTATTTTCTGCCTTCATAGAAACTACAGTGATCTGATCTTTTGTAGACTCTTCTACAAAATCTAAAACTTTGTAAGAGTCGAAATTTTCTGCAGCAACTTGGAATGTTTCAATTAAAGATTTGTCTTCATATTTAACATATCCGATATTGAAGAATCTTTCAGATAGTTTTTCTTCAGAGCCTAAAGTGATTTCCATCTTACCTGCAAAGAATGCATTAGATTCTTTTACGTAAGAGAATTTTACAGCAATAGAAGACTTTTTAGTCTCATTTAATTCTTTGGTAGCAGTTTCTAATTCTTGGTTTACTTTGTTTAAAGCTTCACCCTTCTTACCAGCTAATCTAAGTTCTTTTCCGTAATTAGTTAGGAAGCTTACTTTCTCATTTAGCTCGTTCATTTTATCGAAGTTTTCTAAAGAACCTTCTTCAATTTTAGAAACAGCTTTTTTATTATTGTAATCATAGTAGAATGAAATGCCATTCTCGTTGATTGTAAATAACCTGTTAGCAGCAACTAATGTATTAAATACATCATTTACTTCTGATATTGGCTCAATGTGAGAACCAGTTACTTTAAAGTTAGCACCTCCAACGTGGAAAATGTGGCCGCTGCCACTTTCAACCACTGGTGAAATAACTTTATTGTTTGATAAATTTGCCATTTTTCGTATTTTATTTTCTATAAATTATATATCAGTCAAATTATCTTTATATTTTACCTCCAAATGGGTAGTCCCTACCAGTTACATTGTAGTTGTCTCCAAGCATAGAATCTGCGTCTTCGGTACTAACTCCATTTGATGGATCTGGACCATTCTTAATAGTAAACATCCTATTAGCTTGCTTTCTTCTTCTGGAAACTCTTTTTATTTGACTTTCTGTATTTTGTTCATTACCAAATGTAGCTATTAATGTAGCATCTGTACAAGAGAAATCTTCTCCTGTTTTAATCCATTCAGTTCCATTAGACTCCCATTTAAAACCAGTACCGCAATCATAGTAAACTGATGGGTTCATATCAGGATCTAAAAATCCGTTTGGATCTCCATAGTCACCTGTTATTGCATTAGCATACATGGTTCTGGTAAATTTCTGGTAAGTGTCTTCTTCAAAATCAAATGAAGGAATAAATGAATTAATCTCTAGACTAAATGTAATTTTGTGATTTTGTTTATCATCAAAGCTATATTCCACAGGTCTTTCCTGTGTATAATCATCTGGCATCATATACTCAGATGAAATTCTGTAAGTACCCTCTTCCAAGTGACCAGCATCAACATTATAGAAATTAGACTTGTACATTTTCTTTACAATAGCTTCTGTTACTTTAAATAAATCTAATTGACTTGATACTAGTATCTCAACATCTACTCCAATCATACATGGAATCATTTCAAACTCTGCAACAAACCCTTCCATTAGGCCTTGCTCATTCATCATAGAGTACTGACCCATATTTCTCTTATTTACTAATTTAGCTGGGTCTACTGCAAATGAGGTTAGGTTTACAATACCTCTTGGAACTTTATCATAATTACCATCAGCGAATTGACCATCAGGGTCACAGCCAGGTCCATTAACGTTTGAGAATAGGAATGAATCTTTTAAAAAGTTCTCATCACCTGAGACTGCATAAAAGAACGGTACATCAACAATAACTCTTTCGTCATTGCTAATTTGTCTAAAAAAACTCAGCTTGCTGTTGAGGTCTGCTAATAGACCAACAACCACATGTCTAATAACTGAATCGTCTTTATTAAATTTAAGATTGTAAGTTGCCATAGAGTATATATCACTCTATTAATCTATAGTCTCAATAGTGAATTTAGAGAAACCATTCTCTCGATAAATTTGAATTTTCTTATCGAAAATCTCATGCGGTAATACCGAGTGATTAATTACGAATGTATTTATTTTATGTTCTTTAATTACTTGATTTAATATCTTCAATATATTATAGACGCCATCATGGTCTACTGAAGATAACAATTCATCTAAGAAAAGAAGGTTTAGTTGTGGAAATCTTAGTTTTAAGATTTTAATAATAGCAACAATAACTATAAAGTCTGCTTTCTTACGCTCTCCAGTTGAGAGTGTCAGTGGATTAATATCTTCACCTAGGTGATTGATAATACAATTAAACTTCTCATCGAATCTAATATGGAAAGGTAAGTGCATAGTTTGAGCCATGGCTGCAATGTTAGTATTAAGTCCTGGTAGAATAGTTTTAACTGCCAAGTTCTTTACACCATCTTCACCTAGTATATTCTCTACTATTTCCATAAAGTTATAGTCACCATTTAACTGGTCTTTACTTGAAGATTTCTTTGCTTCTTTCTCTTCAAACTCTGTAATAAGATTTCTTAGGTGATCGAAGTCAGCTCCTTGTGGAGTATCTTTAATTTTTAACAACTCGTCTTTAAGTTGTTTCATTGTAAACTTATTATCTCTAATCTGACCTTCTATGTCTTGTTTTGCTTTAGATGCGCCATTAGCCTTAGTTTGAAGACTATCCATTTCAAGCTTAATAGACTTAATAGTCTCTGTATCTTGTTTGATCTTTTCACTGAATGAATCTTTTTGTTTTACGTGCCAGTCAGAAGTTAATTTAGTTTCGCATGTTGGGCAGTGGCCGCTTTCATATAATGCTAACTTCTTATTTAGATAATCAATTTCTCTTTTAATGTCTCCAGCTTCTGTTCTCTTTTCATTATATTCTTTATTGAATTTATTCATCGCAGATTCTTCTTTCTTACGATTAGCATCCATATCTAATACAGTCTCATGTAGAGTAACTAACTGATCTTTTAATTCTTGTATCTTAGATTTATTAGCTGTATTAGACTCTTCTATTAGGGTATTTAATTTACCCCTAACAGAAGCAATAGAATCCATAATTTGAGTTAACTCAGCGTCAAAGGAATCTATATCGAATTTAATGTCTCTTCTCTCATCTTTGATTTGTCTTTGCATATCATTAAGAATAGAGAAACCAAACATTCTATCAATAATTTGCTTCTTGTCTTGATTAGACATAGTTAGGAATGATTTAAAATCATTTACTGATAGAATAATTATATTCTTAAATACGTGATATGGAATACCGAATACCTCATCTTCTAAATATTCTTGTACTGATTTTTTGCCGGCTTTATCAAACTCAACTCCGTTAATTAAAAGATTAAATTTAGTAGGTGCTATCCCACGTTCTATTTCGATGAACATAGTACCACATTTAAGCCCTATTTTTACATAAAGTTCTTTGTTGATACGATTAGGTAAGTCTGCTAATTTAACTCCTTCTACTTTTCCATATAAACCATAGATAATTGCATTTGCAATTGTAGTCTTTCCGTCACCGTTTTTACCTAGTGTTAGAAATAACTCTGAATCTTCTTTCTTAAAATCTATTCTCTGCTTTTGATTTCCATAAGAAGCAAAGTTTTTAAACTCAATATAGTCTATCCTCATTATTTATCGGTATCGTAATTATATGCACATTGTGTATACAATTGTTTTAACTTCCCTTTCAGTTTTAGAGACAATTCATCATCATGTTTCATCCCATCTACATACATATTACATAAATTAAGAATATTGTAATTTTTGTACATTTCTTCAATCTCATTTATGTCATAAAAATCTTTGTCAATATATGAATCTTCTTCGTAGATATTAGGTTCTAACTTTCTAGAAATATGTTGTATCTCATTTACCAGTTGGCTTAATGCGTTGGTTGTAGCTATCTGAGAAGGCACGAATAGATCTACAAAATTATTTTCTATTTGTTCCTTAAACTTGCCGAGAGGCATGTCATATAGCGCTTTAATGTTATATCTTAAAAATTTAGGGGAAATATGGTTTTCAAAGAATGTTTCTTCCATATTTTCTAAATTAACTAAGTCAAAACCTTTTGGATTGTCTCTATCTGATCTGGTTAGTTGGTAAGGTACACCGACCATTAGAAGTCTATTCTTTTCCTGTCTAAAATGAATATGCCCCGAATAGACTCTTGTATATTTGTCATAGATATTAGTCTCAGTTCCATGTTCATTTTTTACTTTTGAATTTAAGTAAATACCTCTAACTTCTGAGTGACAATATACAATATCTGCCTGTGGATATTCTGCTAGTGTTTCTGCTTCATGTTCTGCATCTCTTCTCCACGGCATTAATAATACTTTCTTACCTGACCAATCTAATAATTCAGGTTCTTTATAGACTTGTACATTTGGAATCCATTTTAAACTATCAATAGATGAAATATCATTTGACTTCTTAGCCCAAATATCATGGTTACCACAAATTACATAGCATGGTAGAATTTTACCAAGCCTTTCGAATAACTCAACTGCATAATTAAGAACTTTTATATTGATAGATTGTCTGTTATCAAATGTGTCTCCTACCTGAACTAATACATCACCTGGTTTTACATTCTTTAGTAGAGTTGGTATGAATAACCTCTCAAAGAAATCTTTTTGAATTTCTAACCACTCTACTGAATTTGCTCTTACGCCAAAATGTAAATCTCCAAGTACCCAAACTCTCTTTGCGCCTTGTTTAATTACTTTAGGTTCAATCATTTAAAATAACTTTTTAATATTCTTCTTTTCTAGAATACCTGTTCTTAAATCTAATTCTTGGATTAAGTCCTCTTTATATACGTTGCTTAGAGAACTGTAAAATTTTACGGGTTTAATATCGAAGTAGACGCACATTTCACTAAAAATATCTATGCGACTAAATTTTGCTGCCATCTCATCTACAATATATCCATATACTTCATTGATGTCATTCTTTCTAAGTTTATTACACTTACCTAATTCATCTACTTCATTAAATACTTTAAATCTAGATAATCCAATTAATTTATGGATTTCTCTAGCGATCATGTCAAAATGTATTCTTTCTTCTTCGTCCTGGTTATTTTTTATGCTAGGATCTAAATCGAAAGATATGTTACTCAGTTCAAATTCTGGAGTATCGAAGTTATTATTAAAAATTTTGTCATTTTTTGCCATAGTAAGATATTGTTTTTATATCGAGTGTATATTTGAGTTAGACATTTCATGCGTCTCGGTTAACCTCATAAAATTCCAATCGATATTTAGTTTACATTTTGTTCCCTTACCCTCACCGTCTCTAATCTTAAGTACTTTTAACCAATACTCTTGATTAGCTCTCATTAAATCGTCTTGAATAATACCAAGCATTACATCTGCTGTGTGAGAAAGTCCAGCAGATTCTGCGATGTCAGTCATTGTTATGTCCGATGCATTATAGCCTGATCTTGTTATTTGGGTTGCGGTTACAATCAACCAATCATTACGAATACCCATAGCTCGAAGGTCTTCCGCAATTTGCTTGATCTTCATATATGTATTCTCCGTATTTTGGTTTCTGTAATTAGCTAATATATTGATATAGTCAATTACTACCGCACCTACTTTAATTTGTCTCTCTTCCTCAATCTGATTTACATAAGCCTCAATATCTAATACTGTAGCTTGTGATGTAGGGAACTGTTTTACAAATAGATTTCCCGGTGGAGTAAAACCATCTCCAACCGTTTCTAATCTACGTTTGATATGTTCTTTATTCTTAGCTTTTTCTGCATACTCATTAATGTTAACGCTAAGTAGATTAGCACCAATTCTTTTTACGAATTTATGTGCTGCCATCTCTGCAGTAATAACTACAGTATTAGCACCCATTTTTACAAAGTTAGCTGCATCATTAGCTAGATAAATTGATTTACCAATGTTTTGTTCACCGGCATAAACGACTAGATTACCACCTTTGTCGTAACCTCCTCCTAACATACTATCTAAGAAGTTATAGCCTGTACTTACTTTTTCTGTTTCTTTCTGGTCATGAGCTTCAAAGTCAAAGAAGTCTAGACCTAAGTCAGAATTGAAAGTAAGATTATTTCTGTCATTGATAATACCTTTTACTTTTGTTACAATTGCTTCTACATTTTCTGGAGTAACTGTAGTAGTTTTAATAAACTCAATTGTATCTGTAAATGAAGTGTTGAAGGTTCTCCATTTAATCCAAGATTCTGCAGTAGATGTTAACCACTCTTCGTCATATTGATCTAAGTCAACATCAAAGATAATATTTAGTATATTATCAGAAACTCTTTCTTTAGATTTTGGATGGTTTTGAACAAGAAGTGTTAACTGCTCTTTAGTAGGAGTCTCATTAAACTTAGAGTAAAACTTATTGGCTAAAAAGCTCAATGCATCAATCTCTTCTGATGTATAAAAGCCTGTTTTAATTGACTGTAAGTACTTTACTTTCTCTAATGAGAGTCTAAAGAATATCTTTTCAAAATCTTGTCCGAATTGCATATTGTATTTTTATTATTCTATGGTTAAAATACCCTTTTGTTTAGAGTAGGGCTCATTTTCCCATAGATTGATTGCTATTGCATTTCTAATTCCTCGTGTGACTGTTTTAACCATGTGCAGATCTTGTCCAGCTCCAAAGATAACAAATCTATTAGGTTTGGCTTTGACTATCTCTGGTGTTGAATCTCGGCCATCTGTGAATATAGCAAGTTCACCTCCATCAAAATCTTGACCTTCAGGATAGTAGACACTTCCAATAACTGGAGTTACTATCTCGCCAGTCTCCATCCACCATGCTTCATCTTTATCAAAATGAATTGGTAAATCATCTGCCCACACTTCATCTTGTTCTTTAGCAGTTTGAATACCAGTCCAATACTCGAAACCATCAATAGAATAAGATTTAGAAATTGGACATGCATTTCCCCATACATATTGTATTATACGTTGTGCTGTATTCTTAGCTGGAGTATTCCACCAACCATCATAATACTTGTAGACTCCGGGGTCTTTAAAGATATTATCGTAATTATCTCTTATTTCTTGTAGTAATTCTTCGCTCTGTATAAAATTATCAAAAACTGCTATCATTGGAATGGGTTTATTATTATTTTGAAGGCCTCTTTACCGGGCTCTTCGTTGGTTTGTTCACATAAACCCATAGTAACTAATTCTTTTGCAGACTCTAAAATTCTTTCATGGTCTGAGTCTGGAAATCTATACGTTTTTAATGCGTGGTATGTAAATGAACCCTTATATCTTTCTGGGTTCCTATTACATAATTTTACTTCAGCTTGTAAAACATCTAATGCGGTTGGATAATCTGGTAAATCTTTTTCTATCCCTAGGATATACTTGATTGGCAGTTTATCTTTATTCAGCTTCACCTAGTTCTATTAGTTCGTCAATATCAAGCTCTCTGTGCTCCGTGCTGTAATTGAAGAGAGGCTGAATCTTCTTTTCAATCTTTTGAAGTACTTCTTGAGTAAAGACTTTTTCTGTAAAAAATTCTGAGTTAGGTACTGCTTGATCTAAGTGTTTACAAATCCAACCTCTTGCTGTAGCCTTTGGAGTTTTAACTCCCTTCTCTATAGAACCTTTTGCAATACCAATTTCATCCCAATCAATATATTGTTCTAATCCAACAAATCTGTTCATACCTTCGGTGAAGTGTAAGTGAAATTTAATTGGATGTGGTTTTGCAAATCTATTTTTATTTGGTTTAGCTGTTACAATAATACCAGTCTTTTCACCACCTTCTTTTAACTGGGCTTTATTAAGGAATAAAACTATTGATGCAGCATATTCTGGTCCAGTACCACCACCTGCAACAGTCTGTGAAATAAAGGACTGTGTTTGATATGTATGATTTGTAAATATGAAAGGTATTTTCAAATCTGCTAAAGGAGTCATAATGATTCTAAATATAGATTTTAGAACTTTAGATCTGGTCATATCTGATTTCTCAGAACCAGTTTTAGCGTCTTCAATCTCTTTCATTGTTGCTAAGTTACCGGCAGAATCTAAGATAATCATAATCTTAGGTACTTCTCCACCAGCTCTTTTTACCTCTTGCATCTTTGAAGTAATAGATGTTACAGAAGTTCTAAATTCTTGCACAGTATTACAAGGTTGGTAGTTGACTTTAGTTGTATCAATACCAAATTTTTTCATAATCTCTCTATCTACTGCTGCTTCAGAGTCATAGAATATAATACTATATCCCATCTCAATCGCTCTTGCAATAGAATTTAGAATCAAATAAGTTTTACCAGTTCCTGATGGTCCTGCAACCGAACAAGATCTGTTGTTTGGCCAACCTTTAAAAAGCGAGCCACTGACACATGCGTTTAAGTGATAGTTACCTGTGTCAATCCATTCTGTAACTTCACTGAAATTAGAATGTTCCATAACGGAACCTAGCGGATTAAGGTCCGCTAATTCTTTGTTTATGTCATCAAAGCTAAATGTTTTCTTCTTTGCCATTATTTTCTTTTTATTTAATAGTTATATGATAAAGTAACATATAGTTTCCTAAACATTACCTAGGATGTTATCGTCTCCAAACTCCTCTTTTTCCTTTGCTCTGAGTTCATCTAACTCCTTAGTTAAAGTCTTTGCTCTTTCAGATAAAGACTCTATATTAATTTGAATATCTGCTAATCCATGTAGAATTCTTTGATACTCTTTAATATACTTCTGCTGTTCTATTGGCAGATCTTCTATGTTTATACCTTTACTCATTAGTCGTATCCAAGTATTGCGTCATCTCTGGTATCTTCATCTTCAAATAAATCTATTTGATTTGGATCTGTTACGTTTTTTCTTTGTTCCCAATAAAATTGCCTTACTTTACTACCAAGTTGTTGGTCGTTAGGGTATTGTTCTACTAGGTCCATGATTTGTTTAAAATTGCTAATTGGTTTATCCATGTTGTTTATTTTAAAATAATGCCGAAGCGTAAATTAAGTTTGTATCTAGAGTTTGAAGACCAATAGCTTTCAATACTCTATTAAGTGGGTCAATCATACACTTTTCAAATTGAGTATCATAATCCACTTTAGGTGCAATCTCATAAGGATGTTCACCGGGTAAATAAGCAAATACTTCAGAGATTGGAGTTTTACAGTTATAGATTTTTAGTTTCTCACCGTTACCAATCATTTTATATTTGTTCTTGTATTTAGAATTGTTATTTAAGTTATAGTTATAGTAACCTGCTGCTTTAACATTGGCAGGACATTTTAGTCCTACTTGAAATTCAATTTGATCGTCAACAATGTATTTTTCAATGTTATTGGTTCTACGATTAAATGATATATCATCTATATTAGCTAATTGAAATTCTTTTTTGATATTCTTCATAAAAGTTACTAGCTGTTGTAGTTCTTCAGCGCCAGGTGTTTTTTGTGACCTAAATAAAATTCTAAGTGCTTCTACTAATTTCTCTCTAGCAAATTTAGGAGTAGAGGATTGAATAGTGTCGAAGCCGATTGTTTTTACTTTCTTAAGTGATGGATGTCTATCAGTTGTTTCTAATTTATCATCCCATGCAAGATTTTGGATGTACTTTTTCTTTGACATCCAAATACCATTATATGCTAAAGATTCCAATTCAAAGAATAAGAAGTTATCAGTATTAGTTGCGCTAGCATATTTTTGCATACATTTAGTAATGTAATCTTTAAGTCTAAATGCATAAAATGCTAAGATAAACTCATCGATAGGAAGAGCTTTACTCTCATCATTCCAGATAATAGACTCATATAAATCTTGAAACTGTACGTAACAAGAATCAGTATCAATATAGATAACTGCTGGCTTTTCGATTTTACCTTTTACAGTTAAACCAAATTGCTCATGTACTTTAGTGTCTTTGTGCCAAAATTCTTGAACATACTTATTAAGAATAGATTCAGAATATAGGATAGCGTCTTTACCTTGTTTTGTAATAGACTCTGCAATATCAATATTAAAGAAGTGGAACCACTTATTACCAAATGCACCGTAAATAGAGTTAAGAGTAAGTTTTACAGCTTGTTCATAAGCCGTATACTTAGCGGCGAGTTGCTTGTAGTGTTTAACAAGCAACTCAGCCTCATCTTTACTCAATTGATCGGTTGGTTTATTTTCTATTGCAGTAACATCCATGTATTACGCAGTTTGGCACGTTGATACTGTAAGCAATGTAGTAGACTCTGTAGATTCAAATACAATTTTAGAATCTGAGATGTGTACATTTTGCTCTTCTTTATCTAATAGGTTTAAGTACTTTTTGTAAACAGTAACTTCTCCGTTACCATTTGATTCTGGGTTAATTACAGCATTAAATGATTTACCACTTACTGCAACTCCTGTTCCATTAGCTTTTACACTGAACGTTTCATCTTTATCTAAGCCAAATAGATTTTTAACTTTGTTGATAGTATGAGTGTCCATTGTGAAACTAAAGTTAGTATCGTTAGTTGCAAAAATAGCTGCTTGTTGATCCGGTGTTAGGTCTTTAAAACCTAATGAAGGCTCTGAACAAGCTAATGTAATTTCTAGCTCATCATTGTAGATTCTAAGTGTAGATGCAACGAACTCATTTTCGTTTTCAAGAAACTCAATTTCACCTTTGATAGCATCATGCTCAAAGTGTTTAATTGCATCAATTACTTTAGCTCCTTCAAAGAAAGCTACTTTCATTTCCTTGTCAGTATCTGGAAACTCACTGATTTGGAAGATTTTATCACAATTTACTGTATGTGATTTTACTGCATCTCTCTGTGGAAGATAAACTGCAGAATGAATTTGCCCATCTTGAATTTTCATATAGACAAATGAGTCAATAAGTTTAACTCGATTAATAAATCCAGTTAACTCGTGTTGGTCGATTCGATCAATTTGTAATTTCATCTAAGTATATTTTTTGTTTGATAATTATATTGGTTAAAGGCTAGTTGTTTCAATAAAAAAGCCCAAGGTCCTAGAATCTTGGGCTAATTTTTTATATAGTATTTAGCTTAAAATTTTAAGCCAAACCCTAGTGTTAGGTTAGTTGTTTCTGCTCCTAAGTCGTATACAATCTTTGGGTCAACAAAAATCATGTCGTTTTTAAAAGTAAACATTTTACCTACGCCTAAATGTAATTGATCGAAATCAAAATCATTTAAAGCTGCGTAACCGAAGAAACCTTTGTAAAAGTATCTTCCATTTAGATTGAAGGCCATGTCTTCAGTCGAATCTGTTTGAGCTACACTCATTCCGATCATATAATCATCAGAAAAAGCATATCCAATAGTCGGTGCAATAGACCATTCAGTCCATGCAACGTTATCAATGTCACCAGTACCTACGTACCAGTCACCTTTAGTGTTTTGAGCGTTAGCTCCGAATGCTGTCAATACAGCTAGTGTTAGTGTTAAAAATAAATTTTTCATTTGTTAATTTAATTTGGGTTAATATAAAAGCTAATCAGTCTAGGATGTAAAGATCAGCATTAGACCTCGAGTCGGAATCGAAGGTTTCTTTTAATTTCTTTATAGTTGTGAACAAGTAGTCGTTCATTAATCTTTCTTATAGTGGACTATTATACCGATTAAATTAGCTTTGTTCCAAATTTTTTACAAATAATTGCCATTTTATTTTCTAGTGTCATATTTTTTGATTATATTAGTACTGTAATATATACAATATGATAAAGTCGTACACACATTTTAACCTATTGTTAGAAGCTCAACAAAAATTGAAGCTAGCATTACCTAGTGATGTTAAGGATCTACATAAGCTCTTTAAGAAAAATAGAAGAGAACTTTATGTGGTCGGTGGCGCAGTTAGAGATGCAATGTTAGGTATCAAACCAAAAGACTTTGATTTAGCTACTGATGCTCAACCAGATGAAGTTGTAAAAATACTTAAATCCGGTGGTATTGATACTATCGGTGAAGTAGGAACTCAATTCGGAGTTGTAATTGCAAAAACTCCTTCATTTAAAGAGGGAATGGAGATTGCAACTTTTAGAGAAGATATTGGTAAAGGTCGAAGGCCAGATGCAGTTAACTTTTCTACAATTGATAAAGATGTTCTAAGACGAGACCTTACTATCAACGCTTTATTCTACGATATTGAAAAACAAGAAGTAGTCGATTTAGTTGGTGGTATTGCAGATATTCAATCTAATTCTATTAGAACTGTAGGTAGAGCTCAAGAGAGGTTTGAAGAAGACCCATTGAGAAAACTAAGAGCATTAAGATTTGCTGGTAGAACTGGTGGTAAAATAGAAAAGAATACTGCAGAGGCTATTATTTCTGATAACTCTTTAGAAGGAATTAGTGCAGAGAGAATTAGAGATGAATTTAAGAAATCTATAGAAACTGCAAAATCTCCAAAGAAATATTTACAACTGGTAGAAGATTTTAAATTATGGCCTGTTATGTTTCCTACTGTTTATGTTAATAAAGACTTTATTAATTCTAAGAATTGGTTAGTACAATTAGCTACTCTATTTAGAGTCAATGAAAACAGTCAGATTAAATCTCAAATGAATAAGCTAACATTCTCGAACTTAGAGATAGATGCTATTATTTTCTTGAAATCTATTCTGGATCTAAAACCAGAGAATGTATTTGAATTGAGTAAGAAAAGAGATAGTGTAGGCTTAGATAAAAAGACCATTTTAGAATTCTCAAAATTAAACAGATTGGATTTGAGAATGATTAAAGCTTTTATGAAATACAAGCCTTCTACTAACGGTAGAGATGTCATGAAGCAGTTTGATGTGAAAGGTGCAGAAATTGCTGATAAAATCAGAGAGATTGAAGCTGAAAAGTTTTCCAAACTTATATAAAAAGTAAAGGGCCGGTAGTAGCGAACTCCGACCCTTAATTTCCGAGAACTATCCCGGTCCTAAGACGTGGTCTTCAAACCACACCTTTATCCATCACATGCAACACAATCTGGATCTGTTGCTGCTTTTGCAATGTCTCCTCTTAGTACCGACTCAGTTCGCATATAGTATAAAGTCTTTACACCTTCTTTAAAAGCTTCTAAGTGTACTTTGTTAATAAACTTAGTATCTGCTTGAGTTGGGAATGCCAAATTCAAACTTACAGCTTGGTCAACGTATTGTTGTCTAATACCTGCTTGTTTTACTAAGTCTAATTGATTTATCTCTTTAAATGTTTTAAATATGTCCTTGACAGGAATCCATTTATCTTTATCTAATTCTTGTAGTGCTTCCCAGTTCTTTTTGGTGAGTAAATTTTCTTTATTACCTATGTGAGTTCCTACTTCTACATAATAATTATCTAAGAAATCTAAACCTTGTACAGAACCTCCGTCTGCTAAAATTTTATTCCATGTTGGTTTTGTATCTCTGTTGATTACAGACAAGAAAGCCTCTAAGACTGGATTCTTTCTAATAAATGTACCCTTTGCCGTTTGTTCTGTGAACACGTTAGCAGCCCAAGGCTCAATACCTGCAGATACATTACCTGCTAACTTTGAGTTTGATACGGTTGGTGCAATGGCTCTCAGGTGAGTGTTTCTCATTCCTGTACCTTTACACCATAAAGGTTCTCCAAATTCTAATGCCATATCTCTTGAAGCCTTCTCAGTTTCAGTTCTTAACTGTGAGAATATCTTTCTAGTTTCAAACTGTGCTGATAAACCTTCAAATGGAATACCTCTTTCTTGTAAATAAGTATGCCATCCAAGAACTCCAAGTCCTAAAGCTCTACCTTTTTCTGCAGATCTTACCGAATTCTCAAAACCTCTCATGAATTTTGCTTTCTGGATAAATTCATCTAGAACTCCGTCTAGGAACCAAGTTGCTGTGTAAATTAAATCTGTGTTTTTCCACTCATCGTATTTTGCTAAATTCACAGAAGATAAACAACATACAAAAGAATGTGACTCATCTGTATGGAGAGTAATCTCAGAGCAAATATTTGTCATATAAACTTTAAGGCCGTTCTGCTTGTATGCTTCCGGATTTGCTCTATTGATATTACCCTTAAACATTACGTAAGGTTCTCCTGTTGCCTTTCTCTTTCTTAGGACCCCAATCCATCTCTTACGCGCTTCAGGGTCTCCCTCTTGCACTTTCTGCATAAATCCATCTGGTACTACCACACATTGATGTAGGTTCAGAGATTGCCTGTTAACATCTCCTTTAGGTTCTCTAATTTCTAGCCATTCCCAGAAGTCACCATGTTCAATATCAATATTGACTGATGCTGCTCCTCTACGAACAGAACCTTGATTAGTGGCAAGTATTGTTGAATCGTATATTTTACAAAAAGGTACAACACCGTCCGATGTACCATTTCCTGTAATATTAGAGCCTGCAGGTCTAATTTGATTTACACCGATACCTACTCCACCGCCGTGTTTTGCAAGTAACATCATCTCTAGGTTTTTAGCACCAATATCGTGAATTGAATCCGCAATATCAATACCGAAACAAGAAATAGGTAAACCTCTTTCTAAACCCGTATTAGATAAAACTGGAGATGCTAGATTTAACCAACCTTTCCAAATATAATCAAAAAATTTGCTTGCTAATTCAGGCTTACCTAAACGTCTTGCTACTGTAGTTGAAACTCTCCAGTATGCATCTTTTGGTTTTTCACCATTAAATAAGTAACCTGCTGATATTGTTTTTATGTAAACCTCTGTGTTTGCCCATGAAGGAAAATCTACGTCGATTTCCCAGCCTAGGTGTGCAGCATGGTTTACTACTTCTTTGTTTGTTTTCATATTAGTAAATTAATCAAATAAATCTTCTTCGTCCCAGTTTTCACCCTCTCCAGCTTTTGCATAGTCAGTCGGTCTAACTGCGAAAAAATCTGTATGAGTGTGTCCACCTGTTAAATGATAGAACCAGTCTAATTCTCCTGCTTGTTCTTCATTAAACTCGAATTCAGATTCGTATCCTAACTCAACTAATTTTTCATTAGTTCTTTTGTTAATAAATTCTTTTAAATCTTGAGCTTTTAAATTATCTAAATCTCCTTGCTCAAATATCTTGTCAATAAACTTATGCTCCATTTTGCGCATTAAGTCCGCTGCTTGTAATACGTCTGCATAAACTTCTTGTTTCAATTCAGGATATTCTTGACACATGTGTCTAAATAATTGACATCCCATTCTTGAATGTAAAGATTCATCTCTTACTGACCATTTCATTTGCTGTCCAATACCCTTTAGTCTATTTCTCATTTGGAATGAGTATAAAACTGCAAAAGAACTGTAGAGGCTAACTCCTTCTGCAAAAGCAGAAAAAATTGCTAGAGATCTTGCAACCTCTTTTCTTGCAGTAGCATTTTCTGCTAAATCTTCATGTGTATAATCTGCAGAAGTTGAAGTTAATAAGTCAAATTTATCAGCCATAGTAGGTTCATGTAAGAAAGCTTCAAAGTCTTCTAAACCTAATGTTTCATTTAGATATGAATAAGCTGTAGCGTGGATTGTTTCTTGCGAACCAAACATCATCGCCATTTGTTTAATTTCATGTTTAGGAAACCATTTAGTCACCATTGTTGTCCAATAGTCAGATACTGCACATTCTGTTTGTGCAAAACCTAAAAGAATGTTTCCTACTAAGTGTTTTTCGTGTGGTAGAAGATTTTCGTTCCAATCTTTTACATCACCTTGCATTGATATTTCAGTATGTAGCCAGAAGGCTTGAGCTTGTTTCAACCAACCCTCTGTATAATATTCAGGGTACTCAAATGGTTTAAAGGGAATTCGTTCAGTAAATAATGATGACATAATTGCTAATAATTTGTTTTTTTGTTTAAGTTTTTAAAAATAATATCTAGGCCAAAAAAGGTCTTTGTGAGACCTAATTTAATCTAATTTTTATATGAATTTACTAGCAGCGCTGCTATTGATTTATATATCGTAACGCTCCTAATAATTATCGTAATTATAGACTAAATTTTTTTTGTAATTCATCAGCTTTAGTATAATACTCATAAGAAGTTTTCTTGTAATCTTTTCTTTGAGCATATAAATCTCCTAAGATTTTTTTAAGAACGCTTTCTTCTTGTGAATAAACAACTCCATTCTGACAAACTATAACATCTTGGTCTTTTCTACGTTCCTTAACTTCTGCTTCAGGAACAATTTCGATGAATGAATCTGGAGATATATTAAATTGCCTCATCACGGATGGATATAGTGACGCAAAGTCAAATGCGCTTACTCCACTATAATATCCGGATAAAGGTTCTTTAACAAAGGCTCCAGCGTACTTTGCATCTTTTTTACCATCTTCTCTATCCCATTCAGTTCCGATACGTTTACCTTGTTCGGCTAGTTTACGGGCGATTAAAGATTCGGTAATAGCCACGGGCGAAGCGGCTTTATATAATGGCATTTTAGTAATAGTTGCTAATGTTAGCAGAACTTCCATAGATCTCAATTTTTGATCTATATAGTAAACTAATACTGAGTCAATTACATTATAGAAAACATATTTCTTGAAATCGTTTTCATAAAGATCCTGTAATGAACCACTATAATTAATCTTACTTATACCATCTAAGACTGCTCCAGATACAAACGCTAATGCGTTTGATTCTTTTACATGTCCAGATCTATCATATTTATCGTACAATTGCATGTAGTCTAAAATACCCATGTGTAAAGGTCTAGAATCTTTTTTATCTAATGTTCCTGTAATAGCAACATCTTTTAAATCAATTTGTAGACGTTTACATCTGTTGACAATATACTGCCAGTCATAGTTGATAAAGTTCCATCCAGTCATCATGGGAAACTTAGGTAAAAACTTATGCAAAAATGTATACAACATATTGTATTCATCTTTGAATTTGTAATAACTAAATTCCCAATCCTGGTCGTAATCACCTGTAGAAAAATGTTTATTAGTATCTTCTTCAATCTTTTTAATCTGTTCTGATGAAAGATCTTCAAGACCAAGAACGATAGCTTTTCTTTCTGGGGTGATAATGGAGAATGTTAATATACGAGACTTAGCTTCTTCAGGCTTTGGAAAACCATCTACAATCTCTGTCTCAATATCAACAAAATATGTGCGGGGCATATTGAACTCATAAATTTCATCTCTATCTTCTTGAGATAAAGAATCCATAAAATAAAGCAGTGAAAACTTGTTAAAAGTTTTAGATCTAGATTTCTTTAAAGTTCTACCGTCCCAATTTTTAATATTAGGGTCTCTCCATTTGTCATCATCTTTAGTCACGACCCAATTTTGAAATTGGTTTACGGGATAGCGCTTGAAAGAGACTTTACCCTCTTTATTGTAATAAGAAACTACAAGCTCGTTTTCTTTTTGTTCAATATCTAATAACATTAATAGCCTCGGTTTTGTCTGTCATGATTTTCTGCGTTCTTCGCCATGTACAAGTTAACAATATCCTTTGAAGTCATACCAATAGAAATTGCAAAGTTCATATAGAAATGCAATCCATCAATCCATTCATAGAATAGTTCTAACTTGTCATCTTCAGACAGATCTTCGATCTTCATGTTCTCAGCGTCTTTGTGTGTACTTTTCCAGTACTTCCAAGCGCCGGAAGCAATTCCATCATTGATACCTCCTAATGCATCAAACATTTCGTTTAATTCATCTGACATTGCGTGTTTATTTACACACCAAAAATCAGCAATTTGTTTTAGGTTCCAACCAGTGAAATCAAATCCTAAACGTTTTTGTAATTCTACTTGTTTGTTGTAAATTAGGCCGAGTGTATCTTCAGCTTTTGCATGAAAGTCTTCAACTTTCAAATCTGCACATTTGTTATCTGCGTTCGCCATATTCTTTTATTTGTAATTTATAGTTAAAATCATTTATCTGTTTCAAGTTCTTCGCCCCAATCTCTATACGATTTTGTTAACAATTTCGTATCTGTCTTCTCAGGTTTCGGGTCGCCACCAACATTCCAGAACCAGGCTCCAGGTTTTCCATGTTTAGTCATGAACTCCCAGGCCTTTGCATCATAATTTAATGCAGATGGAAATGGTGGAAAATACTTTTCATCTACATTTTGTGTAAATACTTTTGGGTGAGACCAAATAGTTGCATTACCTCTTTCACCCTTCTTGATATTTCTTGCTACTGCCACTGCGTTAAACTTGGTGTCAGGCCATGCTATTTGCAGAGACCTCTGTAGAACACCAGTAGATATTGCTGACCACGCTTCTTCTGGATAACCATGTGTTTCTGCAAGATCGTATGCAACTTTGACAGCGGCTGCTGTAACCAATTCATGGCGAAGTCCTAGGGGAATAAAGAATGCATTATTTGATTCTGCCCATTTCTTTGCGTGGGCATTTAAGACTGGCATTGCTGCAATTCTTTTAAATTTCATTTCAGCTCCCATCTCAACACAAATTGCTTGATGGTCTGATATTTCTTTTTGTGATGGACTAAATAGTACAAGTTTCTTATTATACTTATTTGCTAAATATGCAAGTGAGATACCTGCGAATCCGTATCTTGGTTGAACATAAACTAGAGTGTCTTGTTTACAAGTTTGTACTAGAATATCTCCGAATCTACATTTAGAACCAAAACCCATCATGTCTTCTCTGACGACCTTAAAGCCATCGTGGTCTACTAATTTTGGAGCCTCGAAAGGATCTACCCAGTCACCAGCTAAATCTAACCATGCCTGTCTATTTGGCATCATCAGATTTAAGTCTTGATTGACTAGTAGTTTTGTATGATTATTATGTGCCATAAAATTCTGCTACTTTTTTCTTATATGCTTCTACTGTTAAACCAGCTTCTGCAATTATTTTATCATCGGAAGGATGGTGTTTCATTCCGTTAAATGTTTCTATTAGCCCTAAGTCTAACATTGCTTTTTGTCTACCAAATGGATGGTCAACGATTGTAGATGAATTCCAAACTCCGTCCATATCAATATGTGCGTAGTCAGCTCCTGGTCTCATGTAATTCTCAATCCATCGGATAAAGTCACAAGCCACATCCTCTGCATTATACGGAAGAGAGCCTGTTTGTTCATATATTTTTGTCATTACTGCATCTAGGAAAGGTTCTGATTTCTTACCCTTACCTTCTACAGGATCTGCCAGATAACCAATACATTCTATTGCATTCGTACCATAGTAGAACATTGAGTCTCTGTTAATATATTGTGGAAACCAATCTGCTACATCAGCAATAACTGCTGCATATTGGAATTTATATTGTCTTAGTCCGTTTGCTACGTTCCAATCAAACATCCACTGCCCTAAGTCTCTTAAATCTTTCTTACCACCTTCTTCTAAATACTTAGCCATATCTCTGGCTAACCTAGGTGCAAATTCACATAAGAAATAATCACCACCTCTCTTGTAAGTAAACTGAGGGCCTTCAAACCCCGTCATCCCAACAAAGACTTCCTCGTTTTGTTGTGGAATCGGGGGCTTTGGAAATGCTGGGAATTGATACCCAACAGAAGTGTAGAATGACTTGGTTGCTGCTTTAACTTGCTCACACATTTGTTCTATAGAATCAGATTGCCACAAGTCGAATAATAGCGTGTTATGATAACCGCTTGGCTTGGTAGCATAGTTAATTGCAGATCCACATACTCTATGCAATATGAATATGTAGAGCCATTCAGGTAGGCCGAAGACTTCTTGTTTTCCAGTCCAATTGGTAGCGACATCTTTGCGCTGTTCCGTATATAGACCTGCTTGCATTCTTGACCAATACGGGTGTGCTTCAGTCCAACCATAAAAAACATCATTTACGATTTGACTAAATCCAGCATACTTCCTTTCAACCACATCATACAGCTCAATTTGCTCCATCAACGGATCATCCATACCGGATTCGGCATGTGCAATATGGCCTAGGTTACTCTTTTTCTGCTGGTCTAAGGCTAACTCATAATACCTGATAAACTCATCATAGTATTTAGTAGTCTTAATTTTACACGTCGTACTCATTCACTTCTTTGATTTCCCAGTCGAAAGCATCTCTGTTTCTTTGATACTGTTCCATGGACCAATTAATTCTATCAGAATCAATTATGATGGTATATGGTTCTCCGGTTTTGTTTAATGGTGTTATTAAAATGGTGTATTTTTTCATAAATTTAAAATAGCGCTTGCGTTACTTTTATTAGTTTCTTATTTGGTTCGTCTTTCACTAAGTCCCATCTATAGAACTCACGTGCAATATGTACAGACTTTGGTTTTTCCATTACATCAAATGTTAACTCTCCAAAAGAGTTTAGGAATACTTCGGAATGTTTCCAAGTCTTCCAACCATTTCTATTACACATTTCTCTTACCAATCGATTGAATTCTTTTACTAATTCTGTTCTCTCTGCCCAAGTACCAAAGAAAGGTGTATCTTTATAGTAACCTGTTTTTGGTAATGGTCTAGACTCATTCTCAATTGGTAGAGCTTGAACAACATCAATATGTTCTATTTCTAAATCAATTAGTTGTTGTTCATATTCTTCCATCATTGTTTTTAAAGACTTCGATGGATTGTCTTGTCTCATTAAATGGTGTCTTATATCTATATTACCTAGATAGACACGTAGTGATTGAATATAACTAGGTACATAAGTTCTAATCCCTCTTCTCAGAGTTCCAAAAAGTGTTAGACCATCATGTCTGTCTGTTTGGAAACCCGGCGTGTATTGACTAAAAGAGTGAGAGTCCCCAAAGCACAGGCAGAAAGTTTTTTCAATTCTGTCAACTCGGGGAATTTGGGAACAAATTTTCTTAGCATCATCAACCTTAGATTCTAAAGTTTTGAATAGCTCAGAGCCTGTTTTTAATCTCTTTTCAATTAGAGTTCCTACACAGGGCATATCGTGGTGAAGCGAATATAGCTTGACATCTTGAGCGAACATTCTAGTGATTTGATGATACAAGTCATCGTTCGCCCCACCAAAGATATTAAAATTACCCTTAAACTCCATACCGTGCTCAAGTAACATTACATCGAACGTAGACCAATCAGTCTCTATGTCTGTAATGACTTGCACATCAGCGTAGCCTGCATGTTTTAGTTGATTAGCTAGATGGAATGCCCATCCAGATTTATGTGAACTTAATTTTGGACTAAGTTTGCCTACAAGTGCTGCAATACCAATCTTAAGTGATTTATCATTCTCTAAGTCTGTGAAATAGACTAGGTTACTTTTTGTCTCCATATCCAGCGTCTGCGTCAGTTAAATCAATGGGCTTTTCAGTCTCACCGTAACCATATTTTTTAATATAGTTATCTAAGCCGCCGATATAGGCAACGGCATCAAGAAGATTATCTTCTTTATAGTTGTAAGAGTGTCTGCTTAATTTAAGCGCGACTAGCGCTGCATACATATCGGAACCGGACCATTCTTTACCAGTCATACCTGCGCAAATCATTGCTGCGCGTCTCATGCCTTCTTCGAATGGACCATACATACGTTCTTTTTCTTCGGAACGATTGTTGATAATTTCGTCTGCTTCTTTTAGAATGTTTTTGCTCATAATACTCAATTTGATTTAAGTATTATAGTAAGAAAGCCGCGAATGTTTCACGGCTTTCAGTAGATTATTTAGAGTAAATGTTCGCGATTATGAACTCAGAGTCTTCGAGAATGAGATACTCTCTTGGAAGAGCGTCAATCGTGAAAACATTTTCTTCCTCTGAAATTTTCTCTCTTTGAGTATGTCCAACAACTTGAATAATTTCAGGGTCAACTGGATCTTCAATTAGAGCTTGAGGACGAATCCAAAGAGGTCCGTTCTCTGGAGAATTACCATCTCTGGTTGGACCAGAAAAATTAAAAAGGTATGGAGACTCCTCCCAAAGTTTATTAACTTTATCTGCAATCTCAAACATGTGGCCCTTGTCTTCGATATTCTCTTCGTACCAAGTAGAACTCACTCCTGCATGAGTAACTAGTAGATTAGCATATTGCCATGCTGCTTGAAGATTATCTGCATTTGCTTTCAATGACTCACCAATCTCTGCTGCAAAGAAATGAGAGTAACCACCATACTGACCTTTACAATGAGGCATGTAGTGAAAATCATGATTACCCACTAGAAGAGTTACTCTATCAGGAGTACATTCTTTAAATTCAATAATCTCTTTGAAATTCTGGATCTGTACCGCAGGAGTAATTAAGTAGGCATCAAAGTAATCTCCAACAAACACAAAATGGTCAGCCGTCTTGTTATCAGCAACAATACGTTTCCATGTATCATGTCCATGAATATCTCCAATAAAAACTACTTTATTCATCGTCTTTGTTTTTATGCTTCTTCTTTCTAGTATAATTCTTTTTAGACTTTTGGGTCTGTTGTGTCATCTTCTTAGAAATATGATGTGCAGCCTCACCAGAGGACCAGCCTCCGTTGAAGTCTAATTTATCATCATTTTTCTTTTTCTTGTCCATCACAGTACTAATATAATAAAAAAGCCTGACATAAAAAAATATCAGGCTATTTATTTTGTAAAAAGTTTGTCCTTATATAGGCCATATCTGTACGGTGCCTGCATCGTACCACTCACTATACCATCCTCTTTTATTAAGTTCCTTTTCCCACTTGACATTTACTCCTAGTTCAAATGCCTTTCCTTCTGCATAATAGTCATAAATTAAATTGCCTTTATATTCAAAAGTATCTTCTCCTGAAACCCAAATACCTCCTTCGCCTCCGTTAAATTCTTCTGATGTTCCAGCTATTCTCATATACTTTTCAATGAACTTCATCATATCTTCTCTGTCTAACTTCTTTTCGTTAACTACAGATTC
>VMHT01088417.1_pt1 | contig 30357 bp, 20 predicted proteins | sample 4693611 | NCBI WGS metagenome assembly VMHT01 (sample SAMN12280063, study PRJNA550983) | marine metagenome | isolation source: seawater sampled from same location over 5 years 0.02-0.2 micron viral filtrate | place: USA: collected off the coast of southern California halfway between the port... ... | reverse complement strand
CGATATGACATCAGATTCGTGGCTTAGTAAAAACACTAGACCAATGAGTTTGATATTTTTAACTATAATGACTATAGCTTTTATATGGGTAGATAGTCATGGTTATATAGATTTTACCGTAGAACAAGAATGGATAAATCTATTAAAAACATTAACAACAACTGTGTATGTAGCATATTTTGGCTCACGAGGCGCAGAAAAGTTTAAATCAATAAGTAATAAATAAAAAAAATGAGTAAATTTCCAATAGACACAGGTATAGCTGGTAAAGCAATGATAGCAACAGGTACAGTTGGTACACCTAACGGGATACCGGCTTGGCCTTTTGAAAATCAAACAGGCACATATGGTAATTTTTTAAACAGCTCTGTTTTGTGGTGCGGAGTTGGGGGTACAATAAATGTTATACCATCTGGAACTTCAATAAGTTCTTTAAAAGTAGGTGTAAAAGGTCAAGATATTGTTTTTAAAGTATTAACCGCTGGAACAAATTATTCATCTGGAACAACTTTCCCTACAACAGATTCAAATCCAACCAACCCTAATAATATAACAGTTGAGTTAACTGTTCTTGCTGGAGGCGTTGTTAGTAGTATAGAAATAATAAATGGTGGATCTGGATATAACGTAGGTGATATTATAACTGTTGATGAAACTGGAAGACCAGCTGGATCAACGGATTGTACTTTTCAAATTCTTAAACTAGAAAGAGGTATACCTACAGCTGATGAATCAATAGCTGTTAAAGTTCAAGCAGGTCAATACTTACCAATAGCTATAGATTATATAACTAGTATAACCACAATAACAGAAGCTGATATTATTATATGTAAATAAGTGATATATAGGTGACTATATAATTATAAATAACAATTAAATTAAATTCAATTATGGCAAAAGCTAAAAAAATAAAAAAAGAAGAATTAGAAAAAATAATTAAAGCTAAAACTGAAATACAAGATATACTAACAACCATAGGCTCTTTAGAGACTCAAAAACACAGTTTACTTCATAAAGTAGCCGAAGTTAATGAAGTTGTAGACGCTTGTAAAAAAGATTTAGAAAAAGAATACGGTCAGATTACTGTAGATCTTAAAACTGGTGAATATACTGAAATAGAAGAAAAAGAAAAAAAGTAATGGATTCAGTTATAAGAAAAATCAGTATTGGTTCTGATTATAAAAATGATGCTATGCATTATTCTGTAGGTCAACAAGTTTATGGAGGTCATGAAATAGCTTATATTCTTTTCCAGGAAACTGATGCATCTTATAATATTCATATTAAAAAAAACAACGAGGTATTGCCATGGAAAAAATTTAATTCTAACATGGCTATATCCGTTGAGTATGATTTAGAATATTAATGAAAAGTCTATACGATTTTATTGTTGAACCAGTTGGCAATAAATACAACAACACTGTTAACGTAGGTGATAAAAAATTAATTGTAAATACTAAAATTGAAAACTGGAAGTTTGTAAATAAGTTAGCTAGGGTTGTAGAAACCCCAGCTGCCTTTTCAACACCTATAAAGAAAGGTGCTATAATAATCATACATCAAAATGTTTTTAGAACATTTTATGATATGAAAGGTGAAAAGAAAAAAAGCAGATCTTATTTTAAAGATGATAACTATTTCTGCGCAGTTGACCAAATATATTTATATAAAAATAAAAGTAAATGGAAAACTATAAATAATAGATGTTTTATAACACCTATAAAAAGCAAACAAGATCTAACGCTAGATAAAGAGGCGAACCTTATTGGTATACTTAAATACGGTAATAAGTCCTTAGAAGCGCTTAATATAAACCCAGGTGATCTTGTAGGGTTTACTCCTAACAGTGAATGGGAGTTTTTAGTCGAAGACAAACGACTATATTGTATGAAATCTAATGATATTGTAATTAAGTATGAATACCAAGGAAACGAAAAAGAATATAATCCAAGCTGGGCAGCGAGCAGTTGAAGAGTTAATCAAAGTAGCTAAAGAAGCTATTGTTGATTCAGATGATGATATATCAGCTGATAGACTTAAAAACGCTGCAGCTACTAAAAAGCTAGCTATATTCGACGCCTTTGAAATACTTAGTCGTATTGAAGAAGAAGAAAACCTATTAAATGATAAACCAAAAGAAGTTAAAGAACAAAGAGCTTTTAAAGGTTTTGCTGAAGGAAGATCTAACTAATGTACGAGCAGTCATTATATAAAGTTTTAAAAAACCACATAAAACCTAAAGTTCTTAAACGAATGAACAGGTATAACAAGTGGGAATATGGCTATAACAAAGAGCATGATATTGTTGTTATAAGCAAAACAGGTAAAATAGGGGATATATACGAAATACAAAACCTTAAAATAGCTTTACCTGAAAAAACAAAAGTACATAAATTTGAAACAGACAAATGGGAGTATACTGAGTATCCTAAAGTTTTAAGTAAAATAAAATCAGTATTTGACTGGGAAGAATATCCACTAGACTTTAAAGAGAAATGGTATGATTACATCGATAATGAATTTACTCGCAGAGAAGAAGGGTTTTGGTTCTATAATAAAGGTGTGGCTACTTACCTTACTGGTACTCACTATATGTACTTGCAGTGGAGTAAAATCGACGTTGGTAAACCGGACTTTCGCGAATCAAATAGATTATTCTATATCTTTTGGGAGGCTTGCAAAGCCGATGTACGTTCATATGGACTGTGCTACCTTAAGAACAGAAGATCTGGATTTTCATTTATGGCATCAGGCGAGGTGGTTAACCTGGCAACCATATCCTCTGACTCTAGATATGGAATACTATCGAAATCTGGACCTGATGCGAAGAAGATGTTCACGGATAAAGTGGTACCAATATCAGTCAACTATCCGTTCTTTTTCAAGCCAATACAAGACGGTATGGACAGGCCAAAGACAGAACTTGCCTTTAGAGTCCCAGCCACAAAATACACCCGTAAGAAGCTTGAAACAAACCAAACTCTACGCGAGCTCGACGGGCTCGACACTACGATCGACTGGAAAAACACGGGCGACAACTCGTATGACGGTGAGAAACTCAAGCTCCTCGTCCACGATGAGAGCGGTAAATGGGAACGTCCGACGAACATCCTCAACAACTGGCGTGTCACGAAAACGTGTCTACGATTAGGTAGTAGAATTATAGGTAAATGTATGATGGGTTCAACTAGTAACTCATTAGATAAAGGCGGTGATAATTTTAAAAAACTTTACAATGACTCAGACGTCACTCAAAGAAATGCAAATGGACAAACTCGCTCTGGACTATATAGCTTGTTTATACCTATGGAGTGGAATTACGAAGGATACATTGATTCTCATGGAATACCTGTCTTCGATACACCAAAAAAACCGAAGAAAGGACCTCAGGGTGAAAAAATTGAATTAGGTGTAATAGAGTATTGGGATAATGAAGTAGAAGGACTTAAACAAGATCAAGATGCTTTAAATGAATTTTATAGACAATTTCCACGCACCACAAAACACGCTTTTAGAGATGAATCAAAAGAGTCTTTATTTAATTTAACTAAAATTTATGAACAAATAGATTTTAATGAAGATCTTAAAAACTCTATAAACGTAACAAGAGGATCTTTTCAATGGCAAAACGCTAAGCAAGATACTAATGTTATATTTGTTCCAAATAAAAATGGAAGGTTTTTAATAACTTGGGTTCCTAATATTAATATTCAAAATAGAGTGTTTGTTAAAAATGGTTTAAAATATCCAGGCAATGAACACATAGGAGCTTTTGGTTGTGATCCTTATGATATATCTGGAACAGTAGACAAAAGAGGTTCAAAAGGATCTTTGCACGGTTTAACCAAGTTTTCAATGGAAGATGCTCCACCTAATCATTTTTTTTTAGAATATATAGCTAGACCACAAACTGCTGAAATATTTTTTGAAGATGTTTTAATGGCTTGTGTGTTTTATGGAATGCCAATACTAGCTGAAAATAACAAGCCAAGACTTTTATATTATTTTAAAAAAAGAGGATATAGAGGTTTTGCTATGAATAGACCTGATAAAAAAAGAAATAAACTATCTGTAACTGAAAGAGAAATAGGTGGTATACCAAACTCAAGTGAAGACATAAAGCAAGCTCACGCAGCTGCTATTGAGTCTTATATAGAAAATTTTGTAGGTTTGTTAGAAACTGGATATGGAAATGTTTATTTTCAAAGAACACTAGAAGACTGGGCTAAGTTTAATATAAACAATAGAACTAAGCATGATGCTTCTATAAGTTCTGGACTAGCACTTATGGCTTGCAACAAGCATAGATATAGTCCTGTTAATGTGAGAACTATAAAAGCTGTAAATTTAGGTATAAAAAAATATGACAACAAAGGTGTCACATCAAAAATAATAAGTTAAATGAGTATATATACTAACACCAATAGCGCTTTTCCAAGCCAAGTAGTTAGCGACTTAGAAAAAGCTAGTATTGAATACGGCAGACAAGTTGCTCAAGCTATTGAAGGCGAGTGGTTTAATCAAGGCAGAAGCGGAGGTAATAGATATTTAACTAATTGGAATAATTTTCACCAATTAAGATTATACGCTAGAGGCGAACAGCCAATACAAAAATATAAAGATGAATTATCTATTAATGGTGATTTGTCTTATCTTAATTTAGACTGGAAACCAGTTCCTATTTTATCTAAGTTTGTAGACATAGTAGCTAATGGTATATCTCAAAAAGCATATGATATAAAAGCATATTCTCAAGATCCTAATTCAGTTAAAAAAAGAACTCAATACGCTAGTAGGCTTTATAATGATATGATAGCTAAAAGCTATTTAGAAAACTTAAAACAAACTCTTGGAGTAGATCTATATCAAAGCACTGATGTAGGAACTTTACCTGAATCAAAAGAAGAGTTAGAGCTGCACATGCAATTAAGTTACAAGCAATCAATTGAAATAGCTGAAGAAGAAGCAATTTCTAGTATGTTTGCTCAAAATAAATTTGATTTAATAAAACGAAGAATAAACTTAGACTTAACAACAATAGGTATATCAGCTTGTAAAACAAATTTTAACACAGCTGAAGGAATAACTATAGATTATGTTGATCCTGCTTATATGGTTTATTCTTATACTGAAGATCCTAATTTTGAAGACGTATATTACGTAGGTGAAGTAAAATCAATTACAATACCTGAACTTAAAAAAGAATTTCCTAATATATCTCAAGAGGAATTAGAGCGTATACAAAAAATGCCAGGAAATAGACAATATATAACTGGTTGGGGTAATTACGATGAAAACACTGTTCAAGTTATGTACTTTGATTATAAAACATATCACAATCAAGTATTTAAAATAAAACAAACAGAGCAAGGATTAATGAAGGCTATTGAAAAACCAGACACATTTGATCCACCTGAAAATGAAAACTTTGAAAGAGTTTCAAGATCAATAGAGGTTTTATACAGCGGCGCTAAAGTACTAGGAACAAATACAATGTTAAAGTGGGGTTTAGCAGAGAATATGTCTAGACCTATGTCAGACACTACAAGAGTTAAAATGAACTACGCTATTTGTGCTCCAAGAATGTACAAAGGTAGAATAGAATCTATAGTAAGCAAGTGTATTGGATTTGCAGACATGATACAACTTACTCATTTAAAACTACAGCAAGTTATGTCTAAAATGGTTCCAGATGGAGTTTACTTAGACATGGACGGATTAGCTGAGGTTGATCTTGGAAATGGTACTAATTACAATCCGGCTGAAGCTCTTAACATGTATTTTCAGACTGGTTCTATAGTTGGTAGATCTCTTACGCAAGATGGAGATATCAATCCTGGTAAAGTTCCTATACAACAATTAAATGGCTCTAGCGGTGGTGCAAAAATACAAAGCTTAATTACTACGTATCAATATTATTTACAAATGATACGTGACGTAACAGGTCTTAATGAAGCTAGAGATGGTAGTACACCTGATAAGCAAACATTAGTTGGACTTCAAAAATTAGCAGCAAACGCCTCTAACGTTGCAACAAGACATATTAAGCAAGCTAGTTTGTATATAACTTTAAAAATAGCAGAAAATATATCTTTAAAAATAGCTGACGCTTTATCTTTTCCTTTAACAGCTGAGTCTTTAAAAAATTCAATTTCAACATTTAATGTCAATACATTAGAAGAAGTAATTAATTTAAATTTGTATGACTTTGGAATATTTTTAGAATTAGAACCTGATGAAGAAGAAAGAGCTCAACTAGAACAAAACATACAGGCATCTATACAGCAAGGCGGTATAAATCTTGAAGACGCAATAGATTTAAGACAAATTAAAAATCTTAAACTAGCTAATCAAATGCTTAAAATAAAACGTAAAGCTAAATTAGCTCAAGATCAATTAAATCAACAAGCTAATATACAAGCGCAAGGTGCTGCACAGGCTGAAACAGCTGAGAAAACAGCTATGGCAGAAGTACAAAAACAAGAAGCTATATCAGCTTCAAAGGTTCAGTATGAAAGATCTAGAACTCAAATGGAAATAGAGAAAATGGAAATTGCCTCTCAATTAAAACAATTAGAGATGCAACAGCAGTTTAATTATGATCTTCAATTAAAACAAGTTGAGTCTCAAACCGTGTCTCAAAAAGAACAACAAAAAGAAGATAGAAAAGACAAGCGTATAAAAATGGAAGGTACGCAGCAAAGTGAAATGATAAGCCAAAGAAATAATGATGGCTTACCAATTGATTTTGAAAATCAGCCAGATGCTGAAATGAACGCGTTTATGTAAAACGTTATTTAATTATTTAATTATATTATATTATGTCAGAAGTAAAAACAAATGAACCTGTTAAGCAGGAAGGTGAGTTTAAGTTAAAAAAGAAAACAACACCTAAGAAATTAAACGAAACTAAGGATAACGTAACTAAAATAAACGTAAATCCTAAAGAACCATTGGTTGAATTAGAGCCAAATGTTAAAAAAGTAACAATTCCAAAACAAGAAGAAAAAAAAGATGCCATTCAAATCGGAGAAACAAAGGAGGTATCTGTGGAAGAACCATCCGGAGATAGCTCAGAGGTGGGAGAACCTGTACAAGAGTCCAACGAGACTACTGAAGGGTTTTCTCCAATCAAAGAAGTAACAGAAGCTGAAGTTAAACAAGTTGAAGCAGAAGTTAAAGAAGCTATAAGAGATGAAAAAGTATTAGGCAAACCATTGCCGGAGAACATTGAAAAGCTAGTTTTATTTATGGAAGAAACTGGTGGAACAATAGAAGATTATACTCGTTTAAATGCAGATTATTCTAGCATTGACGATAGAACTCTTATAAAAGAGTATTACAAAAAAAATAAACCTTATTTAGATAATTCAGACGTCGATCTTCTATTAGAAGATTTTGATTACGATGTAGATTTGGACGAAGATAAGGATATACGCAAAAAGAAACTTGCGTTTAAAGAAGAAGTTGCAAAAGCCAAAAACTTTTTAGAAGAAACAAAGAGTAAGTATTACGACGAGATCAAGTTGAGACCGGGCGTTACTCAGGAACAAAAAAAAGCTATGGATTTTTTCAATAGATATAGTGAGCAACAACAAATAGTGGAGCAACAACACTCAGAATTTAAAGAACAAACAAAAAGTTTTTTTACTAATAATTTCGAAGGTTTCGATTTAAAAGTTGGTGAAAAAACATATAAATATAATATTCAAAATCCTGAAAAAATTGCTGAAACCAATTCAAACATTAACAACGTATTAGGGAAGTTCCTTGATAGTAACGGTAACGTTAATGATCACGCTGGTTATCACAAGGCGATGTATGCCGCTAGTAATGTAGATAAAATTGCCGCTCATTTTTATGAGCAAGGAAAAGCAGACGCTGTTAAAGACGTTATAAATAAATCAAAAAACCTGAGTGACACTAAAGCTAGGACTTCTCAAGGAGATGTATTTGTAGGCGGAATGAAAGTTAGAGCTATTTCAGGCGCTGACTCTACAAGACTTAAAATAAAAACTAAAAAATTTAACTAAAAAATTTAAACAATTATGAGTTTAACTCCTCAATTTGGGTCGTTAGTCCCATCTCAAAAACAACAATTGTTGCAATCAAATTACTTGCAGTTTAACGACGGCACTAATGATTTTGCGCAACAATACTTACCAGAGATCTACGAACAAGAAGTAGAGCGTTATGGAAACAGAACGTTATCTGGATTTTTACGAATGGTAGGCGCTGAAATGCCTATGACATCTGATCAAGTAATTTGGTCTGAACAAAACCGTTTGCATATTTCTTATGAAAACGTAGTATTAGGCGCTGGTGCTGCTGTAAACCTTTTAACTATTCCAGTTGGAGCTAATATTACTAATGTAATATCTGTAAACGATACTATCGTTATTTTAGATCCAGCTTCTGGAATTGAAGCTAAAGCTTTAGTAACTGCTTCTGGCGCAACGGCTGCTCCTGCAACTGGTGCTATAACTGTACAGCCTTATAGCGGAGCTGCTTTAGGTGCTACTTTCTTTGCTGGTCTTGGTGGTAATGTTAAAATCTTTGTGTATGGTTCTGACTATGCAAAAGGATCTAGCATTGCAACTGGAGACAGGGTAAGTGTTACACCTTCATTTACACAATTTTCTAACTCACCTGTTATTATTAGAAACCAATACACTGTATCTGGTTCTGATATGGCACAAATTGGATGGGTAGAAGTTGCTACAGAAGATGGAACATCTGGATACTTATGGTATTTAAAAGCTGAATCTGAAACTCGTTTACGTTTTGAAGATTACTTAGAAATGGCTATGGTAGAAGGTGAATATAATCAAAATGCTGGAGCTGGAGCTACTCAAACTGACAAGCTTCCTGGTACTCAAGGTTTATTCTCTGCCATTCAAACTCGTGGAAATGTAGAAGTAGGATTTACTGCTGCTGCTGGACTAGATGAATTTGATGCTATTTTGAAAAACTTAGATACTCAAGGCGCTATTGAAGAAAACATGTTATTCTTGAATAGACAAACAGCTCTTGATTTTGATGATATGCTTGCTGCAATCTCTGGTGGAACTGCCGGTGGTACTGCATTTGGTTTATTTGAAAACTCTGAGGAAATGGCATTAAATCTTGGATTTAGTGGCTTCCGTAGAGGATCTTACGATTTCTATAAAACAGATTGGAAATACTTAAATGATGCTTCTACTCGTGGTGCTATTGTAGGTGTTAATTCAATTGAAGGCGTATTAGTGCCTGCTGGAACATCAACTGTTTATGACCAAGTTTTAGGGACTAACATCCGTAGACCTTTCTTACACGTACGATACAGAGCTTCACAAGCTGATGATCGTCGTATGAAGTCTTGGTTGACTGGTTCTGCTGGTGGTGCATTTACATCTACACTGGATGCTATGGAAGTAAACTTCCTATCTGAAAGATGTTTAGTAACACAAGCTGCTAACAACTTTGTATTATTCAAAGGAGTATAATTACTTCTTAAATTAAATCCTATGGGCTACACAGTGAGCGTAGCCCTAGGATTTTTTATTAACTATTTAATTTTATTATATTATGGCTAAAAAAGCTACAGCAGAAACTATTGAGGTTGCACCTCAGGAGGTTGCAGTAAAAACTGCTCCTAAACCCACTAAACCAACGTGGGAAATTAAAGACAGAGTTTATTATTTAAAAGGAAATAAAAACCCTCTAACACTTACTATTCCCGGTAAACACACTAAAAAGCATCCGTTGCTTTATTTTGATAAAAAAACAGGTAAACAAAAAGAGCTTAGATATGCTACAAATCAAGACTCTTCTTTTGTAGATGAACAAAAAGGTGAAGTTACTTTGGGTCATATAATGTTTAGAGATGGAGATTTAAAAGTACAAAAGCAACAACAAAATTTACAAAAACTTTTATCTTTATATCACCCATTGAAAGGTAGAATATATGAAGAGTTTAATCCTATAGAAAAAGCTGAAGATGAATTAGATAATTTAGATCTTCAAATTGATGCATTAAATGCCGCTAGAAATATAGAGATAGATCAAGCTGAAGCTATATTAAGAGTTGAAAAAGGATCTTTAGTTAGCAGTATGAGTTCTAAAGAACTAAGAAGAGATTTAATGCTTTTTGCTAAAAATAATCCAAATCTTTTTATGAATTTAGCTAACGATGACAATGTTCAATTAAGAAACGTAGCTATTAGAGCTGCAGAGGCTGGGATAATTAATTTATCAGGCGATCAAAGAACATTTACTTGGGCATCAAACGGTAGAAAATTAATGAACGTACCTTTTGACGAAAACCCTTACTCGGCATTTGCTGCTTTCTTAAAAACAGATGAAGGTGTTGAGATCTATAAATCTATAGATAAAAAACTATAAAAACAAGTGATACTAATATAGGCGGTTTCGGCCGCCTTTATAGTATAAATAAAAAATAACATGGCAGTAAACGTAAACGAAGTATATACAACTGTTTTATATCTACTGAATAAAGAGCAAAGAGGTTATATTCAACCAAATGAATTTAATAACCTTGCTACTCAAGTTCAATTAGATATATTTCAAGATTATTTTGCTAACGCTAATCAACTAGTTAGAAAAAATCAATCTAACGTTCAAAATGATACTGAGTTTTTTAATATGTTTAAAGACGCAGAATACAAACTTTATCCATTTTTAAAAGACGTTGATTATGTATATGACGCTAATGATGGCTTATGGTCTAGCGTTGATATTGTTTATAACATAGGAAGTGTTATAGCAACTTACAGCCAATCAGGTGAAAACCCTACATTAAATTCAATATCAGAGCTTTGTACTAAAAAAGAATACAATAAAATAATTAGATCTAAATTAACTGCTCCAACAAAACTATATCCTCTTCACGTTATAAATAAAAATGTAAACATTGCAACTTTTGATACAAGTTCTACATTAGCAATATATCCAAATCCAGATTCAGTTTCAGCAAATGTTTTAATAAAACCTTCTAATGTTTACTGGGGTTACTCTGTTGGTGCTGTAGGTCAATTTGTTTATAACCCTACTCTTTATAATCCAAACACTCAACCTTTAGGATCTTTGAATTTTGAACTAGACATATCTGAGCAAACTAATATTATTATTAGAATATTAAAATATTGTGGAGTTATAATAAATAATCCACAAATTATTGCTGTAGCAGACAATGAAATACAGCAAAACGAAATGAATTTAAAAAGTTAATAAATGGCTTTACTAACAGAAACAAATCAACAATATTATCAAGGAGCACAACCTTTTTTAGCTGTAGCTAATCAGTTAGATTTCCCAACTACGTTTGATACAAATTTAGTTTTTGGAAGTGAAAATCCATTAAATATAAACTACGCTTTAAATAATTTTAAATTATATGGAAGTAGCAGTGGATTACCTGGAACATGGGACGAAATAATTAGCGGATACAAGGTAACAAATAATATAGTAAAATTTACAGTATCTCCTTTTGCTACAACTCCTTATATAGTTGTTCAATTAAAAACAATTGATGGTGGAAAATATGGCAACATAGCTGCGGGAACTGGCTTTGATGCTTTTGGAGAAACTGTTGAAGATAATTACGGAGGCTATGAATATATAACTTTAAATGATGTAGTAAACAACTTTATGGTTGGATACGTGGGTGATGGTAAAATAATTCAAACAGCAAGTAAATCTGATATATTATTTTTTGCTAAAAGATCTCTACAAGAGTTTAGTTATGATACTTTAAAAAGTATTCATTCACAAGAACTTACTATTCCAGCTAGTTTAAATTTAGCTCTACCTCAAGACTATGTTAATTATGTAAACGTATCTTGGATAGATTCTTTCGGAGTTAAAAGACCTATATATCCGGCTAACAACTTAACTATAAGTCCATATGAAAATCCAGTTCAGGATTCAGATGGTGTGCCAACACAAGATAACTTTGGAGAAAATATAGAAGGAACTTCTATAACAGAAGAAAGATGGAAAACTGCTAGCGATAGTTTTATAAATCAAAGCTCTGCTACAATAATGGACGACTACGCCTATTGGGCAGATTATTATGGAATTAATGGATCTTGGAATTGGGGGCAACAATACGGTATAGATCCACAGTATGCTCAAATAAACGGTTGGTTTAATATGAATTACAGAGAAGGTAAAATATCTTTTTCAAGTAATCTAAACGGTAAGCTAATAGTTCTAGAGTATATATCTGATGGACTTGCATTAGACAAAGACACTAAAGTTCCTAAGTTAGCAGAAGAAGCTTTTTATTCTTCTATACTACATTATATAATATCAACTAGAGCTGGTCAACCAGAGTATCTAGTGCAAAGATTAAGAAAAGAAAAAAGTGCTAAATTAAGAAATGCTAAAATTAGATTATCTAATATTAAAATAGAAGAGATAACTCAAGTAATGAGAGGTCAATCTAAATGGATAAAACACTAAAATTAAATGGCTAGAGCTAGAAATGTATTTTTAAAGTCCAAAATGAATAAGGACTTAGATGCTCGTTTAATACAAAACGGAGAATATAGAGATGCTTTAAATATACAAGTAAGTCAATCAGCTGGTTCTGACGTTGGCGCAGTTGAAAATATACAAGGAAATGAAAGCGTTTTAAACTTTCAAACACACACAGGTGTTAGTAATTTAAAAACAATAGGTTATGTAGTAGATCAAAACTCAGAAGCTGTATTTTTATTTTTAACAAATGATATTGCTTCTCATTTTATAATTAGATATTCTCAGTCTGGATTAGCTGACACTTTGGTACAAGGAGATTGGTTAAATTTTTCTTCAAACCATCCAATGAATGGAGCTACGGTAATTGAAGACTTATTGTTTTTTACAGACAATTTTAATCAACCAAGGAAAATAAATTGGCAATCAGCCTTGTCTTTCAATACTACAACTTCTTACTACTACACAAATGAGCAGCAAATATCTGTTGCTAAATTCTCGCCTTATTTATCTCCTCGCCTTATAGATTTAACTAGCACTGCAACCTTAAAGCCTAGCACTATGAGTGATGGTAGAGATCTACCTGATACAACAATAGGTCCTATAACTTGGGCTACAAAAAATTTAAAAGTTACATCTTTTAGAAATAGAGCTATAATACATGAAGCTCAAAGCTTTGCAGATTGGAAACAAAGAATTTTAAACAAACAACCAGCCTGGTGTTATTATGATTTTGATCCTATTAATGGCGAAGTGTATGGAAAAATATACAACAGATTTTGCATGCAGTCTAATAATGTCGATGTATTTGGCAATTCTAGCGGCGGAGATACTATAGCGCCAATAGGTTTTAAACTGCCAGAAGAATCTGATTTTAATAATTTATTATCTTCTGTAAGCAATGATACTGATAGATTAAAATCCACCAGTGGAAGTTCACCTAACACCGCTGATAACAACTTTCCTTACGTACCAGGTACTTGGGTAGTTTCACTAGCAGATGCTGTTGACTATGCCGGCACGGAGGTTAATAATGAATTTTTTGATTCTATTCCTACAGGATATAGAAAAGCAAACGGAGGTGGAGTTACAGACTTTATAAACATAGGTGGAGACGATAGTGTAAATCCAGGTAATTTTCAAAATAATGCGGCTTATTATTGGATAAAAGGTGCCGCGCCTGGTGCTGAAAAATTTATAGCGTTTAGAGGATCAAATACTGCCATAGGACCATCTTTAGCTCCAGCTCCAACCAGCAATGACTACGTAGGTTATTATATAAGATGCATAAGAGAAGATGATTACGATGGTTGGAATGGTGATCCAGATTACTTAAGAGAAAAATTTGTTAGATTTTCTTACAGGTTTAAATTTGATGACAACGAGTACTCTTTAGTTGCGCCATTTACTCAAGCTGCTTTTATACCAAATCAAGGTGGACTTTTCTTTGAAGGAGATGGTGAAAAAACATTTAGATCTACAATAGTAGATTTTATGCAAAACAATGTTAATAATTTTGTTTTAAACATACCTTTACCTTCTGGAAGTATTAATAAAGACTATAAAGTAAAAGAGATTGATATACTAATAAAAGAATCTGATGGCCTAGCTTTTAAGGTTTTAGAATCTATAGACGTTGATTCTTCTTTTGACGCGCTTTATACCAGCAGAATAGCAACCACAAACGCTATAGGATCTGCGACTTCTAGTGCAATAACTATAGATTCTGAAAATGGTATAATTCCAGGATACGTGATAACGTCTATAAACGGAGTAGCCGTAACACCCCCAGCTAAAGTAATTTCTATAACAGTAGATTCTTCACAAAATCCACCTTATTATACATTGCAACTTGATAAAGACGTGTCATATAGCGATGGAAATTTAGTTGAACTTAGCTACACGCCAGATCCAGTTTATCAATACAATTATCAATCATTAAAGCCTTATAGAACTCTTCCAGAGCGTGAAGTAGTAAGAGTTTATGATAAAGTACCAGTTAGAGCATTGGCTCAAGAAAGCTCGGGCAATAGAGTTATGTATGGTAATTTCGTGGCTAATCACGCTGGTTTACTTAACTTAGATTACAAAATAAGTATAGATGAAAAAAGTCCTCAAGAAGACGTAGAATATCCTAACCATAATATCAAACAAAACAGAAATTATAAAGTAGGTATTATATTAGCTGATAAATGGGGTAGACAATCTGATGTAATACTTTCTAGCTATGATAATTTATTAGACAAATTTGGGCAACCAGAAGAAGGGTCTAACATTTTTCATGGATATAAAAGAGATAATTTTCAACCTAGCATATCAAGTTGGGAAGGTGATAATTTAAGAATTACTTTTAATACATTAATACCGGAAGCTGTTAATTACAATGGCAATGCTGGTTACCCAGGTGCTTATGCTACAAGTAGTTTTTACACAACCCCATACAATGGCGCAACGCCTACCGCTCCTCTTAGATATTTTGAAGAAGTATCTCAAAACGCTAATAATACTTGGACTTACAGGGCTAGTAATTTATTTACAGGCTGGTCACAAACAACAGCTGAAGAGTATTTTAATAATACTAAATATTTAAGAGGTTATTATAATGATTATGTAGAAGTAATAAGTACTTCATGGGATAGCACAACTGATCCAAGTCTACCAGCTCTTACTATGGTTATGCAAGGAAGAATAGATGATGATTATCTTTTTGAATATAGATATAATCAAGGTGGAGTTTTTGTAGATACTCTTTTAGCAGAAAGAACAAGGGCAACATATGTTATAAATGAACTTGGTTTTTATTCGTATAGAGTTGTAGTACAGCAAAAACAGCAAGACTACTACAACGTTTATCTACCAGGTGTTATAAATGGTTATCCTATTGTTAACAACGAAGATGAAAGAAATGATACAGCTCATGTTGTTTTAATAAGTGATAATATAAATAAAATACCTAGAGATCTTGGAAGTGTAGGTCCTACGCAAACAGAATTTAATAGTAGTATTCAGCTTTTTGGTAGAGTAACTAACTCTAATGATGCTGCTAAAAAGAACGTGCAGTATTATCCATCTCTTACACCAGATACAGTAGTACTTATAAGTGATCAAAGAACTTTGTTTGGCCCTATACCAGATTATACAAATACATCGAATGGCGCTCCTAATGGAAACTGTTTATATCCAGGCTTTCCTATAAATTACTTTGAAAATGTTGTTAATCCGCAATCAACTGGTGGTATTACCATAGCTGTTGAAAATCAAATAACAAACTCAAACCCTCTTATAGGTAGAATAAGTACTCAAAATGGCATTGGTGAAGTAGAAAGTACATTTATACCTGGAAGTCCATATCCTAATTCCATGTACTTAGCGGTATATGAAACACAGGCTGTAGAATCTGTTTTAGATATATTCTGGGAATCTTCTACTACAGGTCTTATATCTGATTTAAATCAAGACTTACTTTCAACTACAGCTACTCCGGTAGGTTTTACATCTGGCACTCAAATAAGTGTTAATGAAGGTATGACACCCGGAACTCAAATATCAACATTATTTTTTCCAATTAATTCAGCAGGTAACAACGTATTAAACACTATAGGTACACTTACCTCTGTATTTTCTAAAAATCCTTTAGGAGATTTAAATACAAATGTAAATAGAAATGAAGAATTTTCATTAAATTCAAACCCTGATGGATCTTATAGTTTATCGTTGTTTAGCCCTCAAGTTGCTTTACAAGATGTAGAAACTGCAGAATATTATCAATTTAACATAGAATTAGAAGTTGAATCAGGTGAAACAATAGTTTTGTCTTTAGAAGCAACTCTTCAAAATCAAGCACCGTCTTTTGTTAGTAATTGTCACGATTTAAACAATTGTAATTTCTGTATTGGGCCATGTTTTGATGATGTAGATTACTTTGTTCAATCGGTAAGTGAGGCTAGTAATTACATAATGGGTCCTCAAATATCATGCACAGATCCTTCCATACCACCACCTTTTCTTCAAGCTATAAATGGATCAGCAGATCCAAATAGAAATGGTCAACAATTATTTTTTGAAATAATAAACGCAACAAAAGAACCTACGGGTGATGGTCAATGTACTGGTGGAGTTCCTGAATTTATACAAAACGCAGACACGCCTGTCGCAGAAAGAACTTTTGATATTCAAGAATATTCTCAATATAATGAAGGTCAAGCAACTATATCTGTTACAGGTTTTCAACCTCTTACACCAAACTTCTTTTACAAAATACAAGTAAGAGTAACAGATAGAAGTGATAGTGAAGCATTCGGAGATGGTATGTCAACAGAAACAATTATAGCTTTTACTCCAGAGGCCGTAAGCTATTTAAATCAAATTGTTTGGGCTGGATATCAAGGCGTTCAATTAGACAACAACATTGCACCACCTAATTATGATGGTCCTGTTTTTAACGCTCTTGATCCTACGTTTCAATCATTACCAACTCAAAACCAAGCAAGTAAAGTAGGTGCTGTAGCAAATTGGACCGCAACAACAGTGTGGGCGTGGTTAGTGTGTTATAATGAAGGAACTAATACTCCATCTACAGGAGCACGTGCAAATATAACAGGAAGAGCTACAGCGATACCAACTTCTTTTAATGATCCTTCTGGCGTGCCATTAGTAGGACCGCCTTTCTGCGCAGCTGGAGGATTTAAACAAATTTTTGCAGGTACAGCAGGTCCACCGCTTCCTCAAGGGCCTTTATTTCAATTATTACCCTTCGTGCCAACGGGTCCAAATCAAGCTCCAAGCGTAGAAGCCGGATCTTTAATACATAATATTGAATTACAAATTTTAAATTTTAATAAAAACGGAGCTGGAACTATGGATAAATTCCTTGCTATTGTTTTTGCACCTGCTGGGATGGGAAATGCGCCAGGCGCTGGTCCTATTCCTAGTAATTACTATTCATTTGGAGGTCAATCTCCGTTCTTATTTGAACCAGTGCCAATAGGTATCCCATTTAATGCAAACGAAAATGACAATTATAATCAGCCCGGTGGAGGTCCGTTTGATAGAAACTCTTGGGATATAGACACGTGTCCGTAAAATATATATATTAACAAGTGATAATAAAGTATAAATGCCAATTACATTAGGAATACAATATTATAACTCTTTTTGGTTAAAAAAGAAGAATTTCGTACCCGGTGGCGACACTACTGGTGATTGGTATGTTGAAGAAGCAAGAATAAAAGGTGGATTCAACAACAAATCAGTTAGTCCAGGAGCTAGAGCTTACTTAGTATCAGATGATAGAACTCAAAAAATATTGTCTAATTCTATAATTTACTCTGGTATATACAACTCTAGAACTTCTGTAAACCAAACAAATGTATTTTCAGTTGGTGATGATATAACTAAAACCGTTAACCCAGACAAAGGTAGCATACAAAAACTTTACGCTGAAGATACTAATTTAAATATATTTCAAGAGTTAAAAGTAAGTAGAGCTTTAATAGATAAAAACGCTATATACTCTGCAGAAGGAAGTAAAACGGTTACTACATCTATGGATGTCATAGGTCAAATAGTTCCCTATAATGGTGAGTTTGGTATATCTAGAAATCCAGAAAGCTTTGCTGTTTATGGGTATAGAAAATATTTTACAGATAGAGACAGAGGAAGTGTTTTAAGGTTATCAGCTAATGGCGTAGAAGAAATATCAAACTACGGTATGAAAACTTATTTTAGAAATCAACTAGGTTTAATAGATGATTTTGGTAGAATAGAAGGCGGTTTTGATATTCACAACAAAGTATATACTTTAAGCACGCAGTCTTCAAATGGTAATTTTCAAACTTTAGCCTTTGATGACTCTGTCAATGCTTGGGTTAGTAGATATTCTTTTAAACCAGAATTTATATTTAGTATAAAAAACAATACATTTTCTACGTCTGGTGGACAACTATGGATACATTACGCTGGTGGAGCTACAAGAGGAATTTTTTATGGAAATGCTATTGTTCCTTCTTTTATAGAATTTATATTTAATCCTAATGTTGCTTCCGCTAAGTCTTTTAGCACTATAGCTTATGAAGGTAGTAATGGCTGGAAAGTTTCTTCGCTTCAAGGCAGCACGCAAGGTGTTCAAGGTTATAATGGGAACGCTACTGGCAACAACTACGTAGACATAGGTCAACCTATATTAAGCTTTTTAGAAGGATCTTATGATACAAGTGGTAACACTGGTGTTTCTGCGCAAGAACCTATATTTCATGCTGGTTTTGATATAAAAGAAAATACATATGTAGCGGGCATAAGAAAAAGTGCAAGAACTCAAACAACGCCTGGGCAAGTAATATTAGGTGATAGTCAATTAGGTATAAAAGGCTATTATTCTACCGTAAAAGTATCCACAGATACTGTTACAAACCCTGGTGGTTTAAAAGAGTTATTTAGTGTATCGGCTGATTATGCTGTCACTAATGGATATTAATTTAAATTAAATGAAATTAAAAAAAATAGATAAGTCTATTGAAGACTTTCAAGATTTACTAATTAATAGTAAAGATTCTTTTGGCAATGGTACAAGTATAGCCGAATCACCAGAAGTACCTATAACTCATAATTTTGCAGATCAACTTTATATAAGACAAATGGATCTTAAAAAAGGCCACGTAATTATAGGAGCTATACATAATCATTTGCATGTTTGGTTTTTATTAAAAGGAAGAGTTATTATAAACAATAATGGAGATAAAGTAGAACATATTGCTCCATGCTACACCGTTTCAAAACCTGGTTCTAAACGTTTAATATATGCTGTAGAAGACTCTATATTTGTAAACGTTCATAAAAACCCAACAAACACCAAAGATATAAAAAAATTAGAAGAAGATATAGTTTCTTTTACTTTAGAAGAGTATAATAATAAAATAAAAACAATATGAGTTTTTTAGTTATAGGGGGCATGGCCCTTAGTATAGGTGGCGGCATATATGGTGCCAGTGAAGCTAAAAGCGCTCAAAGCGCTGCTGCCGCAAGAGCAGCTTCTTTGGAAGCTAAGTTGGCTGATTTAGAAGCTAACAGGCAGGCGATTATAGATCCTTACGAAAACGTAGAGAGTTTAGCTGGCTTAGCTGTTGATTTATCTAATCAGATTAGTAATCCTTTTGCTAATTTAGGAGTTGCAACTAAAGCAGCAGATATACAGATAGAAGAAGCGGATATAGCTCTTGCTAACACATTAGATACACTAAGAGCTACTGGTGCATCTGCCGGCGGAGCAACTGCACTTGCTCAAGCTGCTTTAAGAAGTAAAAAAGATGTAGCTGCAAGTATAGAAACTCAAGAAGCACAAAACTTAAAACTTAGAGCGAAAGGAGAAGACAGCGCGTCTAGAAGAATTTTAGCAGAAAAATCAAGAGTACAAGGAATACAAATATCTGAAGGCGCTAGAGAACAAAACGCTGAAGCTATGGGTAAAGCATTTATGTTTGGAGCTAGAGATAATAGAGAAAATCAACAACTTGATAGAACTGCTTCTTTGTTAAATCAAGCTTTAGGTATGGAAGCTCAAGCTGGTGCAGATAAAGTAGGTGCAGTAACCAGCACTTTAGGAAGTGTTGCTAACATGCTTCCGATGCTGTCAGATAGAAGAGCTAAAACTAACATTAATAAAATAGGTGTATCACCGTCTGGCTTAAATATTTATACTTTTGAATATAAAGATAAAAGTTTTGGTAAAGGAGTATTTGAAGGTGTTATGTCTGATGAAATACCTAAAATTGCTGTAATAAATCACGCTGATAGCTTTGACAGAGTAGATTATTCTAAGCTTGACGTAGAATTTAAACAAGTATAAAATGAATAAAAACATAATAAATAACTCGCTTATACAAAAGATATTAACAACTGGAGCTTTAGCCTTTAGTAGTGATTATATATCTAGTTCTGTAGATTATGATTTTAAAATATTTGAAAAAGCATACACTGGAACAGGCGAATTATACGCTAGTGTAAAGTCTAAAATAGAAAGTGGAGACTGTCAGGATAGTAGTTGTCAAAGCGAAATAACTTTTCTTCAGCATTTAGAAGATGCGCCTAAAAAATCTTTAGATTTTATGTCTAATTTAATTTCTCAATTAACTAATGTAACTAAACCTAATTTTGATTTAAATAATGATTATAGGTATAACGTAGCTTACTGTGTAATGTTGTCAAGACCTGGTTTTTCAAGACAAGACGGTTATGATGTTAGTTTATATTTAAATGAAAATGGTAGTCAAGATTTAATTTTTAATGGTCCTGCTTTAGAACAACCTTTAGTAATAAACAGTAACGCACTATATAGTCTTCTTGGTATAAATCAAAACATAGTATCTATAACTCCAGACATAGAAAAATCTATGATGAGCCTGCTTGTTCAAGCTACTTTATTTTTACCTGAATCTATAGATGAAAATGAAGAATTAAAACCAAGTGCTAAAATATCAAATGAGTTTATAATAACAGGATCTGATGGAAAACCTGAGTATGATGTTATAGAAATAGAAAATGGTTTTAGTAGAAACATATTAAAATATGATTTAGACAAAATACAAAGAAAAATAACTCCATTTGTAAGAGCCGAAGTAGCTGGTATAATGAGATTCGAGCAAGACACTATAGCCGCTTGGAATGTTTATTTTTCTGAACACAAAGACTACTGGTTGTATGAAGATAATTTACCTTTAAGCGATGATAAAAAAGATGAGTTTTTTAAAAAATACATGGAATATTTAATGTATAATTATATAGATAAATTTACTGCTAATAAATTACCTGAAGATCCAGCAGATGCTGCTCCATTTAATTCAGAAGAAAATAAAAAAGCTAAAGCTCAAAAATTCATTGACGATAACCAATTATAAATTTAATTAAATGCTGTTAATAGAAAAAGTACAGGAACTACAAGCAATTCAACCGCCTCTTGATTCTACAGAAATTAAAAGAAGAATAGAAGAGTGGAAATCATCTACTAGTTATAAAGCTCCAGAAGAAATGGAGGTTAAAGAAACAACTGAAGTAGTAAAAGAGGGAAATTCACCTGCTGTTGCGGAGACGGATACGACTGTAACAGCGGAAACAAACGAAGTATCCGATCCTTCAGACTCTGGAGATGGAGAATTAGCATCTCAAGAAATTAAACCTGGTGAGTTCCAGGCAGGCATGACTGATGAGCAGTTAGATGCTACTAGAAATTATCAAAAACAATATGAAAACGTAGCTAAAACCAACGAAGTATATTCACCAGAAAATGATGATTACGAATATAAGTTTTCTGTAAATGATCAAGGTGGTTTAGATTATTTAACTAGAAAAAAAGGTGAAGAAGATTTTATAAAAGCTAGTGATATTGCCGAGTTTTCAATAGCAAACACTTTTGGTCATTTAAATGAAGATCAGAAAAAAGAATTTGAAGCATATCAGGAACAATTAAAAAAGATTCAAGAAGAACCTGGTACTGTAACTTTACTTGAAACAGATCCTGAAAAAAAGAATTTAGCTGTAAGAGCAGAAGATGGTGGTTTTTATGTGCCGCAAAAAGAGTTACCTAAAGCATCCACAGAAGATGCAATGAAAAACTTTGAAAAAAGAACAGGTAAAAAACCTAGTTCTTTAATGGAGCTTACAGAAGAAGATTATATTATACAAGATCCTACGCTGCTTGAAAGCTCTATAACAGAAAGCTTAATGCTTCAAAACAAGCAAAAAGTAGTTCAAATAAGAGAAACATTAAAAGGAATTAAGTCTAATACGTATAGAGCTCTAAGTAGTCTATCAAGACTTCCTACTTTTATTAATGAAAACTTATTTATAGCTTTAGCAGACGATAAAACATTAGAACTATATAACAGCTTAGATGTAGAAAAAAGACAACAGGTTTTAAATAAAATGGTTGGCATGAAATTACCTGTTGATAATTCTAATATTGTTAACTACTTACAAGGTATATCTACTAATTTTAAACAAAAATCTGATGCTATAAATGAAACAATGGTTCAATACGATCAAGGTGTTGGAGAATTGTTTGGAGAAGGATTTAAAGAATTAGATACTAGAAAAGTATGGGACGCAACTGTTAGAATGTCTTCAGAGGCTTTAAAGTCATTGCCATCTTTAGTTCAAGCTATGGTACCATATGTAGGGATTGGATCTATAGTAGCCGGCGAAGCGGCCGCGAGTAGTTTAGAAAAACAAGAACAAGGAGAAGATTTAAGCGGTAAATTAAACACAAATAGTTTAATACATGGCGTTAGTGAAGGTTTTTCTGATTACGTACTTAGGGGTATAGGTAAAAGAGTTTTTAAAGCTATACCAAAAGATGCTGCGCTAAAAAGCATTAAACAAATAGTTGGTCAAGTAGCTAAAGATTTTGGCGCAGAAGGATCATCAGAAAGCATTACGCTTCTTGTTAATAAACTAGCAGATTCTTATATACTAGATGATGAAAAAGCTTTTATTGGTTTTTGGAGTGAACTTATAGACACGTTTTTAATTGGTGGTGCATTAGGTGGAAAGTTGTCGGCTGGTGGAGCTGTTAATACTGTTATTAGTCAAAATGCTCAAGCGAGACAAGTTAATAGAACTATAAAAGACGCTGATCTTAATAATGTCACAGAACTTTATATAGCTCCAATAGCTACTGAAAACAGTATAAAATTATCTCAAAATCCAGTCGCTAAAATGGCTTTAGATAAAGCTGTTCAAGCGCAAGTAGATGCAGGTGAAATCAGTGTAGAAAAAGGTGATGAAATAAAAAACAACTTTAGACAAACTGAAGGCGCTGTAAATACTTTAACAAAACTAGATATAGGAGAAGCTAATCAACCCGCTATGGTTGATTTAATGATTGAGCAAAAAAATCTACAACAAAAAGTAAAAGAAGTAGATAACTCTAGTTTAACAAAAGAAGAATCAACTAGGCTTAAAGAAGTAGATACAGAATTAAACAACTTAGTTACACAAGACAGAATTTCAAAAAACATAAAAGGTGCTGAGACTTTTATTGAAGGTCTTGAAGGCGTAGGTCTTGAGAATATTAAAGGCACAGAAGATCTTATATCATCTGTTGAAGCAATAGAAGCCAATGGCGGTGAAGTTGTAGGCTTAGCTAGAGATGAAAAAGGAAATATACTACCTGCTAAAGACCAAAACTATGGTTTTATATCTAGAATGGGTGATGGTACTACTCAAATTATACTAAACGAAGTTTCTGCTTTAAAGGATAATGTAGCTACTACAGCTCAACATGAGGTTTTACATGCTTTATTAGATAAAATATTTGTAAATAATAGCGCTGCAAAAATAGATGCTGGTAAAAAACTAGAGGCTTTATTAAACAGTGATGGCATAGAAATGGATGCTTTACTTACTAATAGACTTGATCAAGTCAATAAGCAATTTAAAGATGGTGATATAAATGAAGATCAGTATTATGAAGAAGTTTTTACTTTAACTAGTGAAGGTTTATCTAGTGATCAAATAGTAGAAAACACTACTTTAATTGATAAATTTGCAGATTTTGGCAGAACACTAAAAAGTATATTTAGCGGTGGTAAATTAAATATTAGCTTTAGAACTGGTAGAAGTGCTTTAGACTTTGTTAAAGGATACAATAAAGCAATTAAGAGTGGTAAAGGCGCAGATGTGGCTGCGAAAACCGGGACTATAAAAGGAACTGAAACTACTGAACAAGGTAAAGCTAGAACATCAGAGCGTATATATCAAAAAGTAGAATCACTTAAAGACAAGCTTGTTGATCCTAATACTAAACAAGAAACTGCTTTTGAAATAGCTAATGATCCAGCTATGTTTAATGAAATAGATCGTAGATTAAAATTTGATGCTGACGCTATTGCTAGAGAAGACGTTATAAGAAACTTTCTATATGACGAATCAAGAGGCATGTTAGGTCTGCTTAAAGGTTACGATCCTGCTAGAAATGATAGTATAATGGGTTATTTAAACTCGTCAACAGCAGGTGGTAAGCTTTTAGACGCTAGACTTTTTGAGTTTTTTAAAAATGATCCTAGGTATGAGCGTATAATTCAATCTACTACAGACGAAAACATTCAAAGAAAAATTGAAAGCAAAACAACTGGTGGTAAAACAACTACTACGAAGCCAAAAGCAAGGGCTAGAACAACCCCTAAAGCATCTAGGAAGTATCCTAGTACAATATTAGGTAATTTAGGTGTTAGCACAAAGGCCGAGGTAGACGCGATGTTTGAAGAGGCTATTGCAGATGACATTGCTAACTTCTATAAAGGTGAAATAAAAGAGTTTAAAGACATCAAAGATATAGGACCTGCGGTTGCTGCTTTGATGGAAAAAGCTACTGGATTAAAAGCTAATAGATTTTCTAGCAAAACTCAAAACATCATGAAAAAAGATGTTGAGTCAGGCGCTGTTACGGCTTTACAACAACTGTTAAACGCAAACGCAGACGCTGACTTTGCCATGCTAGCTGAATCTGCGAACATAGAAGGCAAATCAACATCAATACCTGGTAAAATATTAGAAGCTTTATTTACTAAAAATTCTAAAAACAAATACGTAAGAGATACTAGAAAAGGTTTAAGAGATTATAAAAATATAATTGACGCATTAAATCTTGAAGCTAAAGTAAAAAAAGGTAAAGACGCAATATACAGATCAGCTGACGCTCAAGCATTAAAAGGCTTAGCTAACTTATCTCTTAGAAACTTAATATTTGAGCAAGCTGTACCAGATCCTGTAGCTAGAACAAGAACAGGTGCTAGGTTTAGTATTAAAAAACAGCCTAAAACATCTGGGCTTAAAGAGATAAAGCAAATAGCTAATCAAGAAGCTTTAGAAAAAGTAAGAAATGATAAGTCTTTAAGAAGAAAAATACTAGTAGATGTTTTTGGATCTATTTTTCCTATAGAAGTTCTTAAAAAATCAGTTAATTTTTCGCTTGGAAATAAGGTTTCTAGTTTAGCTAAAAGAGGCGTAGGGCTTGACATGATAACAGACTCTAACAAAATATTAGATTCTAAATTAAGACAAGAAGCTAAAGATTTAATTGCAAAAGGTGAAATTTTAGAATTAGAATCTATAAAAAAAGATGCAATAAAAAATACACCTGATTTTACTGAAGATCAAATAACTCAAGTAAGAGAAGCTTTAGGTCAAAAAGACGGAGCTAAATACAAATTAAGACTTAGTAATTTAGATCTTCACAATAAAGGAGTTGATTTATTAATAGACGCAGAACTTGAAGTAGCTAAAACATCAGAAGAAGCTTTTGCTGTTTTAACTGACTTTATGTATCATTACGCTTTAAACGCTAATCAAAATAGAAACCAAGCTACTAATGCCGGTGTTGAATCTGGAGCTGTTATAACAGAAAACGGTAAAACACGTAAAAGACGCGAAGTTGTAGATGAACATGTTTTTCAAGCAATAGAACACGCTAAAACAAAACTTCAAATATATAGAAATATAGTTGAAGCAATAAAATTAAAAGATAAAGCAGAACTTGAAGGAGCAAAGCAGAAATTGCCAGAGCTAGAGGAAAAAATTGCAGCTGCTAAAAATTCTTTAAAAAGATATAAACAGTGGATTAAAACAAGTTATATTCAAGTAGCTTTAAAAAAAGAAAGTGATATAGTTGATGGAAATTTAGTTGATTCAGATGGAAACGTTTGGAGAAATAGCGGAGGAACTTCTCACCCTATTTTAATGGAAGCTTTAAATAAAGCTATAAAATCAGGTAAAGATGCAGACTGGGATGCTGTTCCTAGTTCTTTGTTAAGATATTTTAATGGCTATAAAAATAAAAACGGAGATTCTGCTAGTTTAAACCCTAACAACTTAGAAGTGTTTGATAAAAATGTTGCTGTAGATTTTAATGTAGAAGTTGCTCCAAATTTAAGGCAAAATATAAATGTAGTACAACTACAGGGTAAATTAATATATCAAGTAATATTAACAGAAGCTGGAATATTAACTGGTGATAACGCAGTTACAAGAGCTAAAGCTAGAAAGCTACTAGATTTTCAATTAGAAGCAGAGGTTTCTAAAGCCAGGCAGTCTAAGAAAATAAACAACCTAGCTCCTAATAATTTAAAAATAGAAGGTGAACAAGATGCTAATACTGTTAAAGTAGTAAATGAGCTTAATACTTTTGACAAAGCTTTAGCAGAAGGTAGAAAGTTAGACAAACCAGTTAAAAAAATTAGGGTGTTTGATTTTGACGACACTTTAGCTAGATCAAATAGTAAAGTTATAGTAATAAAGCCAATGTCTCAAATTGACACGGACATGCTTGATATTGTAGCTAGAAGAAAGTTTAAAAAAGAATTTGAAAATTTACCTGGTTATAAACAAGGTTACGATAGTTTGAATGAGTCACAAAAGCAAGAAGTTTTAAAAGAAACACCTGGTGCTACTACAGAAATAAATGCTACACAGTTTGCTGAGCAAGCAGCAGATCTTGAAGCTCAAGGTGCTACTTTTGATTTTGCTCAGTTTTCTAAGGTAATTGATGGCAAGAAAGGACCGCTGTTTGATGTTGCTAAAAAAATAGCAGACAAGCGTGGTACAGAAGATTTATTTATATTAACAGCAAGACCACAAGAAGCTGATGGTCCTATTAAAGCTTTTATGAAAGCGCTAGGTATTGATATACCTTTAGGTAATATAACTGGTTTAGGCGATGGCACAGCCGCAGCTAAAGGTAGATGGATTGCTGGCAAAGCGGCTGAAGGCTATAATGACTTTTATTTTGCAGATGACGCTGGTAAAAATGTTAAAGCAGTTAAAGAAGTATTAGATCAAATAGATGTTAAATCTAAAGTTCAGCAAGCTAGAGCTAGTAAAAAGCAAACATTTAATACTGTGGTTAATGATATGATACAAGACTCTTCGGGTATTGAATCATATAAAACTTTTTCTGCCGCTAAAGCTAGAACAGTAGGTAGAGATAAAGGTAGATTTGATTGGCTAACATTAGCTTCATCTGCTGAAGATTTTAAAGGTTTATTGTATAGCTTATTAGGTAATGGCAAAAAAGGTGAAGCTCAGTATGAGTTCTTAAAAACAAACCTTATTGATCTATACAATAGAGCTGAAGATTCTATAATACAAGCTAAGATAGCTGCAGCTAATGACTTTATGGCTTTAAAAGAGCAGTTTCCAGGTTTACCTAAAACATTAGAAACAGAAACAGGTGTTGGTAAATTCACGTATCAACATGCGCTTCGCGCTTACATATGGACTCAGCAAGGTATGTCAATACCTGGGCTTTCAAAAACTGACGTTAAAAAACTTAATAAGTTTATAACTGATGACGCTAAGCTTCAAGCTTTTGCAGATCAACTCATGTCTATTCAAAAAGGTAAACCATATCCTAAGCCTGGTAAAGAGTGGTTAGGTGGTAATCTAACTACAGATATTATTGGTGGTATTAATAAAGTTAACCGTAAAGAATATCAACAAGAGTGGCAAGAAAATGTAGATATTATATTTTCACCTGAGAACTTAAACAAAATGGAAGCTGCTTATGGTACTCGTTGGCGTAAAGCTTTAGAAAATAGTTTAGCTCGTATGAAAGCTGGCACGAATAGATTAGGTTATACTGATTCTAGCAACGCTGTTCTTGACTGGGTTAACAACTCTGTTGGTGCTGTAATGTTCTTAAATACTAAATCTGCGCTGCTTCAAACTATATCTGCTGTAAACTTTTTAAATTGGGGTGATAATAATATTATAAAAGCAGGCGCTGCATTTGCAAATCAAAAGCAATACTGGGCAGACTTTATGAAGTTAATAAATTCTGACTATTTAGTACAGCGCCGTAATGGTCTTAAGATAAACGTAAGTGAATCTGAAATAGCAGACGCTGTAAAAGATTCTCAAAATAAACCTAAAGCAGCTATAGCGTTTTTACTTAGTAAAGGCTTTGTGTTTACTAGATACGCAGATAGTTTTGCTATTGCAACAGGTGGTTCTACTTTTTATAGAAATAGAATTAAAAAGTATTTAAAAGAAGGTATGGACCAAAAGCTTGCAGAACAAAAAGCATTTGAAGACTTTAAAGATGTAGCAGAAGAAAGCCAGCAGTCAAGTGATCCTTCTAAAATTAGTATGCAACAAGCTTCTGGCGCGGGTCGTGTTATACTTAACTGGGCCAATACTCCAATGCAATATGTAAGACTACAAAAAAGAGATCTACAAGATTTAATAGCAGGTCGTGGTGATCCAAAAGTTAAAATTGCTAGAATAGCTTATTATGGTGTTATTCAAAACTTAATATTCAACGCCATGCAACAAGCCTTATTTGCAATAGGATTTGGTGATGACGATGAAGATGAAGATCCAAAGAAAAAAGCTCGTGATGATAAAAGAATAGCTAGAATGGCAAACGGCATGGTTGATTCTCAGTTAAAAGGTTTAGGTATTGCTGGCATGAGTATGGTTGCTGTTAAAAACACTTTAATGAAAATATACGAAGAGTCTGGCAAGAAGAGACCTGAATATGAAGCAGCCTCTATTGAAGCTTTAAGTTTTTCACCTGCTATCAGTTCTAAATATAGAAAATTTGTTGGTGGTTTAAAAAGCTTTAGCTGGAACATGAAAGAAATAAAAGAAAAAGGTTTTAGTCTTGATAACCCAGCTTATTTAGCAGGTGCTCAAATTGTAACAGCTTTCACAAATTTACCTATTGACCGTGTTATGAAAAAAGCAAATAACATAAGAGGTATATTAAGCGAGCAATCACAAATGTGGCAGAAAGTTTCACTGGCACTAGGTTGGTCTTCTTATGATGTTGGTTTGCCTTATTATGGCGGCTGGGATAAACCGGTTGAACCTACGCCTGAAGAGCTTAAAAAGCAAGAGATTCAAGTAATGAAACGTGATACTAATACATCTGAGCAAACACAAATGCTACTAGATTTAGGTCTTGATAAAAAACAAATTAAAGCATTGCGTTATGAAGACGCTAGAGTTAAAAAAATAATTGAATTACAAAATAAAAAGAAAGATGGCAAAAATAAACCCTAAAACGGCTAAGGCTATGTACAAGGCTGGTATGAAAGCTAATAAAGAAAAAATAGCTCAAGAACGCTATGGCGAGTTTGGCTTTGATACTTTAACCTACGATCAACAACAGGACGTTTATAAGAAATACCCTAAACTTCCAAGAAGCTCAAAAGATATAGGATCAGACTTTGAAACACCTGCTAAACTGGGATCAGCATTATATGCAAAACTAAGCGCAGGTTGTAAAGCAGCTGCAAGAAAAAAATTTGATGTATATCCTAGCGCTTATGCTAATATGTGGGCTTCAAAGCAACAGAAAAAAGGTAAGTGCTAATGGCTTATAAACAAAAAACAGATTCGCCTCTAGGGCATTGCTGGGCAAACGTAATGCACACGCAACCTTGGAATAAGATGCGTAGTAGAACAGCTGCGGCAGCTGGAAGAGGTAAAGGTAATGACGCTAGTCTTTCTGAAGCAGAAAAGAAAAGAAAATCACCTTTAGATTGCTGGGACGGTTACGAAAGAGTTCCTGGAACTAAGAAAAATGCTAAAGGTAGTTGTCGTAAAACTTCTCCTTTAGGAAAAAAAGAAGTTAAAAAAGTCAAAGCAAAAGGCGGAGGTACAAAAAAAGTTTGTTTACCTAAAGCTAAAATTGCTAGCATGAGTAAAGAAGAAAGACAAAAGGTTATTAACGCTAAAAGATCTGCTGCAGCTAAAGGTAAGTATAAAAGATCTAGTAAAAGCAATGTCAGCGGAACAAGTAGCGGTGGCAGTTTAAAAACTTGGGTTAAACAAGACTGGAGACAGGTTGGTGATCCATCAAAAAAATGTGGAGAATAAAATGAGTTT
>VMHT01106580.1_pt1 | contig 30372 bp, 30 predicted proteins | sample 4693611 | NCBI WGS metagenome assembly VMHT01 (sample SAMN12280063, study PRJNA550983) | marine metagenome | isolation source: seawater sampled from same location over 5 years 0.02-0.2 micron viral filtrate | place: USA: collected off the coast of southern California halfway between the port... ... | reverse complement strand
TCAAGGGAGAAAAATTAGGTTTAGACTTTAAAAAATATACCACAGAATAAGCACTTGGTTTATGATCATGCTCTATAGTATAATCACCTTTCTTATAAATGTTTCCCCAAAAAGCTTCATATCTCAATTCATGATTACATGGTTTTCCATTAAATGTCATATATTCATCTCTTATTACTGAAAGTATTAAATCTTTGAACTGATCAACAATTGGACTATATTTTTTCATAGTCCAATCAGTCATCTTCGCTTTGACATTTGTTTTCCTATTCTGAACATCATGATGATTTTCCAAGAAATTTAATAAGTCATTCTTAAGATACCAATGTCCATGATAATCATCAAGAATAGTGACTTGAGAATGATGAACAATATCAATATTCATTACTGCCTATTGGTTTTGTAAGTAATATTATCTTTAATGGTATTATACTCCGAACTACTATTGGAAAGCAAGCTATCGTCAACCATCATAACTTCATCGTAACCAGTGCGTTCGATGATCTTAGTTTTGATTTCCAGTTGCTTCTTCTCTTTCTGAATTCGACGTAGAAAGGCGTAGTGAATAATCTGCGTGAAATAAGCAAACGGATTCTTAGATTTCTCTGGATCAAAATTATGAATATACTGAACACAGTTTTCAATACCATCAGAGATCATATCATCCCTGAACATGTAATTCACAAAGTTTGGTTTATATGACAAGTGAGTAGCGATCTTAAGAAAACACTCTCCAAGATAATTTGTAATCTGAGGTTTACCAACCCATTGTTGAGATCTATCTGCTTTAGTTGGTTCTCTACCATTAATCTCTCTGAAACTATCAGCAACCTTTGCTCGATATACAATCAGAGCCTCAAGAAGTTCTCTATTATTAACATAATGTTCTGATTTCTTTTTAGACATAACATTGTAAGTTCCAATAAACTATCGTTATTAGTATTATAACACATTATTGAGACTTGACAACATTGTGAATTATAAGTAGAATACCTTTGTTAGGTTTGAAGAGAGGGCTTAGCTTTCTTTAGAGTCTTTACTATTATAAAGATTCTCTAGCATCTTTCTTGCAGCATCTACTGTAGTAATATATCCCATCTTATCAGATATTTTTGTTTTACCATCTTCATCCCAATCAGAATCTTCTTCATTTAAAAATTTGTTGTAGAAAGTTATCATCTTTTTTTCAGTAACTTCTGTCATAGTGATTATTTTGTCATATTTAATCACGTACATACTGTCATCAGACATTTGAATCCATGGTTTTACTTTAACAAATTGACCTATGTGATTACGCATTACTTTCATAATCACTGGGTTCATCAGTAGAATAATAGGATCGCCATCATTTTCGTCTACACAGACAAGTGAGAATATTTCTTCGCCTGTAACTAATTTAATAACTGCATGAAATTCTTCGCCCATATTAATTTTTTAGGGGTATGTTTACAATATCGTAATTGAAGTTCTCCTCGTTATAAACTTTGATTCGTTCAATTAAATGATTAAGTGTATAGTTTCGCCGTGCCTTGTAGGAAATGTCGTCAGCAATGTCATAGAGAGTTGCCTTTGTCTTGTTATTGCCTTTCCTGAGCACCCTTCCAATAGACTGGAGATTCCGAATTCTAGATTTGGATGGAGAAGCAAAAATAACATTGTGCAGATTCTTAATGTTGATACCTGTACTGAATGTTCCGTATGAAGCGACTATAATCGCGTTGTTTTCCTTCTCGGTAATCTCTCTTACCTTTTCTCGATCTTCTGTTGCCACACCGCCGTGGACAAAGAACACATGACGTTCTTCCACACTACCATTATTTATCAAATCATAAAGTGGTTGACCATGCCCCTCAACTCTTGAAAACAGAATCAATGTATTTCCTTTTAGATCTAAAGCGAGATTTCTAATAAATTTATTTCTTTTTTCATGATTGATGATATACTGAACTTCATCTTCAAAGTTTTCAAACTTATGTGCTGGATGTTTCAGTAGAAGAACGTTAATATCCAACTTAGCAACATGACCCTTCTTCATCAACTCTTCTGTTCTGATGATTTTATATGACGGTCCAAACAAACCTTCTAACACCCACTTGTGTGTTTGAGTTCCATCAAGAGTTCCAGTGAATCCATAACGGAACTTAGCATCTCCAAGTTTTGTCATTATAGATATTAATGACTTGGATTTAAACTGGTGTGCCTCATCCCCAACCACAACATTAAATCTATTAAAATATTTTCGGGGGAGTTTGTAGATCGACTGCCAGGTAGTAATAATGACTTGGGAATCAGTTTCCCTTTCTCTACCCGCGTATATCTTGTGGCAATATGAACCTACGTCCCAACCATAGTCTGCAAAATCTTTATACATCTGCTCTACTAACGAAGTCGTCGGCACAACTATCAGAGTATTTTGCCCTCGCTCAACGTGATATCTCACAAGAGAATATATCATCAGAGACTTTCCAGAAGCAGTTGGGGATATCAACAACCTTCTATTATGCTTTAAGGCGTCGTATACCCCTTCAATTTGATAATCTCTAGGAGCATATTTACTAACGGATGTCATATAATCTTTCACACCTTCCTTTGAGATCATATCATTGACCTCAAAAGGAAGACCATAGAATTTGTTCTCTACGAACTCGTAGGAGTATTCATGGTCTTTACAAAATTGAATAATCTTATCTAATAACCCTACGTATATCTCTCCATTCTGGGTATTAAATAGACGAATTTTACCATCCCAGTATTTGTTGCGATACTGAGGCATAAATTTAGCACCCGGAACATCAAACGTAAATTGATCTGCTAGTTCGTAAAATACGTGTGGTTCCGCTTTAATTTGAAGAAAAACTTCGTTCTTCTTCGATATAATCAAATGAGACATAACCCATAAGGTTCACCTATGGATATTTATTCGCCCACTTGATACTTGTATTCCAAGATCATACGATAGAAAAAATCTTTACAAGACTCTGTTCTTGCTCTATCATACTCATCATCAAATTTACCGTGCTCTTCATGACATTGAAGTGCTTTATAAATTTGATGAACATCCCGAATATCCAATTCCATTTGGATATATGGAACATCTTCCATTTCATTATGATCACTTTCGTACTCGTAATCACTCATAATTCTCTAAAGTTGTAATCGAATTTCATTCTTTGTAAAGAGTCTCTTAGATAACGAAGATGTTCTTGTTCTTCGACAGGTCTTCTAGGAGCACCAGGCCAAGTTCTTATTGTTTCCACCACACAATAATGTAGGAGACGAATATCCTCTATTTTCAAACGAACTTCATAATCATAATCTTTTTCGTTATCCATTAGAAACCTGCTTGGAACTTCTGCCATTCAATAGCATTTTTGATTTGGAAGGTCCTGTTTGCTACTGTCTTGATAATTTCTTCTAAAAACTTGAGAATGGTATCATAATATCGAATCTTCATGTCAATCTTATTTAACCTCTCATCAGCATCCAGATATCGCTGTATAGCATCTTTCTCCCTTACTTTGTATGGAAAGGGATCTTCCTCATAAACAGAGGGTTCTGCTTTACCTGTATAGTAGTTGTGACGCTCAAGTCTTACTTTATTATATTGTTCTCTTGCTTTTTCTCGCAACAATGTAATTGTATTATACACCGTATAATACTTTGAATGTAATTGTGGAATCTTCAAAGATTCATCATGTAGGTTATCAGGATCTATGACAGCATCTTTCTGCCACATTTCCTGAATTTTGTCAAGATCCATTAAACAGAAGAAGTCAGTTGATATACAGTATACTTGAAAGATGCCTGTGCTGTAAAGTAGTTCACATCAGTTGATGTGGCATCAAAATCAAGAGAACTTAAAGACACTGGGAACATATCTAAGAATTTTACCTTAGCTACCTCATTAAAATTGCTATTTAAGATACGAAGTGTGCCATCAGCAAATTGCTCTTTCATATCCCTAACACCATCTTGACCGGTAGTTTTTTCAATAAACTGTTGAGCAGTTTCTGGAAATCCAAGACCAGTAATCCAATCATGAACAATTTTATAATTTTCCATATTTTCATCAACCAAGAACTGAATGGTTAAATCTCCATATGAAATTTTTTCACCTGGAACATCAATATTCTTTAAATATGATGGTTGTGTTGCTGTGTCAAGAGTGATTTCTGGTATTCTAGCAGTATTACAGAAAAAATCAACCTTTGGAAATCTTCCTAAATTGAATTTAAATCCAATACCAGATAAAAAATTCCTATTATTGATCTGAGTTGGCCAAGAGCAACTATTAGAAGATGATGATGAACTATAAGACATTTTGATTACCTTGCGTAATTTGCACCGGGAGCATCACGATAATCTGGACCAAGTTCCTGTTTCTTCTTTTTATTGAACCAAGATTTTAACTGTGAATAAGACTTTACTGGTTGACCATAACGACTTTTACCGGTCTTATCTGGTAAAGATGCCCACTCACCACTAAGTTTATTTACTGAACGAGGAGTCATTGGTAAATCTAAATTAACTTTTCTATTCTTTATTAAGGATGTTGCTGCTTTATCTTGATTGCTGGGAGTCATTGGAGTTTTTATACTACCAGTTGTTCCTTTCCATGTTTTTGGCATGAATTGATATTTACCTGCAGCAGCACTGGAATACTTTCCGCCATCCACAACTTTATCTGGATGACCTTTTGTATTATCAAAAGTTCCTCCACCAAAAATCACATTATATTGATCATCTTTACCGCCATGCTCTGCTCTTCCGATAGCAGATTGATATCCCTTTGTGTTAGCAAAACGATTCATATCTCTGTTAACTGAACCCACTCTATTTCTTGATGGTCCAGAAAGACCGGGAACAGTTGATTTAGCACCTCTACCATCTTTGGTTCTAGATGCCACACCATAAGCACGCCGAGTATCAGCATTGGAATATACTGGTGGAGGAGGAGTTTTTTGAGATTCTTTTTTCTTTCTAAAGAAACCTACAAACTCATAAAAGGTCTTCATTTCATCCCTGAACAATGCTACAACGTGACCATCCGCCGTTTGTTCCGTCTGGATTCTGTATTTGGGCAGTTGCTGCTGCTTTAGTGCCGAATCGATGTCTATCATCAAAATTATCAGTCCACTTATTATCTCCAGCATAATATACAGTAATTGAAGAATCAAGAAGATTTGGTCTACTAATGTAGTGGTAAGCCATAATCCTATGTTTTTTAAATATTTAGACAAAAAAAGAGGGTCCTAAGACCCTCTGAGAAATATGTGAACTTGAATCACATGAGGTTGGAAACCTTAACACGTCTGTAGTAACGGTTGGTGTTACGGGTGAGTGCGCCTGCGCCAACAGAGGTGCCTTCCGCGAATGGGTTAGCAACGATTCCGTAGCGAGTCTTGAATCCAATCTTAGGCTGGAAGGTGTCCTGACCAACGGCACGAACCATCTGAAGAGGAACGTATGGGCAGTAGAACAGACCAGCGTCATAAGGAGAAGAACCCTTATAACCAGCAACATAGTACTGATTAGCAGCACTGTTAGCAGCATAAGGATCGATGTATACACGATACTTACCTGCGAGAACACCAGCAAAGGTATTACCAGTGTCATCAACGTTGAGGTTAGCGTTCAGAGCAGGGGTGTAGTCGAGTACGCCTGCCATGGTCAGAGCGGAAGCAACGTCTGCGGAACACAGAATCATGTTGCCCTTTCCTCTACGAGTTCTTTGTGCGATTGCGTTAGCATCGCGCTCGATTTGGAAGATAAGACCTTTGAACTTCTCAACACTCCAGCGACCGTTGGAGTCAACATCGAGGTCGAAAGTTCCGCCGTTAGCAACATTTGCTTGTGCGCCTGGCTCAGCAACGTTGTAGATAGTACGGATAACTTCACGGTTGATCTCAGCAAGAATCTCAGTAGAGAGAATGTTTGCGAGTTCAGCCTCGGCGTTCAGACCGTGGATTGCCTTGAGGTCTTGTGCCAGTTCCAAGGAATACTCAGCTTTGAGTGCTCTGGACTTAGCGGTTACAGTGACTTTCTCGATCGAGAATGCCATCTCGTTGAATGCGCCTGCGCCGTCACCGAGATCCTCAGCGTCACCAGTCTGCATACCCATACCTACGTTGTAGGTGCCGGGATCGCCAGTTTGTGGAACGGTTGGATCGAGAAGACCAGGATTGCTACCAGCTTGTGCGGTAGTACCCATACCAACAGCAGCGTTCTCGAATCCGCCAGTGTTGTTGAAGGAGGCAGACTGACCTGCGAATGCGGTATCTGCTTCGCCAAACAATGCTTCGGTTCCAGATTGACTGGTGTACTTCGAACGCATTGCGAAGATGAGTCCAGTAGGACCGGACATTGGTTGAACGCCAGCAAGGTCATATGCGACCAAGTTAGGCATTGCGCGTCTGATCAAAGAGATCAGGACTGGGTCAAAACCAGCAACGGTTTGACCACCTTGGGAGGTATATCCTCCGTTACCAACAGCGTTGGTAGGTGCTTCGGAGAGGAAGTCACGTTCCTCACGAAGGGTTTGTTCTTGGTTCTCCAGCAGGACTGCGGTAACCGCTCTACGATGGGAATCCTTGATAGGATCCATTCCCTCATAATCGAGAACGGGTGCCCACTTCTCCTGCAGAGCCTCGGTATTAGGCATTTGCATTTGAAATTAAACCTCTTAGTTTGTTAGTTTGAATGTTTATCATTTAGAAATCACTTTTTAGCAGCTCTAGAAAGTGTATTCAGATAAGCTCGCATCATTGGGGAAACCTCTTCAGAGATAACCTCATTGGTAGAAACCTCTTCTGAAATATTTTCAGAGGTGCTTGGAGTGGATGCGGACTCTGGGAAGTAAGAACTTCTCAGGGTAGTCAGCTTCTCACGATAGTCTGCTTCACTTTCAAACCCAACATTTTCTGCGAGAGAAGCGAGTTTTTCCTTCTGAGTGTCTGCAAGACCTTCAGAAACAGCGGCAAGAATGCCATCTGCGGAGGATTCTGCTAATCTACGATTCAGACTGACATTACGCTCAATCTGCTCGTTGAGTTTACCTTCCATTTCATCAAGTTTATCTACCATGCTCTCAAGTACATCATATTTCTCTTCAGGGATGGTTACATAATGTTCTTCAAAAAGACCCTTCATTCCATCAAGGAATGATTCGGTGATTTCGCTCTTGAGTCCAGATTCAACTGCGAGTGCATTCTCTTGGAACCACTCATCAGCAACGTACTCAAGATAAGAATCTACACGCTCACCAAGTTCTTCTTTGATCGCAACAACTTCTTCAACGAGTGCTTCTTGATAGCTCTCGATAAGTTGCTCCTTGATTGTTTCAACCTTGGAGGTAATTGCGCTCTCGAAAATGGTGCGTGCTTTGGATTGGAACTCTTCAGAAAGCTCTTCACCTTCAAACAGCGCCTGAACGTCTGCTTCGATGTCAATGCCTTCTTCTTCGACGAGTTCTTCTTCGGTTTCTTCCGCTTCGGCAACAACTTCATCAGCTGCTACTTCCTCTTCTGAAACAACCTCTTCTTCGGTTGCTTCTGCTTCGGAAACTACTTCCTGGTCTTCGGTAGGCTCAACTTCTGCTTCTTCAGCAGGAGCAGCCTTAGCGTTAACGACATCCTTAACTTGCTTAAGGGTGCCCACAGGCTCCTTCAACTTGTTAGAGTCGTCATCGGGTCTTGAATTTTCGGGAGTAGGACCGCCTAGATCTTCAACTGGAATACCAGCAGAAGTCATTGGTTCAGCGGCAGCAGCTCCTTTGGTTACTACGTTTTCCATTTCTTGTAAATTGTTACCAACGGACATGTGAAATATGTATTTAATGTGTATTAACTACATGTATTTATTTATAGACTCAAAGATTTGATAAGAAATTACTCCATAACTGGAGTTTATGCTCTTCAAGTGCTTTTTCATTAACGAGAGTATTAATTCTCTTCTTGGTTTGCTCTGCAAGTTGTTCACGAAGGATTCCTCCTTCCCAAATCCACTCTTTACCTTCCATAATTCCATTAACAAAAGCATCAGGAGCAGAAGGATCTGCAACGATATCAGCAGCAGTTGCTAACTGAAAATCTTCACCAACGACCTTACATCCTTCACTTGTGGTTTGGAGTGAACCAACACCACGGGAAGAAACGCCAAGCATAACACCTTCATCTAAAAGCGAAGATGCGATTTTACCCATAGGGGTTGAAAGGATTTGTGCCTTCCCTTTGAAATTATTACCCTCCTGAACCAGAGAAGTAATCTTGTGAGATACGCGATCAAGGTTAACGGTAGGACCATCGGGATGACCGAGTTCACCAAGAGCACGACCCTTATTGACGAAAGTTTCGCAATAACGATTTACTTCCTTAGAAAGGGTAGAAAGAGGATACATTCTACCATTACGGTTCTTTATCTCACCCTGAAGAAATACACCTTCGATGTATAACTTCTTACTGGCACCTGTGCCTTCAGTGAGAATCTTTACATTAGTGACTTCTTCTGTGATGAGTTTCATTGTAAAAAATTACTCTTTATATAATATTTATAGTGCTATGTATCTAAAACCATTTGCAACCATTGCATTAGCATCATCGTCACCACTGATACCAACCCAATAAGTACCTTGAAAACTATTAGCGATTGTTAGGATTCCACCATTAGGTGCAGTACCTAATTGTGTTCCTGCAGCTTCCCAGTCCCTTTCACCAACAGTTACCTTGTAGCGAGTGCGACCTATACTAGGTTCATGATATAAATGCATTGTGACCCAACTACCATCACTAACATAAGGAGCTATTAAAACAGAACCACCACCCGGCGCAGTCATGGCAGCAGAAGCATTGTAACCGTAAATACTTGGTGTAGGACAATTATTTTGTGCAGAGATTCTGCCCGTTTGAGCACTCCATTTCCAACCCCAACCAGATCCGGAAGTGTAACTAGTATTAAATACTGCGATACTGGCATCAGAACACCAGTTGCTAGCCCCCGGATCTTCATCAATTCTAGTTGACAGTTGAAACAGATAATCTCCCGTAAACTCTGTAGGTAGTCTTAGTGGATACTGTCCACTTCCAGCATCACCGGTAAATATAGCACCTTCACTACCCCATGTAAGAGTTGGTTGAGCGTTGTTCCCAGTATATTGGAACATACCCGCAGGTAATGATCCACCGGTAAGATCAAAGATAGTGGAACCATCACCTCCGCCGCCACCGTATCCAGGACGAGAAAATGAGCTGGAGAAACCTTTAAAACCTAGACCTAAAAACGGATTTTTTCCAGCCATTATCAGGCACCCTCATAAATTACCTTGGCGCTTTGTCCGGTTAATGCTTTTGCCCAAACATATGATGCACTACCTACATGAGTTAGGTCAGCTACAGTCTTTTTCATTTCTCCCTCAAATGTTTTATACACAAGACCAGGAGAGTCTGCTGAAGGTGCAGAATTTGCTGCGGTGAAGTTAATAACAATAGGATTATTACTTTGACATTGAAAGGTAATTGTCGTTACGTTATTACCAATTAATGTATAAGCGGATGTATTTACTGACGCTGATGCAAGTGCCATTACTCTGATTCCTCTTCTGTATCAGTTTCTGTTTCAGTCTCAAGTTCTGCAGAAGGTTTTTCCTCAGCAGGTTCATCTGTTGCTTCACTCTCAGTTTCATCCTCAGTGGGATATTCAAACTCTTGACCAAACATTGCATTAGCAACATGTGGTCTAGCAATATCAATACGTTCTGCCGCTTTTGCATACAGAATTTCTTTCAGTTTGTCGCTAACATCAGACGCCGAAGAGTCTGTGGCGATCAAATCGACAATATCTTCCATGATTTATCAATAAAGTTAATATAATCTATTTATAATTCAGCCTTCTTGGTATCCTTTTGATATTGAGCATCAACTTCTGCTGCCTGTGCCTCAAGATCTGGTTCCATAGGAACTTCTCCCATTGCCATAGGATCTTCACCCATACCTTCCATACCTGCACCTTCACCCGCTTGTGGTAATGGTTGACCAGTCACTGGGTCAATTGTAGATGGATCTGGGATGATTCCTTTTTGAATTTCATCTTCAATCTGCTCGTCAATCTCAATGATTTCTTGATCAGTTTGACGAAGAATTCTCTTTCTTACATACTCAGTGGAATAATACTTACCAATGAAGGGTTCTACTTGAGCAAGAAGTGCAAGTCTACCTTCAGTAAGTTCTTTCTCTTTGAGTTCAGCAAACTGATTATCATACAAGAAATCATATTGAATATGATCTCTCATAATTTCCCAATCTTCGGGAGTAATAATGTTTTTGAGGATCAGTTGAGTCTTCAACATATCGTTAAACATGTTGGCGAAACGCTTTCTCAGACGACCAACGAACTTAGCAAACTTAAGTTCATCTCTCAGAATCTCAGAAGAACGACCAAGATTGAAACCACCATCAGCGGCAATTCTAGATTCGGGAACACCAAGTGCTCTGTACAGTTTCTTCTGGAAATATTCAATATCAGAGAGTTCTCCCAGATTCTGACCGCCAGGCAGGGTGGTGATCTCAGTTCCACGACCACCTTCTCTACGCGGTAACCAAAAGTCTTCCATCATAGACATAAACTTACGATCATCACGAACTTCACCAGTTTGAGCGTTATAAGCAAGTTTATTTCTGTAGCGAGACATAACCTCTTTGAGGTATTGTTCTGCTTTTACTTTTGGAAGATTACCAACATCGATGTAGAAAATACGACGTTCTGGTGCTCTAGATAATCTGTAGATAACCAGAGAATCCTCAATCATTCTAAGTTGATTGAGTGCTTTGATTGATTTATGTAAATATGAAAGCACAGTATTTTTATTTCTATCTACTAAACCAGAAGTACAATACGTTACAGCGTCTTTAGCAATCTTAATTGACTTAGCATTTCCACGACTCATCACAGAAATTCCATGAGACGCACTAGGAGATGGGGTATATTGAAAATACTCCTCAAACTCTATACCTTTTTGTAAATCTTCTGATTTATTAACTCTTACAGCACCGTTATCAAATTTTCCATTTTGATTCTTTTTCTCTTGACGAATATATTTCATCTTGAGAGGATCAATGTATCTAAGCTCTTTGATACCCTCTTGTGGTGCTTTTAAATCAATTACTTTAAGATAGTAAAGTCTTCCATCAACATACCAGTTACGGAAAATTTCATGTGACTTTCTATCAAAATCTAAAATTTCTTTGAGATATTTGAATTCTGATCTTATTTTTTTCTTTAACGATTCACTAACTTCCAAATTAGAAAGTTCTATTTCCACAGGAGAATCATATAAGTCACTAACGATTGCCTCGTTGACAACATCTTCTATGGCACCATCCGCTTCAGGATGAAGTGCCATTTCTCTATATCTTTTTATTAAATCATGCTCTGTTCTGAATACCCCTTCAATATCAACATATTGACCATAAAAACCACTGCTGATATAATTATCAACCCCGTCCTGATTAGTTTCAGGAACGGGGGAGATAACTGAAGGTGACTTATTCTGATTACTGTCAATAGAAAAACCAAAAAGTTTGGCCATAATAAGTTAAACTGAGTCTTTTCCTTCTTCTATTTAGTTGATGTCTTCACCACCAGCATTTTCACCATCGCCCTTAGAAGCTTCCCACCACTGAACTTGAAGTTCAACAGTGAACTCTTGAATGCCTTGAGCATCATAGGAGAGTTCAATAGGAGCTACCTGAGTTGGGAATACATCATAGAAACGATAAGATCTGAGAACAGAACCATCACGATCTAACTGATAAACATAAGCATCTGCTTGATAGTCTGCTGGATTTACCAGTCCAGTATTGTCAGATACTCTGTTAATTGTATTCATCCAACGCTCAAAGGCAGAGCGGATTGCGAAATCGGTGTCGTTGAGAACGGTAACTGTCCAAGAATCGAAGGTTCTATCACCTGCGATTTTTAAAACACGTCCTCTGAAGGGAACTTCAATAGGCGCAACATTAGATGCTGGCATATTAGCACCCTTAACAAGAAATCTTGATTTCTCAAGAGTATCAGAATCTGGTTGTGCCAGATCTGGGAATTGAAGTACGACTTCAAAGAGATTGGCGCGAGCGCCACCACCCGTTAACTTACTCTTGAAGTCGGTAATCTTCCTTAATGGGGGTGGATTAATCTGTTTTCTAGATGGCATTTGAGTTAACCTCTAATTGAATTAAACGGAGCCGATTACTTCTTCAAAAGCAACACCAGTTCTGGTGGCAATGAAGGTAAGACCGATGAAGTTGATCGATCTCGCTGGTTTGATAAAGATATCAGCAACAAATTCGTTGTTGTCAATGACAGCAGCGGTATTATTTGTTTCATCACAAATAACAACATAATCTTGGATACCTCTCTTAGATTGAACATCGCGGAGGAATGGTTCTACGATGTTTACAAAGTTAGTTCTTGTAATTTCATCGTTGAACTCAAACAGGAAGTCCTTAGCAGCAGCAGAAATAGCATCTTCGAGGAAGATGAACAAGCGGCGAACATTGATTCTATCAAAAGCAGATGATTTACCAAATGCTGTCTTATCACCAAAGAGGACCATGCCTGCTCCTGGGGAGAAGATAACTGGATTAACTCTGCTAGAGTAAAGAATGTCTCTTTGCTTCTTACCAGGATTATAAGCAAGTTTTACTGCGTTTAGAATAGCACCTCTAGATGTTCCAGCAGGTGAGAACCATGGGAACTGTTGAAGATCTGTTCTAGCACATGTTCCCGCGATATCTCCATTAAGTGGAACATAACGGAAAGTATCATTAAAGCGGTCGTACATATACTTGTAACCACTATCAATAACAGCATATGTAGTTGATGTGATGCGATTAGCAAAAGAAACTACTTCATCTGTAGTTTGATCAATATTATTTACAGTAACTGAACCCACACTATTATCGGAGATAAATGCTCCTCTATGTGGAGATACAAATGCTACAGCATCCTTTCTTGCTTCAGCAACTGCTACACACTTGTTAGCAAGTTGAGCAGTATCATCTTTTGCTCGTTTGCCCGAACCCATGAGGATGAAATCAACCTCATATTCTTCAGTGTTTTCAAATTTTCCTAAACCGGTAAGGATATCATCAAGACCAGAATCGAGTGATCCTGCTTCTGTGGTGTTTGTTTTTCCACCATAGTTTGTTCCATTTGCTAAAGATACAGTTACAACGCCAGAACCACCAAAGTTTACATTTTCCGCGTTCTGGTCCCAACCAGTATCTGAATCATTCTCAGATTGTGCTAATCCATTATCAGAGAAAGCGATTGGAATAGTTCCTACTGGAGCAGATCCACCAAAGATATAAGCAGAATTGGAGTAAAGATACTTTCTCCAATAAGAGGGAGAACCGACTGAGAACTGAGCATCTTTTGCTTTGGAAAGACTTAAGTGCTTTTCAAGAACTGTTCCAGCATTTCCCGTAATTGTCCCATTGTCATCAAGGATGATAACATGAACTTCATCAAATCTACCACCTCTAGCGGCAGCATAATCCGAAGTGCCAGGACGATTTGCTATCGTATCCCAATCAATCTTTCCAACAGAAAGTTGAATGTATTGCTCTTCAAACCAATCTTTTTCTCCAGTATAAGCACTGGTGGCATTTGGTGATCCAATAATACCAGTATCATTGACATGAACACTAATATTACCTGTATTTGGAAGTGCAAATACAGTGCCTGGAGCATAATCTAATTGAGTAACTGTTCCTGCTGCGGAAACACGGGAAACTAATTTAACAGCAACTTGACCATTAGCAGGAAGATCGGTTACAATACTATGGAAATATCCATCAAGAGTATGCTTATTACCTAAAGCGTCAGAGAAAGTTCCGACTGCTGGTGTGGTAACTCCATATCCAACATTTATACCAGCAGTTGTAACTCCAGTAAGAACTTGGTCAGCTTTACTATCAATAATAGCAACTTTTATACCATTCGCCCAAGTTCCTGGGTTTCTTGCAGCAACAGTTACGTTAGTGATTGGATTCTCATCGTAACCGAGTTGCTCATAGTGCTCGGTGCTCTTAATCTTGATGCTTGAAGCAGCACCAACGAAAGCATTCTTGAGTCCTGCGTCATCTGCTCTCAAAACTCTAAGAGTTCCACCATATGCGAGGTAGGACGAAGCGACCATCCAATCTTCATAATGCTTATCGACTGAGTAGGGTCTGCCGAAAGTGTCTAAGAGATCATCTTCATTTTCGATCAATTGTGGAAGTTCGACAGGTCCCTTAGCGAAAGGAGCAACAACTGCCCCAATCGAACCAGAGACTGGATCGACTCTTCCAATAGTTAAGTCAACTTCTCTTACTACAATTCCAGGAGATGCTAAATTTAGAGGCATCTGTTTTCTCCTTGGTGCCAGAAATTATCTAAAAATATTTATTAAAAGGGGCATTTTCAGTGGGGAATCGTGACGTGAATTACCAATCTGGGTACTCCCATGTGTCATTTGATTTTTTTACACGTTTTTTTGTACAGTTTTTACACTCATAAGAATACGAAGATGCTACAGGACCTCTATCCTTTCTAGTTCTATAAAATCCATCAACTAAATTTTTTATCTCACCACAAGATCTACACTTCCTATCAAATAGAAGTAAATGACCTAGTTTTAACTGATCATCTAAGTCCATCAATAATAATCCCACATATGAGCACGGTCACCATACTCATCAGTATGCCAACGATCACCATCCTTATCAGTAAATGATCCCGTTATATCGTTTATACCATCATCTAAAAATCCAAAAGGTGCCATATCCTGATCAATTTGATTTTTCTGCTCTTCATATATTCTTTTACGAATATCATTATCAGTCATCTCTTTAAAATAATCTTGTGCTACCAACCAAGCAAATATAACCAAACACATTGCTAAATCATCATTACAACCTTCTTCAGCTTCAAATGAATTATGTCTTTGAGCAAATGTTGTTAATTCTGATATTATTTCATAATCAAGTGTGAGTAGTTTAAAATCCTCAATCATTGTCTTTAAGTTGGAGCAACCAAGTTTCTTAACTTGTGCTGTTGTTCTAACACCCATTTGAGACTTCTTACCAGAAAACCCGTGCCCAACTACTTGCCCAGCACGACCTCTCATTGCTGCCATCAGCATATTTTCATATTCTAAATCATAATGAAGAATATTTGCTACTTGCTCTCCAATATCATTGACTTCTACTAATACCCAAGCATCATTATAGTTTTTTGCTGTCTGCTGAATAATATTTGGGAACAACATCGGTTTAATTTCGTTATTCCTATACTTTGCTACTATCTTATAGGGAAACTCTGTAATATCAACGACGATAAATGCAGAATAATCGTTGCCCAACCCACGAGCAACATCAACAGTAATAAGGTAGTTGTGCTCTTCTTGCTTTTTTTCGTAGACATCTAATCCAGCACTCCTTTGAATGGGATCTTCATAGATTAAATTTTTAAGAATTGATGGATTTATAAGGGTATTGACAGAACCAAGAAACTCACACTCGAACTCGACCTTGAATTGCTGTTCTGATGTGTTAGCAATCGTCTGTTCTTTCCATACATCATCTCTTCCAGGAACCTCGGACCAATGAACATCAGTTGGAATGTATTCATTTTTGCTTTTCTCCGCGTCGTGCCACATACGGTAGAAGTGATTCATACCGTGTGGCGTGGATACAATGATTACTTTGGTGTTTTTGCCAGAAGTAATAGTAGGATAAACAGATGCAAAGAACGAGTCAGCAACGTGATTTGGGACGAACGCGAACTCGTCGAGAAAGAGGATGTTAAAAGACATACCTCGGACAGCACTCGCAGACGTAGATGCTGCCAGAATTTTACTGCCATTCTCCAACTCCATAGATCCTTTGTTCCAGGATATAATACCCTGCTGCATCCATTTAGGCAAGTTTTCATATGCAGTTTGTAATCTGCTTAATAATTCTCTGGCGGTTGCTGCTTTGTTAGCAAGGATGCCAATATTAACACTATCGTTAAAAACTGCATAGTGAAGAAGATAAGATACCACAGTCGTAGACTTACCAGTCTGACGAGGCATTTTACAAATATTGAATCTGTTTTCATGGAAGTTGTTAATTAACTTTTCCTGAAAATGATATGGGTGGAATTGGGTTAGACCTTCATCCAGAGAAACAATTTTAATATAATTATTAGCAAAGTAAACAGGATCTTCCTTACATTTAAGGAACTCAATAATTTGTTCCTCTGTAAATTCAATCTCCGTATTTGCTTTTTTTAGATTCGGATTACCAAGATACTGTTCACTCATAACAAAAACCTAATTCAACATTTCCAACGTCTACGTGCTTTACAGATTTTCTTATCTGGAGTTTTTTTACAATCAATATTGTGCATCTTTCTCTGACCATCAGACCGAGCACAGAAAGACTTACGTCTCTTAGAATCTTTGCTTCCTTTCTTCACCTTACCAGTTACGGCAGTCTTCAGTTTGGAACCTGGATTCTCACGCTTGTAAGCATCAACAGATTTCTGACTCATGCCATCAACACCGTCTTTACGGTTTGACTTCTGCCAGTCTTCCTGGAGTTCCATATCTGCTCTCCAATCGGAGAAATGTGCTTTTACACAACGGTTGTAAGTTTTGCCGAACAGTTTCTGAGTTCCTGCTTTCTTGTAACCTTTCCAGCACTTCTTACCTGCTTCATCAAGCATATCACTACCTATACCTTGAGATGGTTGAAGTGGTTCTGCTTTGATAATATCTACAGACTCATATTCAGTTGCTTGAAAGTCATCTCTCCAGTTAGAGAACTCATAACCTTCTTTCTTGGTTTTGTTGCCCCAGTTCTTAGCGCCAACTTTACGGCACTTGACTAAAGCACCAGAAGCATAAGCACTTGGCCAGACAGAATATCGAGACTTGACCTTATGATAGCAAGCATCTTTCTTGCCCTCATCAACCAGATCACCTTGTGGTTCAAAATGTGCTTTATCTAATTGAACTGTAGGTTTTGCCTTTTTATTTTTATCACGTTTATCATCATCAAGAGATCTAACCCTGCCATCTAGTCTTTTGATTCTATCGTATGATCTGATTTCATCATAACCCTCTGTTTGTGGAACCCTTCTATCTCCACCAATAGGGGCAGTTTTTCTCTGTTTATCAATTGCCTTATCTGCCTTTGGTTTTAAAAACTTTTTAGCAAGATAAGGAGCGGCAGCAAGTGCAGCAGCACCAGCAGCAATACCAAGACCCATTCCTTCGTTAAGTTGAAGTTCGTTTCTCCAGTTTGAATAAGATGCTGATACCATTTTTGCTTTACCTTTTCTATTGGGATTTGGATCTTCTCTACGTTTCTTTGCTGATCTTCTGCTTCTCTCTTTCTTGCTCATGTTTGCTCGATCATCAGCATCACGGCAAAATGGTTTAGTTTTTTGTCCTGGTTGTTTGGCACATGGTTTTCCATCATATTTACCACCTGCTTGAACCCAACCACCACCTTTAAACCAGTCGCGGAGCGAGTAACCTTTGGACTTAGCAGACTTACCGTCGCGTTTTTCAACAATGACTTCTTCATTCATTTGCTTAGTTTTCTTCTTCATTGAATTAATGAACTTTCTGAATACTGCTGCTTCAGAGGTTTTGCCCATAACTCTTGCTCTTTGTTCCATAGCAATTGCTGCTTGGATTTTATGAGCATGAGAACGACTTGATTTTTTGATTTTTGCTACACTTGCTTTTGCAGTTGCTACATCTTTGAACCCTAAACCATGAATAGTTCCTTTTGGATTTTCATCAGTATAAAGATCAGAGTGCTTCTTAGAATTAGCGGGTTGTCCCTTTTTTCTAGGAATACGAGGATTTGACTCCTCTTTAGCAACTACCTTCTCAGGAAGTTTATCATGTTTGGTAGAAGCAAACTTTTTTACATCAGACTTTTTCATGTCCCTTGCTGCTTCTGCAGTTTCGGGAGTTGTAGGTTCTATTTCACCTTTTTGAATAGCACGAACGATACCAAAGAATTTTTGCTGTTTTTTAGAAACCGCTTCTTCGCTTACCTTCTTTCTACCCCCACAGTGTGCTCGCTGAGAGAATCCTTTTGGATTATCACAATTGATGGATTTTTTGTACTTAGCACTCCACGCTTCAGAGACTCCGCCTCCGCCTCCACCATCAGAGCCCCCATCAGAGCCCCCATTCCCATTCCCATTGCCATTTGAGTGACTTCCATTCCCATTCCCATTTCCGTTTCCATTCTTCTTCTTTCCTTCACCCTCATCAGATTCGTCTTCTTTACGAAGCCATCCTCCTCCACCAACATAGTATCCCATAGGGATTCTTTTACACTTCTTAGAAGTGTAGCAATAATAATATCCTTTTTTACAGGATTTTTTCGCCATTATTTACTGTCGGAATCATTATTATTTAGAAAACCTTGCTTCAGTAGTTTTGATAATTCTGATGTTGATCCAACAAATAATGCGTTGTTAGTAACATTATTTGGACCCTTTTTAGTATTATCCTCCTCCAAATCCTTTAGTTTCTTTTGAAGGTCTGCTAACTTATCGGTAGTATCGGCAACTGATTTAATTAACTGCCCAGCAACTTCATACGCTCTTGGACTTGCACTTTCCCCAGCAAGTTCCATTATTCCATTTATTGCCTCTTGACCTTTTTCTATAAGAGAATATAAGTTAGCACGAGTATATTCATAATCTTTTTTTATATCATCCTTTTCCACTTTTGGTGGAACAGGTTTCATTGGTTTTGATTCAACAATTTCACTTTCAACATCAAGTGCTTTGTCAATAGACTCATAATTATCTTTCATGTTTATTAAATATCAGTTTGACGAACTTCACTATATGTTTTACCATCACTGAAGAATTCTATTCCTTCATCGAATCCAAAATCATCACCAGGTTGCAGCAAAGCATGATCTGCTACGTCAATGACTCCATCATCATTCCTATCTATTTTCGATTTTGGTGTAACAGTGTATCTTACTTCTCTCTTAGCAGTTTTAGTATCTGTATTCGTGTACATATCAACTTGAACCTTACGAATAAGTCCATCGCTGCTGTCTGCGATTGCGCCAAACAAGTATGTTTTGGCAGTAAAATTGAAAGTATGAATTAATGCTCTTCTTGTATCAAAGTTTCCTTCATAATCATCTTGAAAATTAATAGATTCTAGAATAATAGGAATATCTCTTTTTTCTCCGATAGAATCTATCAAATCTATTGTTAAATTAAAATGTGGTTGAAAATATGGAAGAATTTGCTCAAGAACTTGAAGTGAATCATCATTTAATTTAGAAAGTAAATTTAGTTCAAATCCAATATTATATGGGACAGGCATGAATACTTTTTTTACTTTACTTCCATCATCACATGTTTTAAATGTTTGAATTAAACTTGATTTTCTTGATGGATCATAATTAATTGATGTCATCTCAAATGACAATCTTGGCAAAGTTATTTGAACTGCCTTGTTTAAATCTGCTTGTTGATCTAATCTTGCTAAAAATTTCTGACTTGGTCCATATGCCAGAGGTACTTTAACATCACTTTCTGCGTTTCCTTGACCATCAGTATGCCTGACATGAATATCATTAAATAACGTTCCAAACGCTATAATTGTTTTTCTTATTATTTGATGATAATAATAATTACCTAACATTAATATGTACCAAATGGATTTCCTTCAGAGAAGTCAATTATGCTATCGGCTTCAGATTCAAATATGTCGTTCTCGGTATATTTATCAACCACATTATCTTCATTAAATTGTTGTACTGGATACTGAGCACCAGATTCTCTTCCTGTAATCAATTCTCCAGGGAAGAAAGTATCTCCTGTGGTTGCTCCAATACTAACATGAGCAACTCTTAGAATTGCTTCATCAGCATCCCAAGATTTAACTCTTGCTTCAATAAGCGATCTTTCACCATAGACCAACTCGTTGAAAATATAATTACCAGAAGATTTGATAACATCTGGATCAGAAACAATAACTGTTGGTGCTGAACTATATCCTCTTCCAGGATCTTGAATGTAAACAGCATTCAATACGTCATTACCAAGGACATCTTCATTATTTCCAACTCTACCAATAGATGCTATACCTACAGCAGTCTTTGCTATACCGCTGTTTGGTGGCGCTCCAATGGTGATAGCGGGTGCCGTAGAATATCCAACACCACCATCAGTAATATTGATCCTGATGACCCCTTGACCAGATGTTATAACCGAGCATGTCGCAGATGCTCCAACACCACCACCACCGGTAATTGTTATTGACGGTGGCACAACATATCCAGCACCAGCATTAGTAAGAAGAATTTTTTCTACTGAAGTTACGCCACCTCTAGTTGTTATGAATCCAACTGCTCTAGCATTATCTCCGATTTGACCAGTTGGAGAAGCAGTTATACTAATTGTAGGAGCAGAGGTATACCCATAACCATCATGATTGAGGAAAATTTCATTTATATAACCACTATTAACAGTTCCTTGAATGAATGCTTCAGCAATAGCAGTTCTTCCAATACCTATTAAATTTAGGGTTGTTATGTATCCTTCATCTTGAACTTGAGTATCAATAGCACCGATTGAAGTATCAATAACTTCATCTTCATACTCAAAGAGTTCACATTTAAGTTGATAAACGTAATTTTTTCCTAACTGATAGAAAGGATCTTCGTGCTCTACAAATTTTACTTCAAATAATCTTTGTCCAAGTGGAAAATATACTAAATCACCTTCTCTAGGTCTTGTTGAAGCGGGCATTATGGAAGTATCAGTTCCATCATCTAACGCTGCCATGAAAGGAGCGACAAAATCTTCAAATCTTTCTTTTGAAAGTGTAAGTATCAATTCATCACGAATACTTACACCAAATTTTGTCATAATATCTCCAGCACCACCATATCCTTCAAATGTATTTACATATGCTTCAATTGAAAAGTTATCATCAAATTTAGAAGTTTGAATCTCTTCAATAATAGTTTTTCTATTAACAAATTTTCTAGGAATATATGTTACTTCGACACCATGAAATTGTAGATGCTCGTTTATTAAATCTTGGACTAATCTTTGCTCAGATGCAGTCCCTTGTGAAAAGAAAGGATTAAGTGCCATTATCCAATAAAGTCAAGGGGTGGTAATTCGTATTCAGACATCATCCTAGATTTTATATCCGATATTTCGGACTCTGCCTGCTGTAAAATTTCTCCCCCATTTAATTCAATTCCTCCAGGAAGTTTCACTCCTCTAAACTTACTAAGATTTCTGCCCCATTGTCTTTTAATAAGAGCAGTTAAGTATAGTTTCATAAAACTATCATTATAAATTTGAGTAAAACTATCGGGATCTAATGCTCTGTAGCATTCAATAACAATAAATTCATCTTTTGGTTGAGAACCCCAATCAATATCAAGGTATAATCTATCCTGTCTTTTATTAAATCTTATTTGCTTATCAGTTGTCAATAGATGATCAATATCCTCAAGATAAGATTTGACCATCGAATACTGCAGTAATTCTACCGAATTAAAATAATATAAATCGTTTAGAAAAAGTTGATACTTAATACTGAACATTCCACCTGAAATGGAACTAGTATCAAACTTAAAAATCTTTTCTATTCCTACTACAGAATCTGGAACCTGAATATAATTTTCTGTTTCATAAAAATTATATGTTCTACCAGAGGTATCAGTTGCTGTGGAACCAACTATTCCAGTTCCACTAGTTCCCTTCCCTCTTCCTCTATTGACATCATCTTCTGTAATCTTATATTTAAGATACATCTTTTCAACACCATCATAATGGCGTTCATTAAAATATTGAATGGCATCATCAACCAGATCATCAATTTGATCTTCATCCACGTTAATTTCTAAAACTGGAGCACCAAGTTGACGTAAGCAATACTCTATTAATCCTTGCCTAGTTGATGGTTTTGCCATATTACTCTTCTAATTTTGCTTTGAGGTCAGCGTTTTCATTTGACAAAGCATCAAGTTGTTCATTAAAATCCTGAGTCAAAGTTGCTAACTTTGCTTCAAGAAGAACATTTTGATTTGATACTGTTGCTAATTTAGAATTATAAATTTTTATCAGAACGTTGACATCCACTTCACTTTGATTTTCCATTAGTTACCTCAGAAAGTACCCCCGTCAAGAGTTGAAGTCCAGTGGGGCTTGTTATTATATATGTCAGTGATTGAAACCGGATTAGACGCTAAATTTGTAATTGAACCATTAACACCTTCTCTTCTGAAATTTTGACCAGTAGCAAATGTTCCCTCAATTCCGATTAAACTTACATTATTTGCTCCAGATACGTTAGTTTCAACAATACCGTATGCGTTAGTTCCATCCTGTCTAATGATGTCACCCGCAGATACTGTGATTGAAGCAGTTAAAGAAAAATCTTTTTTAGTGATTGCTGTTAATACCTGCTTTGAGGTAAATGTTGGTGCTGCTGGAGCATTAGTTGATCTTTGAAGACCATTTCCATCAAAATATACAACACCACCAGTTTCATAATCACCAGTCTGGTAGTAAATACCTTTAATATCAAGGAAACCTTTAGTTCCACTTACAACACTACTATTAATCGAAGCGTCTGGAATATAAGTCCATCTTCTACTGTCATCACCATGTGTTCCATGTGTATTAATATTGGAAGCAGATGATGCTATAGAATCATCTTCAAAACCAAAGAATCCTAATTTGTTATTTACTAACCCAGTGCTTGTATTATATGCGAATGAAATACCTCTATCAGTATTTGTATCAACCGCATGAGTAATAGTTACTTGACTAGTTGTAGAAATACCGGCAGTAACGTTAGCATCTAATGTTACTGCTTTAGTTCCAGTATTAACATTATTAATTGAAGTTCCAACAGGAATACTGGTGTGGGCGATAATGTCTCCAACATTAATCCCAATGATAGAATCTAATGTGATAATATTATCACCAATATTAACAGTCTGCATGACTGTTCTTGTACTGGTAACATCACCTACATGAAGAATGGGATCATTTACCGTGGAAGTTGTTGAGTTAACTGTAGTTGTGGTACCATCAACTTGAAGATCGCCCTTAATTATAACTTTTCCTTCATTACTTAATCCATCTGGATATGGATCTATGAAAAGAGTATCACCTGTTCCTGGAAGAGTCGCAATAACATTATTTTCAATTCTTACATTACCAAATATAGATTCTCCATTAACTGTAATAGGAGTATTCCAAGTCCAAGGAGCACCGGTTACCTGAACACGATTTGATGAGTCTTCATCATATTCAATCCTGGCATCATCGTCATCACCGAAAGTAAGGAAAGTATCATCGGGTATTACAACTTCACCTGTACCGTGAGGATCTAATCTGATATCTCCATCAGTATCTGTGGATGAAATTACATTTCCATCTATTCTTAAATTATCTACATTCCACTGATTAACTTTGAGTGATTCTGCTCCACCTAAACCTGAGTTGGTAGCAGGTGCCATGATGGCAACCACACCCCTATCTTGGTTTCTGGAATTATGAGATGCTGCTGGAATTATACCAGGCTCATGCTCCATCATGGAGGTGTAATAGAATCCACCAACCGGATTAGCATTGGTGCCGTCATCCCCAAGGAAAACTCTATCCTTATATTGGTTTAAACCTCCGTAACTACCGATACCAGTTACGTATCCTAGTTCTCCCCATTGTAAAGATGCTGGTTTATTAGTACCCGAGGATCTTTTGATCCTGATAATACTTGCCATTTCAGAAATTTCCTCCGTTGATGTCTAAATTCTGTGTTGCGCCGGGTGTTAACTCCAAAGTTGCTTCCCACTTTTGAATGGAACTATTGTATACTAAAACCATACCATTCTGTAAGTTGGATGCACTAACATCACTAAGTTCAGCCAGAGATAATCCCTGAGCACCAGCGAGAGAAGATATAACTTTTATTGCCGGTTGTTGCCCTACTCTGACCTTAATATCAGCCATTTACAATAGATTTTTCAGATCTAGGAATTATTTATACTCCTTCAAGTCCCAAACCAGCAACTACTTCCTGCTGTTTAAGATATAATTTGGCGTATGATTTAGCGATATCTTTGAGAGTATTATTATCATCACAAGAATCAATTTCCTTAGCAAGTTTCACATATTCAAAACCTTTATTCAAATTTTTTAGTTCAATTTGATCTGGATCCATTTGTAAGCTCCCTTAATAGTGATTTGATTTCATCGATATCTTTTCTTAGTATATCTAATTCTTCCCTTTCAGTCTGCCTCCTTTGTTTCATTTTTTTATATTGATTATATCCGGAGGAATCGGTATTAATGATTGCTCCGGAGTTTTTGTCTCTAAAGAGACTAGGTTCACCCTCAACGGGTATTAAATCATCATTCTCCATCATGCTAATGCTATTGCTCTAAAGTCTTTTAATCTAACCGGTGTACATTCATTGGTTGATGACATTACAATTTTGATAGCAAATGCTGTAAATTGATCTACATTATCAACACTGAATTGATATTCAGAGTATTCTTCAACGTTTGCTCCATTAGCGGTAACAAATGCATCAGGTCTTCCACTATTTTTATTTTGATCAATAATCCTATCTCCAAAACCATCACCATCTGTATCAATTAAATTATCATATCCTGGGAATGGAATGAATTTTTGATCAATATTAGCAGAATCTAATCTGAGGAGTTGATAAAATACCCTAAAATCGGCACCTTCTTGCCTATGAGCAGCAATGATAACCTTAAGGCTTGTTGCTGGTTGTGCTATTGATATTGGTTTTGTAGCAAATACTGAACCATGAGGATCATTTACCAATTCATTACTTCTAGGATCAGATACGTAATCCGTAACTGGATTATTAATCTTATTTCTTCCAAGAATAAAAGTTGAATTTTGAACATCCAACGTAGGAGATACATTTTCATTCTCAGTGACGAGATCCATCCTCAATGTAAGTGATTTATTTCTTGGAAGTGTTTGTAATCTAAGATCCTCATTTGTCTTTGAAGCAACTATCCTTGGAGTTGGGAAAGTATGAACTTTATTGAGAACAACAGGTTCATATCCCTGATCAATAAATGACACTTCAGATCCTCCAGCACTTGTTCCAGAGACAGTTCTAACATTAGTAGAAACTTGAGTTCCCTTTCCTGGTGTTAAGATATTAAATACTGGTTGAATTTGACTGAATTGATAATTTTGAGATATTCCAACATGATTACCACCAAATCCTTTTTCTGTTTCAAAGCAAAGTAAATTTGCTCCAGAATTTCTTGCCGGAACAAGATCCCTGTCAAATCTTAGATGGTAACTATCAATATTTGAATTATCATCACTATAGTCAATTTTTATTCCAGTAGTTGCGGGAATATCATGAACTTTATTGATCCTAGTTAGAGATACTCCATTAACTTCATATGGTTGAATTGAAGTTCCTTTAGTATGAGTGGATTTGGTTGATCCATCCAATCCTCTACCATTAATAGTAATAGTCCCTGCTCCACCAGATCCAGCAACAATACCACTATAAGAAACAATTTCATTTTCAATGAGAGCATATCCCATAGAAGTGCTAATTCCTTCAAATGTTGCAAACACTCCGGTTTTAGCAACCGAAACTTGTGTGGCAGAAATACCAAACTCTGCGGTGAGTTCAGTTTTTGTGGTGTCAGGATCAATGTCAACAACTTGAACCCTATTATTACCACCATGCATAGCATGATTGTGTTGCTTGATTCGGAAAACATTTCCATCAAATTTCTCATCAATAATAGAAGAGGCATCTGATCCGACAGTTACACCCGCAGTTGTTCTTGTTGATTCATCTGTGGGATCACTATAGTAGTAGACATCATTTCCCTGTGTGAAATGTTCTCCCTGAACATCAGTTAGATATAGAGTATCTTTAGAAACTGAGGATGAAGTTTTAACTGTGATTTTAGCACCGCCACCTTTTTTATGAGCATTGGTGGTTCCAATAGTTGATGTATCAATCTGACATAATTCTCCTTCAACATATCCTTTACCTGTGGTTGCGGTAAGTTCAACCTCAGTAATTTGACCACCAGTATCAGTTTTAATATTAACCTTGGCACCTGAACCTTTACCAGTCAAAGAAACTAAATCACAATTTGTTAGTGTAGAGAAAACACTTACATTAGGGAAGTATTCAGATCCACCAGTAGCAATTTCAACAGTAGCAGCTGGTCCACCAATGTTTTCAATAAAACCACTGACAGTATCACCACTAGCACTTTCTCTTACTCTAATTCCGGGAACGGCAGAAGAATTTAATGATCCACTTCCACTTATATCAAGTTTTAACTTTCTTGGTAATCCTTGTATTGGATTATCTTCAAGCACTGTCGAGTTATCTCCTTTTGGCAACACAGAACTATTATACCAAGTCAAAGTACCGGAAGGTTTGAACTGTGCTTTATAAAGTTTAAAAGTTAAGTCTTCATATTGGCTCGCAGTCCAAATGGTTCCATTCTGTGATTTGAATAAAGATCCACCAATATACTGCTTACCATATGTAACTTCTTGAACATTTGGTAAGGTGGTATTGCTAAAAGTTTTATCTCCAAACTTCGCTGTAAACATTCTATATTTTAAAGACCCCGGAGCAAGAATTACAATTGCGTATTCTTTACCACCCTCTAGGTATGTTGGTGATGGGAATTTTATTCTAGTCGCTACTGGTTCAAAACTTCCCTCAGGTGGAACGTTAATTTCATTTGGGTTGAGAGAAATATTACACCATTCTTCAACCAACAAATTAGTTGGAGTTCCTAATTCCATTTCTCTGAGTTCAATAAAACATTTTTTATCTGGATCTACTGTTTTGAAGAATAGGTCAAATTCAGTTAAAAATACACCAGACCCTTCACCAATAGTGAAGGATTGGGCAAGTGGGTCTCTATGTGGTGCTTTAACTTTTTCCTTTTTAACATCAATAACTTCTCCTTCATCATTAAAAAATCTTGTTTTTAAGATTTGTTCAACTTCTCTTCTCTTTTTGGGGATAGAATTCTTTTTAGGATTTCTTACTTTGACAACATCTTTAGTTAATGTAAATGTTTTTCCATCACCACTGTAAGTTCCTATCGCCTCAGAGGTTTCACCAGGAATGCTAATTGTGTTTGGAGAATTTGATGTAACCTTAACAGATTTAGTTCCTGATGTAATACGAACCGGAGGTTTGGGTTTTGTATTTGGATCTTTGAAGAAGAATGCTGCGAGAATATCACCCCAATTATCAGAGATTAATTCTGCTCTTGTAATTTTAGCAGTTGCTCCAGAAGTTTTACCGATAACTTTAGCACCCACTTCTACATATCCATAATATTCCTCTTTTGTAGCAAGAGTTTTAACAGCAAAATTGATCAATTTTGATGTTGGTGAATAATTATCCGCAGGGGCATTTCTCGATCTATCATATGGATCAACACTATATGGTTCTACAGGTCCAACAGGACTACCTAGACCAGATGAAATTTCTGTTAAATTATTATCTCCAAATTTATGCTTAGGTCTCTTAATTCTCATGAAACCAATTTTTTCACCTGCGGCATTAATAATATCAACCTCCTCTTTAGGAATAAAAGTACCAGAAATCATGTCGATTTCACAAAGTTTTGGAACTATATCTACCTGTTGACTATCAATGAAATGATAATGCCTTGCTAATGGACGTAAACCATTAGCAGCAAAAAATACATTTCTTGATCTCATAAACCTATCAACTTCGCCTTCAATTTTTACATCTTCAACATAATCAAACTCACGACCAGGATTCTCAATGACGCGCTTAAATTTAGTTGTTTTGGTGATTGTTGTTGTTTGATATGCTTTTCTCTTACCCTTCTCTCCTCTTCCACCACCTTTACTATATTTTTCAAATACTGGTTTGTCCTTATCTTTCTCTTTTTTAGTTTTTGCTTCATACTTCCACTCAGCTCCGGTGGATTCCTTTCTTACATTATCTTTACCATATATTGTTCTTGTCCAATTATCGGATGATGGATGAAGGACAACAGCACCAACGTAGGAAATAACTTCAAATGGATTGACATTCTCAACACTGGTGGCGTGTGGATTCCCTATTCCCATATCCACACTATTATATGCTAGAGTTATGATATCTCCAGTCTTTTGAACATTTGGATCGGCTAATTTGAGATTTTGATTTAAATCTGCAGTTGAAGTATCAATACTTGGGTCAAAGGCAAGTTCTGCCTCCATAGTCCATATATCAACAGGAGCAATTCCTGCTGCACCTTCTCTACTGATATCAATTGTAGTTAGATCTGGATCTGCTAAACTCTTGTCTCTAAAATCACAAACAATAAATCCAGTTTTAAATCTATCAAAACCATTAGCATCGGTAATAGAGGTGGTTTTTGTACCCAACTCCAACATAGTCAAACTTGTTACGGCTTCCAGATTATCAACTCTATTGGCAATTTTACCAATATCACGCATCGTATATCTTCTATTATCCTTTAGAGTAATTTGTGGATCTCTACCCGCATCATAGAGATATGGTGGATAAGATATTTCTGCGAGAAGCATCGCATCATCAGATAATACTGGTGCCTGAGGAGTATCATCTGGCTCACCTTTAACAACTTCAATTTGACCCAATTTATTGAGTGTTAATATGTCTACTCTTGGTAGATAATAATCATATCCAATAAAAGATGATTCTCCGGGAGTCACAACATAATTAATTGTTGACTCATATTGTCTTTGATCAAACGCAAAGGGAGAAGCAGTTGTTGATGTAAATGGTTTTACTCTAGGTCTAAAATCAAGGATATCAGAAACCTTCAAACCACTTGGTAATTTTGGAATATCACTCTTAAATCTATCTGCAGAATATGAATTTACAGTAAATAAATCTCCACTATCTCCAGAAGCAATTTCATACTTATCAAAAACAATCAGTAATTGTTTAGATGGAGTTTGCGTGTTTGGATTCTTAATAATTCTAGAATAATCGCACATATCATGGCGATTACCAGTATCTAAAAAGTAATTAGAAGTCAAATCTAAGTAACTTCCTTTTACATATTCTTGAATAACCAGTTCTTTAGAAGAGTCTGAGAATTTAACAACTTCACCAACAGCAAAAATATTTGTATTTCTTCTCACATAAAAAACTTCATTAGCAGTAATATCAACAACTTGACCTATCGCTCTACTATCAATTCCTAGAAGTTTTTCACCGACAACCAATGTTTGATCTAATGCTAATCCAGTGGCAAATTTTAATTTATCTAAAACTGGAGCATTTTCATCAGTTGATTCGTAAATAGCACGAACATTGACTGCATCTGGCACATTTAGTGAGATCTCATAATCTTCAATTCTAGTTCCATAGTATTTGATAGTTGATAACCCATTAAGTGCTTTTGTTTTTTTAGTTCCAGTAACACTTAACTTATTACTTCTAACAAGATCTTTACCTTTACTGATAATTCCTTTCTTTCTAAGAGTAACAATTACAGTTACATTAGTTTCTGATGCTTTACTAAGACCACTGAATGTAACTGAAGTGCTATTTGCACCCAAAGTAAATTGATCACCTGTTAAGTTTTCAATTTCACCATTAGAGTAGTGAATTGAATATTTCTCAGCATCAAATGATTGATAGAATACATCAGTAATTCCAGAATTAGCATCTAAAGCATCAGATACATTAAGTGTGATCTCATTAGAAGATACACTTAAACCAGTTATCTGTTTTGTAATTGTCAGATTAGAAGAAGATAAATCAACAGATGCTGTAGCATTTACTGGCATTGTTGCATATAAACCCTCTGTTCCCTCATCTCTGATTTTTGGAACCATCATGGAGAACGTATAGTTTCCATTAGCATGAGTCTTACTATAAACACCACTTACAGCAACACTTGGTGTCGTCAATGAAATTTCTGTTCCATTTGGATCGATTGCACTAATATCCGCAAAAACTGGATCAGCACTGTTGGTTTGATATTTAATTGTTTTTCCAAGTTTGAATCCTGTTACACCACTAAAGAATCTTCCAGCAACTTTACCAGTTCTTGTAGTAGTACTTCCAGATATATTCAGTAAATCATTTTTACCAAAATTAGGTAATAATTTTTCTTCTAATACAGTGTTTGCTATAAAGTCAGATTGTAAACTTGAATTCAAAGAATCAGCATCTTGATAAACTGCTTTGATATCCTCTACAGTAAATTCTTCTTGACTGATAATAGCCGTTTGTAGTTCAATATTTTCATTGATAATAATTTGTT
>VMHT01177722.1_pt1 | contig 30409 bp, 37 predicted proteins | sample 4693611 | NCBI WGS metagenome assembly VMHT01 (sample SAMN12280063, study PRJNA550983) | marine metagenome | isolation source: seawater sampled from same location over 5 years 0.02-0.2 micron viral filtrate | place: USA: collected off the coast of southern California halfway between the port... ... | reverse complement strand
TTATCAATGAAAGTCGGTGATCTGGTGAGACACATTTACACAGGGAGGGTTTACCTTGTTGCGGGAAAGGGTCTGTATAGGCATAGCGTGACTTTGGTGGGCTGGCCCCCTAATCAGGTATTCAACACACAGACGGATCTGGAGTTGGTTCATGCAAAATAAACCTTTTCAGCCCGGTAACCTTGTCGAAATCCTGCGAGTAGGCATCGGCATACCGTCAGGCAGTCTTGCACTGATCATAGAATCCCACCCAGGACCGGGCGGTGCATCAGACGAGAAGATCCACACGCTTCAACTTGTTGGCAATAATAAAGGTATATCGATCCGTCGATACTTGGAAAGAGATTTAAGGAGAGTAAGCTAATGCCTATTTGGATTATGATAGGAGTATATGAAGGTGAAATGTTTTGTAGCAGTCACTTTACCGAGAAAGGCGCAGCACTGGCGGCGATTGCCGAGGTGCTGGAGTATTTGGGTGTCGAGTGCGAAGAAACCGCACGGACTGTTTTAATGGCACGATCACCCATTGACGCCGAACTCCCCGACGGGGTGATCGAGTGGGATCGCGAGAAGCTGCGAAGCACGGATACCAACAAGCTATGGGGTATCTTTGGCGAGTGGGGTCAACTCACATGGGACAATGACCATGGCTATCAGATTGATGTAACAAAAACCATGGTGACAGCATAAATGTTTAAGTTGGGCGATTTGGTCCGTGTGACCTTTGGACGATGTGATGAAGGCAAGATCGGTATCTTTATTGAAGATGATACTTATGCGACCGGGTTAGATAAAGATGGCTGGCCTATTATCACCCGCGCCCGCGTCCTGTGGGATGGTGAGGTTTATTCCACGCCGCTCGACCAGATCGAGCCAGTACCAGTCCTTGACAGGTAGTTGACAAGAAAGTGCTTGACTTTTGCCTCAAAAGACTATATAATATAGGCATAAGAAAGGAAAGAACTATGCAACCGACGATCCCCTTTGATAAGCTGCTGGAAATCCAGCGGGAGAAAAACCAGCCCGAGCGACTGGCGCTGTACGCGCCCCTTCCCGGTGATCCGCTTCGTGATCCCGACCCCCGGAAGCCCGAGCGTCCGATCCGAGGCGAACAAGCCGAAAGAGGCGCGGTAACCATTGATTTCGTCGTTTGACATTCACTTGACAACTTTTGCCTTGACATAGCCCCCGATTTCAGGTATAATGGTTATACCAAGTTAGGAGAGAACCCATGCCCCGCGTGACTTACGCCGACCGCCTTCAAACCCTTTTGAATGGCCCCATGTCTCAAAACGATAAACGCTTTGCCGCGTCCCTGTTGGACTTCTACACGCGCAAGGGTCGGTTGACCGCTGGGCGTGCCCGTTGCGTCAAGCAACTTGAAGAACGGTACAGCCCCGAGAACATCGCTACCTTCGCAGCCGAGAACGCTGCGATGATCGAGCGTCTACAAACCCTCGCGGCCCGTGTCGATGCAGACACCTGGGCAGGGGAGTTTGTCGGGAGTCTTGCCGGACAAGTCCAGACCGGGCGCAGCCTGTCGGCGCGTCAGATGGAGATTCTGACGAAGATCGAGGGTGAACACAGTGAGAAAGCTGTGACTGCCCGCCAGGACTGGACCCAACGCTATACAAATAATGAGGACTCCATGCGTGACAAGGCTATTGTTGCTGCAAACTATTATAGTCACACTGGCTATTTCGGTAACCTTGTTGAAAGTCTGTTGAGCGATCCCGCGTATATTCCGAGCGAGAAGCAGTATCGTAAGATGGTTGAGAACAAGTATGCACAGAAGGTGCTGGACTGCCACTATGATGCCCCTAAGTACGCCGTGGGTAGCTTTGTAGCCCTGCGGTCAAGTGCTGGCTGGGCACAGAGTCAGGCGACCGGCGGGAAGCCCTGTGTGGTCATTCAGGCCAATGCAGCACCCATCACCAGCGCAGCCCGAGGTGCCAAGAAATACAAGGTACTTCCGGTCGGCGCGGCGAAGCCCGTGATCATTGAAGAACGACACATTAAGATTGCGAGGAAGCTGAAATGAGAGAACATTAACCTTTGAGTATTTAATCCGTCAAGGGTGGCGACTGCCACATATTAAGGTAAAAGGGGTTCAACGCCTTGAATGAACCCGCTGCATGATAAAGGTACAGGGCACCTAAGCACTGGCCCCCATGTGATCCCGCAAGGGAGTGAAAACAAGGCTGGCGAGGATGACGCGGCAAGGACAGCGATCAGCGGTGGAAACCACCCTTGACATTTACTTTACAACTTTGCTATTGACAAACCCGCTCGCATATGCGATAATGGGTATACCAAATAAGGAGAAAGCTACATGGCTTCAAACATTCCGACCGTTATGACCTTCGCGCAAGCGTGCGAAATCTTCACCCTCGACCTTTTGCCTATGGTGCAAGCGGTCCATGAGCAGGACGGTCAACCTGACTGGCCCGCCCGATGCGAGGCATGGAACAACTGGACCGACTCACTGTGCAAGGATAGTCAGATTTCTGACTGGCAGTACATGAACTGGTCGCACCCACCCTGCAACGGTTGACATTTACTTTACAACTTAAACCTTGACAGCTACCGACCCAGGTGGTATAATACAAGGGTAAGAAAGAGAAACGCCTTGAACTTGGAGAAAACACATGGGTAACTATTCTGGAACTATTCGATGCGGCCACTGTTATACAGAAGGCCACAACCGGGCAGGCTGCACAAAGCTGACCGAACAACTTAAGGTAGAGTGGGAACATTGCAAGTCCAATGTTGACCCTACCGCTTATCGGTACACCCGTGTCCGTGAACAACTGGCAAAGCGTACCGGCATTGACCCTGTTACGGGCGAAAGCAAGCGCAGGCGTCGGGCCACCTATGGCGGGCGCGAGTGTTCCTATTGCAAGCAAGGCGGGCACAACCGTCGCACTTGTGATACATTTAAGACGGATAAGGCGAGGTTCGCCGCTATGACGGTTGAACACCGAGCAGAAGCCCTTGCATCAATGCGTAAACTTGGCTTCGGCCCCGGATCGCTGATCGCAGTCGATGACTACGGCAGCAAGATCCCATGCCTTGTGACCGGCATCACTTGGAACCTTATGAACAAGCGCCAGCCCTGGCCGACCGCTGTGCAAGCACGGCGCGTGACCGATAATAAACATTGTCTCGTCAGCTTTCCGAAGGAAATCAGCGGATCGACTGGTTACAATACCGTCGAGATTATGAGCCCCGCGAGCGGCGTGAAGCCCCCGGCTGGCTGGGCCGAGGCATCTGACCTTGATTTTAATAGTGTCGGAGTGTTCAACAAGGGCGAATCCCGTGACTACTATTTCTGGCGCGAGCATGATGAAAACAATGGATGATCTGAAACTGACCACCACCGAAGCCCGGATGCTTGATATGTTCCGGGCCGTCGAGGGCGCTGACTGGCTTCCGCTCCGCGACTTGACCGAGCATGCGCGTATGTCGATTGATATGCTGGTGCTGTCCGGTCTGGTCGAGCGCAAGAAGATTACCCATGCCGTCCGTTATGGTACGGTCTGGTTGAATGAGTGGCGTTTAACGCCCCCAGGCCGCGCCCTTATCGTCGCAACTTGCCAAGAAATCACTTGACACTTTGTTGACAACAAAACTATTGACTTCTGCCCTTTTCTCTGGTATACTTACTAAGTAAGATAGAGAAACAACCCAACCCCCGGAGACACCTACCATGGCTGTTGACTTCAAGACCTTCCGAGCAATCGTTCCCCATGTAACCAATGCACGCTTCCCCGTGCTTCTTCGCGGACGCCATGGCGTCGGCAAGTCCGAGGTGGTCTATCAGATTGCCGATGACCTTGCCCTTCCCGTTGTGGAGCGCCGCGCCTCGCAGATGACCGAGGGCGACTTGCTGGGCCTTCCCAGCACCGATGGTGCCGTGACCACTTGGAACCCTCCAGCGTGGTTCAAGACCGCCTGTGACGAAGCCGTGGTCCTGTTTCTTGACGAGGTTGACCGTGCGACCCCCGAGGTTCGACAGGGTATCTTTGAGTTGACCGACAGCCGCAAGCTGGCTGGTTTCACCCTTCACCCTGATACGATTATTGTCGCAGCGGTCAACGGTGGCGAGCATGGCGCACAATATCAAGTGGGCGAAATGGACCCTGCCGAGTTGGATCGGTACACGGTGTTCGATGTGGAGCCTTCCTGTGAAGATTGGCTGGATTGGGGCAAGACTAAAGTTGACCCCCTGATCTGGGACTTCATTAATAACAACCGGCTTCACTTGGAGCATACCGGCGATTTTGAGCCGAACAAAGTGTATCCCTCTCGCCGGTCTTGGGACCGTCTGAACCGGGCCGCTGTGGGCGCTAACTTGCTCGCCGAGGATGCTGATGCTGGTACACTTTTTAACCTTGCTTCCGCATTTGTCGGCTTTGAAGCTGGCGTTGCGCTTCAGGATTTCTTTACCAACTATTCCCGTCAGGTGACGGTTGAGGATATTCTTGTGAAGGGTGCGATTGAGCGCACCAGCGACTTCACGATCAACGATCACAGCGCACTTGTCGAGAAGATGGAAGCAACCGAGGCTTTTGCCGAGGCACTTCCTACCGAGCAGGTTCAGAACCTTTCCAACTACTTTGTTACGCTGCCTTCCGAGGTTGCCATGAAGCTGTGGATCGTGCTGGGCAACGGTGAGATTCAGAACACGGTGGAACTCCACCAGTCAACCGCTGCCGATGGAACATCGGTCAGTGGCTACCTTGTCGAACTCCTGACCGGCGAGGCCCAGGAGTAAAATAAACCTTCCCAGTGGCAGCGTGGTGGAATCGGCATACACAGGAGACTTAAAATCTCCCGGTCTTAGACCTTGCGGGTTCGAGTCCCGCCGCTGCTACCACGGGTCCATAGCTCAACCGGCAGAGCGTCGGACTTTTAATCCGTAGGTTGTGGGTTCGATTCCCACTGGACCCACCATATTAAACCTTTCAACATTTTCAACAACCCCCATGATGGAGTAAAATCATGATCACAGTCGCAACAATCGTTACCGGAACCCTTTGGATCGGCGCTTTCGCCGCCTTGCCCTTCGCCGCCTTTTACGAGGGGCGATAGGTGCAATACTATATCAGTCGAACCCATGTTCATTTAGACCCCGCTGGAAGGCTCTCAGGCCGTGAGACAGTGCTGACTAAGCCCAGCACCCACGCAGCCGCCAAGAGAGCCCTACAACGCTTCACAGCCCTGGGGATCGACAACCTCCACCTATGCGCCCACCCGCCTAACTCGCGTCGGTGGGGCAGGCTGGATCGCGAGCAGACCAAGCGCACGAAAACACGCGCCCTTACGGTCGCCGATGTTGCCGAGGATCTGGCCGAACTGGAACGCGAGGCTGAAAAGTCTAATGATTCCCCTTGACATTTTGTTGACAACTTAGACCTTGACAAACCCCCCGATTTCAGGTATAATGGTTATACCAAGTTAGGAGAGAACCATGATCGATTCCAGCCCCCGCGCCGCCGCCCTTGCCAACACGAACCCCGTGGACTACGCGGAGGTCAGCAACGCGCAGCGCAACGCGCAAGCGGCTGCGGAGGGTTGGACCTTCTGGACGACGATCCCCACTGATCCCGCGTTCTTTGAGCGTCAGGGGATCAGCACCGCGCTGGAATATGTCCGGTGGCAGTTGATCAACGATATTCAAGAGGTTCACTACGATGAACACCTTTATAACTACCCCGACGCCCGCGACCTGCCCAGCAAGTCCCTGGAGCAGTTGGAGTCCATTCTTGACGCGATTTAACAAGTCCTTTACATCTAACCCTTGACATTCACCCTCCAGCATGCTATATTGTATATATAGCAAGGAGATTTTTATGACCACCCCTAAGCCTGCGAAGGCTCCCGAAATGACCCCCGAAGAACTTGCCGCTGCGGTTGCAGAGTTTGACTTGAACCGTCATACTGCCCGCCTGCTGGTCGATGAGCCGTTTTTTGCGGCATTGTCCCGGCGCATCAATAAGCGTGCATCCGGCGCACTTCCCACGGCGGGCGTGCGCGTGACCGATGATGGTCATTTTGAAATGCTTTATAATCCGGTGTTCTTTGCCAAGCTGACCGACCGACAGCGGGCGGGCGTCTTGAAGCATGAGTTTTACCACCTTGTTTTTGATCATGTCACGGGGCGTCTGCCCGATGGTGGTATGTCTAAGCTGTGGAACATTGCCACCGACCTTGCGATTAACTCGCACCTTGTCGGTGAGTTGCCCGATATGTGCTGTATGCCCGGAGAGGGTCCATTTGCCGAGTTTGAGAAGGGCAAGAGTGCTGAAAACTATTATGCGACATTGAAGAAGAAGCAAGAGGACCAGCCCGACGAGCCCGGAGAGGGCGAGGGCGAAGGCGAGGGAGATCCCACCGATGGCGACAGCTTCGATGATCACAGCGGCTGGTCCGAGGGCGCAGGAGCCGCGCAGGACATTGCACGGGAACGGCTCAAGGATTCCGTCAAGAAGGCGGCAGAGGAAGCGCAGAAGGCGAATAGCTGGGGCTCCGTTAGCGGCGAGTGCCGTAAGGACATTCTGGACCGCATCGCGTCTAAGGTCGATTGGCGTAAAGTGTTGCGTTATTTCATTAAAACTTCGCAGCGAGCCAACAAGACCCGCACGGTCAAGCGACTGAACAAGCGTTATCCGTATATTCACGCTGGATCGAAGGTTCGCCGTCAGGCAAGGATCGCGATCAGCATCGATCAGTCCGGGTCCGTTGATGATGGCATGCTTGCCGCGTTCTTTTCCGAGTTGAACAAGCTGGCAGAGTTGGCCGAGTTTACAGTGATTCCTTTCGATTCCGATATTGCAGAGGATTATATTCATGTTTGGAAGCGCAACGAAAAGCGCAAGTGGGTCCGTGTTCGCTACGGTGGCACCGACTTCAACCCTCCGACAAAGTATGTCAACGATCACGGGTTCGATGGTCACATCGTCCTCACCGATCTGATGGCACCTAAGCCGATTTCATCCAAGTGCCAGCGCATGTGGATGACAACGAAAGAGTACGCAGCACGCCCATACTTTCAGACCAACGAGCGGATCATTGCCATTGACACAAAATAAACCTTTGGATCTCCAGATTCCAGCCAGCCCGGTTGTGGTTGACTGGCCCCCGATCTTGGCAACCATGACGAGCGGTCGCTATGCGATCAGCGGGGCCACATGGCTCCGTGTGCCCGACGACACCACCCGCGAGGACTTACCCCGGTGGATGGTCGTCAAGCCAGCAGAGCGCAAGCCAGAGCCCGTCACGGGCCAATCGTGGAAAGTGCGAGGGTCCAAGGGTGATGAATACACAGTGACCCAGCACGCGACCGATTCGCGCCAGATTTTTTTCAGTTGCACTTGCCCCGGATATGGTTTCCGGCGTAAATGTAGACACATCGAAGGTATCAAGAAGGAGAATAAGTAAATGTATTATTCAGAAGAAGATGTGATTAAACAGATTCCAGCCCAGCAGGGCATCACACCATTTGAGCGACACGCTTGCAAGGCCATTGCTTTTGGCGATAACCTTGCTTTGTCGGCTACTTTCGTCAGCATGGTGCGCGGGCTCGATATGGTTGAACAGAGAACGACCGAGGCCAATGAAAACAATAATGTTTCTGTTGTGTCACAGGAAGCCAACGCACTTGCGGTTGCACTATTGCAATCACTCGCACCTGTACTCATGGAGGTATAAAATGGGTGACTTTCCAGATATTATCAATATGTTTATGACTTGGCTCATGGGCCTATGCACAGGCATGGGTATCGGTGCGGCCATCGCGTCAGTACGACACCAGAAAGAAATGTATGCCGATCTGCTTCAAGTGGAGCAGGAGTAGTATATACAGATCGTATGATAGTGAACAGATATAGAACATACATTAACACTTAAACAAAAGGGAGCAAAACAGCAGAAGGAACTTATACCCACACGCTATACCTTGTCAAGCGAGTATTCTTGTCAAGCCATTTATTGTCCGTATCAAAAGGTATACGGCGAGGCTTGATACATATAACACATGATACATGCGACACATATATTGTGTATCACGATAACACAGGTTACATCTACCATACCAGGGACACCATAAATGTGTTACATGATACATGTATCAAATGTGACAGATGTATTAGATGCGACAAGGCGACGATAGCTACACCGTATCAAAAAGTATACGGCCGAGGGTATAAAAGAATATATGTGACACAGCATGTATAGTATGCATATAGTATGCGATACACTTGACACATAATATATGTGTCACCATATGCCAGGGCCAACCTGCGTTATGGGGGAGACAGAAGAAAGGCCGAGGGTAATAAATAATATAAGTATATAAACAGACACAGCAAACATATAATACACACACATATATACCCCCCCTCCCCCTCCGGAATCTAAGTACCTGGAATCATTGGAGTATTCAAACACCGGTCAGCTACATTCACGATCACTAAGCAAAAAACCCAGATTTTGGAGATCTCCGTCAAGGATCTAATTAATATGTGGAGAAAGAAGCCGAAATCCGGTATGAGGTGCTTAGAATAGGAGATTTGGTAGAGTATGTCGATCCAATTCCGGAGGATATGATGGTAATTTATGCTCCCGGGATAGTAATAGAGCTTTCAGGGCTAAACTATGTGAAGGTTAAGTGGATGGATCCGGATATTAAGGCTGGCATATACTTGCGGAGAGAGCTTAAGCTATTATCCAGGGTCAAGTGCACAAAAAAAGCCCCAAAAAAACATTGCCAAGACTGACATAGCGTGTTATAATAGTATTAAGATGGTGATTCAGTGGTATGGTAGCCAACGACATGTTTGAAATAGGAGATTTAGTTAAATGGTATGATTATTACGCGGAGGGTGATATTGTGCGCGATGCCGGCATAGGGATAGTAGTAAAGATATTACAGAAGCCAATTCCGCGGATGCGTAGAGAATACAAATTATATTTGGTCCAGCGCGCAGCCCGACCGAATCAAGAATGGTATACATGCCAATCGATTGATTTAATAGCAAAGGGTGTTAACAAAGAGCCGATTGCGCCTACAGCGCGCTAGTTACTCTAGAGTATGTCACACACCGGAGGATTAAGATTGTCGAAAGCACTTACGGGGTCTATCGATATTAAGTCTTATATCGAATCGCTATTAGCTGCTGGGCCTTCGGTTAGAGGCAAAAAAGAAATTATACCTTATCAAATGGTAAGCGGCTCTGGCAATGCCTACTATATAGCACCCATGCTTAAGCGTGTTATTAAAATTGTCCGCGGTACTGAAATCTATGTTCTCCCCATGAACCCTGATGAACAAGGTCGGTATCATGTAGTTGACCACAACGGTCGCTATTTCATGGTTCCCGGAGACGAGATCATTGAAATAGGCTTTAACTAAGCTAGGCTAAATTAAAATTTAATTATTGGAGATATAATGGACCCTTTTGATCATATGGTTCGCGCATTTATAAGAGGTACAGCCTGGTATGGCTCTATGCTTTTCTGTTGGTGGGCATTCGGATTCGAGGTTGTTGTTATCATGCTGTTAGCAACATTGGTATACAAAAGCATTTAAAGCAATCTAGAGACTATTTACACATGTTAGCATGTTAGGGAGCTATAGCATATGAGCAGGCGTAAGCAGCTAGTAGAAAAAATTATCCGCGAAGAATTGGTTGGATACATGAAAAAATTTTTGGGCGAAGGAATGCGTACTCCGGTGCAAACCATGCCTGCCAAAAAGCCCGACCGAGCAAGAAACCCAAGGCAGATGGCGTCGTCGACCATGACTTCGATTGTCGACCCGCCAGATCTGGAGCATCACTTTGTTGAAGAAGAGATTTCTGGCCAATTGGCCGAGGAAGCCGACGAGGCTGATTCTGAAAACTACGGTGTCGACACAACTGCCCCGATCACGCCCGGCGAAGACGACACCGGCAAGATAAAGCATGTGCCGGAATATCCTCTAGAATCGGATGAGCCTGTTCTGGCTGAGTCTCAGATTCGAAGGTGGAAACAATTGGCGCTCATCGAAGTCGCAGCAGTGGGTCCAACACCGGTCCAGCTTGCCGGAATGGCTCCCGAAGAAGCCGAGCAAGCCGCGGAGCCACCTGTTGAGGCAGAGGGCCCTACAGAGGTACCTCCGCCGGAAGCGGAAGCTCCCACCGAAGAGCCCGAATTCGATGTCGAACAAGAACTTAAGAAACTGCAAGATGTCACGCAGGATGTCATGCCGGAAGTTCCGGCTTTAGAGTCAGCATTCCCCGAAGCAGAGACTCTCGACGACCTTGGCGAGCCTCTAGAAGCTGTGCGCGGGCAGCGTCGGCCTGCTTCAGCCGTAGAACCTCTAGAGCCAGCCCACAGGGACGATCAAATTAAACTTCGAATAGGAGAAGCTTCTATTCTTCAAAGGTGGCAACAGTTAGCGTTAATCAAAGAGCTGGATATCCCGGATGAACTAAAATTCGATACTGAAGATTTCGGCGAATTCGATGCAACGGCGACTTCCCCCGAGGGCGCGCCTGAAACAACTGTGCACGGCACAGCCTCTGTACCCGGTATGGAAGGCGCAGCGGAGATCTCGGCGCCGGCAGGAGAAGTGGCCCTACCACCAGAAGCGGCCCCCGATCTCGATATTGGCGGTTGGACTCCGGGCGAGGGCGCCAGCCCAGAAGATATAGAAGCCATCGTTGGCACCCCCGGCGCTGCGGGAGAGGTAGAAGAGCCTGATTTAGAGGCCGCGCTAGAAGGCGTACCCGGAATGACCCCAGAGATCTCAGCCATGTTGGATGACCCTGAGTTGGGCGCGCCCCCTCCTGGCTGGGCTGGTATCGAAGAAGCAATTCGTCGCGTACTAAGAAAAAAACTATTGACATAAGCCTCTAAATCTTATATAATATAAATATGAATATTGTTTATTTACACGGAAAAGAGTCAAGCCCCGACTCAAACAAAAGAAAATTATTGTCAGACATGGGACACAATGTCGTAGCACCCTTTCTAGATAAAGATAGTTGGGAACAGTCGGTCACGGCTGCTCGCCGGGCAATCGAATCGACTAAGCCAAATATAATTGTAGCTTCTTCCAGAGGCGCCGCAATTGCCATGGCCACCAATACCCCGGTACCACTGGTACTGATTGCTCCAGCATGGGGAAAGTATTGTCCATGGGGCGCCTGTCGAGCAAGCACCATTATTGTGCACTCCAAGGAAGATAAAGTTGTTCCTTTTAAAAACAGTCAAAAGCTTGCTCATTCATTTGGCGCCGAACTCATAGAGGCAGGAAGCAATCACCGAATGAATAGTGAGGATGTATATGAAATACTGGCCAAAATCATCAAAGATAAAACAAAAACTTAATAAGACAATTGATTACGGTCTACTTATAGGTACCATTGCTATTCTTAGCGCTGGCATATATTTCAATGTATTCTACTATGAGCGACACAGAAGAGAAAAAAGAAAATGCACTAGGATTTAAGTTTGCCGAACAGCTAAATGTTGGCGATTTAGTCACTTGGAAAGATTTAGGAAAGCACTCAAAGAAAAAATTTGGAATCATAAAAGATTTATACACAACAATAAAAGGAACTCGGCCCGTAGCATATGCACGGGTCTTTTTGTTAAATAACGAAACTTTTGTTGAGGAGGAAGTACTTATTATTAGGCTAAAATTACTTTCCAAACGCGAAAAACGCAACTAATTATTATACCATGCCCTGTGACGCTAAAATATTTAACGAAACTGATATAGATCTATCAGCTTTAACCGACATAGCAAATGAATTTTTGCCCCACGCACAATCTGTAATGGGGTTTTCTGAGCCTGTAACGGTTTCTTTGATCTCCGATAAGGAAAATTCTTTAAATCCTCTCGGAAAAACTGCATATTACGACCCCGGAGAAATGGGAATTAGTCTTTTTGTCGATGACCGACATCCAAAAGACATTCTACGCTCACTTTCTCACGAATTAGTGCATCATACCCAAAACTGCAATGGGATGTTTGACGATATTGGCACCATGGGGGCAAATTATGCTCAAGAAGACGACCATTTACGAGAAATGGAGCGCGAAGCTTATGAATTAGGCAATATGTGCTTCCGCGATTGGGAAGATGAGTATAAAAAGAAACAACAATGGCAACTTAATGAAGGCGCCCTAGAAGATTTAATTAAAGGCCTTAAAACTCAGCGTGGACAGTGGAAAAACCCTCTTAAGGGTTTCGCTCAAGCCGCCGAGCCCGGGGCTGGTTTAACCGATGAGACTTTTGGTCTAGGACGAGGACAGAAAGAACAGCCGCATTTCACAGAACAGGACCCGGGCCGGCATTGGGACGAGCGCCCAGAAGTTGAAGAAGAATATGAAACTGCTGGACGCTATGCTGGTAAAGAAGAAGAAGAAGATACCTCTCGGGCCGCCCGGAAGAGCCGCGGAAAGGATATGTCGGCCTGGTACAACTGGATCTTCATGCACGAAGGCAAGGAAGATATTAAAAAGGCATTTTATTCTGCCATATATGAAGATAAGCTTGATCCTCGAATAAAAATGTCGTTATATAAGAAGTATTCCGAAAGAATTAACAAAGTTGGCTACGGCGATCCGGCACAGCAAGAGCTTCCATTCGAGCTGCCGACCTCTCCAACTGGTCGTAGCGATTACGCCGGATCCGCAGCGGAGGCCGGCCAGGGAGACTTGTTCAAGGGCCCCGCACCAATTCGTGGTGGAGAAGGCCCACAACAGGGCCCAAGTCAACAACTCCTTTTCCCGGGAGAACCCAGGCCCGGGGAAGATCCCGAAGATCTTGGACCGGGCGGCGCAGAGGAAACGACATCGGCTCCAGAGGAAAGCGCCGGGTACCCCCCCTATGAGTGGTACGACGAACTCATTGGTTCGGCCGAAGATGCCGGTCAGAAAGAGTATTGGCAGGAAATTTATAACGCGGCGATGGATGTAGCCGAACAGGCCGGCGAGGAAGTGTCCTGGCACCACATAGACACCGTCTGGCGCGAGCTTGGCCGGCCGGCCGTCGGCGAGCGTCCTCCCCTCCCGGCCGAGGCCTTCCGCTCGCAGGCGCCAGAGGAAGTCGAGGGAGCCTCTACAGGCTCATTAAGAATGAATCCGGAATTAGAGGCTGATATGGCTGCCGCTGATGCAGATGTTGACGAGCAGCCAAAAGAATACGAAACACCAGAATATGCCGAGGGCGAATTTGCACAAGCACAAAGAAAAGCGCAATTGGCACAGCGCGGGCAAGTGGGCAAGCAAGCTTCACAAATTAGCAATAAAATGATTAATAGTGCTGCGCGGAAAGCGCTAAGAAGCATAGGCTTACCAAAAAACGCCATTAACAAAGGAAATCTTCATAAAGTAGTAAAAAGTGTTACATCTAGAGATGCGAATATAGACTATATGAATTTTGAAAAAGAATTATTAACCTCCGGAGCTTTTAAGACAGTTCCCGAAGAGCAACAAAGAGAGCTTGCAAAAGCTATAGCCAACGAACTACAATCAATTGGAGGCGTTAACTTTCAGTTTTATGATACACCCGAAGCTCAGATGGCCGCCGAAAGTTTAACTTTCGACGAAGAGCTTAAAATCCGAGCTTCTGTACACGCAGCCTTAGATCTTATTCAAGAACGCGTGATTAATCAAAAGAGAACAGAGTACGAAAAAAACCATGTAACCGCCGAAGAAATTGGGAGATTTGCTAAGCTGGCAGGGATTAGCCCCGGTCCTACTGACGCAGCCGTCAAAGCAGAAAGTATAATTCTTGAAGGACGCTGGGTAGATTGGGTTCTTGATAAAACGGGTTTAGACCAAGCTCACAAGTGGGGCTCTGCACAGTGGGATGAGCCCAATACCGGTGGAGTTGTAGGCGATGTGGCCCGCGCCACCGGTCTAGCTAAAGCAGGAACGGTTCTCGGCCGCGGACTGGGAGCCGAAGTGCTTGATGACGAAACGGTTGCCGGAGACCCCCTGGAACCCGGTCAGGAGAGCGCTCTAGAAACAACCATGCAGCGAGATTATGAAGATCGAGCAAACGAGAGGGCAGAAATGGTTGAATTGGCCATGGAGCAAGGATATACTTCATTAGCTCAGTCCGCCCAGGCGCGTCCCCCAGAAAGCCTTACCGCTATGAGGCCCGCAGACATTAGTAGGCTCGGCATACGATTATCAGAATTGGACGATCTTTCGCCGGATCCTGAAGTCGATCCGGACACTCCCCGTTCGCGACAACATATAAATGATGCTGGCCAGATAAGATATAATATAAGAAACTCTGAAATCGCTGAGGCCGCAGAGCGCCGGCGCGGCGCGGCAGAACGGATAAGAATGCGCAGATCTGGCGGAGACTGGGTCGATGCAGATGGTGTAACACAGCGCGGCACGGGTACCATGCAGCCCCCGGGGGATTATCTGTATGATGAACTTGCAGAATATGAAAAAGCTGGATATGGAACGGTCGCAGGGGGCATGTGGACAATGTTCAAAGATGTTGGCTTATCTGTTGCCGCGGCAAATCCCGCTAGCTGGCTCGCTCGGCTCGCGCTGGCCCAGCCAGTCGGCGAATATGGTTTAGACGCCCTTGAAGTGCTAGGCAAAGGTTTATTTTATGCATCGATGGACAACGACGAGGCAGAAGAACATGCCAGAAAATTGCGCGCCGAAGGACAATCCGCATGGAGCGATCAGCTTTTTGGTTTAGTACCGGGCAACACAGTTCGTGTGGGGAATCGATTCAGGGACGAGGATCTTGCTGGAATAGGAGTCTCAAGAGAGTCTGCAATATATGGTCAGGCCGGGGAAACAGGATTTGAACCTGGCATGGCTGCAGGATCTGCAGCAGAAGTATACATGGGAGATGATGATCCGGACTTCCCGGGAGATCGAGCGCAGTCCATAGCCCACGATCTTCAGGTGCTCCAAGGTAAAAGCCCGGGCAGCTTCGACCCCGAGACCGGGGAGTTTGTCCCCGGGGAAGTGGTAGAGATTGATCCGGCAAGAGCCGTGGCATGGGAAGCCGCAGAGAGAGAATATATCGGTGATGATGAATTGTTGGCAGCAATTGCCCGAGGCGAGAATGTACCAGCAGATCAGTGGCCAACAGAGCTTAGAGAAAAGTTTGATAATGGCTTTTGTAATCAGCCCGGGCTGCGAGGCGTCTCTGCATCCACTACAATGGCAGAGAATAGAAGAGCCTACAGCCCCGGCGGGGGGATGACCACTATGTATGAAGGATACGATATACAGTCTGTCCAGGCTGTCGGAGACGGAGAAGCCGTCTGTGGAATGCGCGAGGTAGCACAATTACACATACGACAAATTCATGAATTAGGATATTTGCAAACATCCTATACTTCTGAAACTCACCAGGAAATCATGGGCCACCGGACCCGGTTTCTAAGAAAGGGCCTCTCCCAAGAAGACCTCGATAATATGCTTCAGGGTATCGATAAGGACAACACAACTTATGCAGATCTGTTAGGACACTTTGAGATCGACACTATAACTCCCGATGCTACTGCAGAATTGTTTGAAGCGCTGACTTTAGATGTCGACAATATAGATCCGAATATCTATGGCGGCGCCAACCCCGTTGGAGAAAACGAAAGATTAAAAGAAAGTCTAGCCCTACTTCAAAGAGGAGATATAACCTTTGGTCAAATGTCCGCCAACCAGCAAGCTGGATTATGGGCTTTAATGAATGCCGCCGTCGACACTCCCGATGGGCGCATCCGGGTGGCGAGGATGCTCCCTGGAATATCTGCGGAGGACGCCCTCTCCAAAGATCGCAGTGGGCAATATAATGTGTCAGCCAATACATTACGAGGCCAGCTATGGACGATTGTAACTATGCCGTACATAACTCAGGAACAAAAACATCAAGGCCTTAAAACTTATATAATAAACGCGGTTACGCGCGCCCGGATGGATCCCGAAGCGTCAGCAATTGACGAGGTGATTGGCCGGGATGTTACGATTCAAGATCTTGAAGCGATGGAGGCAGGGGATCTTTTTGCAATGACAGAGCTTATGGACGCGATTGTGGAAGATCCTAGACGCGGTGCCATGTTTAGAACGATGCTATCATCTCGTGTAATAGCAGAAACTACAGGTTCCCAGGCTTTGCTAAGCAAACATCGTGGTGAAATGGAGGAAGTCGAGATACTGATACAGGCAAACGCTATGCAAAACGCGACATCGGCAGAGGTTCGAGCACAGCATCAAGGAATGAACAACCCCGATTCGCCCGATACCGCACACCAGGCTTGTTCAATAATGGCGGAGAGGACCGGCGGTTCGTACAGCTCTGTTGGCTGCGTACAAACTGGAATTAAATCTCTCGGCAGAGGTACAGTTCAAGAATATTATTGGGCGCCCATGGAGGAAGATCATGTTCTCAAAGGCGGCCTAATCACGGCGTATGAAGAAGGATCTTTTAAAGCAAGATATCTGGCATATCTAACCGATGAAGAGAATCCAGAGAATTTTGCCACAATGGCTAGGTTTGAGGCCCTCTTGCATCACTCCGGAGGTACCAACAACGATATTCTCATGAGCGCCAGCAACCAAGCCCGGGAGGCCTCCCGCCAAAAACAATTGTTCCAAAACCTCATTGGGCCAGAGAATCGGTCTTTCTGGAAACCGGCGTCGGGCACCTTCTTTTCCGATGCCCCCGGGAGCGCGCATCATACTGAGTTAACTCCAGGCTATCTTGACGCCGCGTTCAACTATGCAAAGCTCCACCAGTCAGACGCCATGGAAACAGAGTCTCAAGCTTGGGTTGATGCTCTCGCTGCTTCAGATAATCCGAGATTACGAGCATTGTTCTTGGAAGATTCGGATAATCCAGCGGCCCTACCTGGGCCTAAGTCAATGTTTGAGATAATGTCACTTTTAGCCAACCCTCCGGTCATAATGACCGAAGAAGATCGAAAGAGGATCGAGGAGGCCGGCGTTCACGGCGGGCACATGGAAAAGAGAATATATCTCGAATCACAAGGAAATATGCGCGCCGCCGCTCTTGATGCTCTTTTAGAAAACGGGATTATCTCCGACCAGGCCTGGAGGGCGGCGCAAGAAGAGGGCTTCCTAAAACCATATGCCATCGTCCAGCGCTGGGAAAGAACCGGTCGCTTACCCGGCAATAGCGAAGAGAGGAGAAGGGCAGATTATGCAGGAAGACAGACTCAATCTGGCATGCCCCTAGTACAAGCGGCCGTAATTACTTGGTTTCAAACCAACATGGGAGCAGTCCCTGCTCCTGAGCATGGTCCCGGGGCAACCGTAGGAAACAATGAACGCCCCCAAGCGGCCGCGGCCTATGCGCAAGGGTTTGCGCTGATTCAGCGCGCTGGCTCAATTGGCGATATGAGCGGATTCATGCGCGCAACGGACGAGGGCAGACGAGGGCCACCTAGAGGCGCAGCCTTCAACAGAGCAGATATCTCGAACAGCGTTTTTATGTCAATGTGGAATGAAAATCATGGCGCTACGCAGGCATCGCGGGAGTGGATCGTAAGATACGCCCCAGACTTACTTTTTAAGCATTTGATGGCGGTAGATCGTCGTGCACGATTACTTCCGGGTGGACCGACCAGAACACCAGCCCAAGAATTTCTTCGTCAGACTCAGGCTGTTCTTCGCGCAAAGAATCCGAACGGCCAGCCCGGCGGAGAGCAGGGTGATTCCTCTACTGTAGGCCCCAGCCCCGGCAGCGCTGGACAAGAGGCGAACATTCTCCGCAGTTCACCGCCGCAGACACAACTTAATGCTCATTATCGACAAGCAGCGGAGCAGATTAATCTTGCAGCCTCAAACGGCTGGCATGTAGAGCCGGTTAAATTCCGTGTTGCAACGGAAGATAGAACAGTGGATGTTGGACACTACGACCCAGAACAAAATATAATTCGTCTTTGGCCTGAATCATACTTAGCAAATCGAGCAGGGGATCTCCAATCTCCCGAGGCCCAGGCAGCCTTAGAAGCTGCAGTTGCTTCCTTACAGACCCAGCTATCTCTCAATGATCCTCCAGTTATACAAAATTCGAGCGGTGTGCAAATTTGGCCGCCTAGAGAACCGGTTAGAGAGAATATTAAACATTCTTTGAGTCATCTTCCAAATAGCAAACTAATTAAAGAACAGATAACTAAAGCTTTCATTAATAAAGATATTAACATATCTCGAAAGAAGCTTAAAGAAATAGTCCGACAACACATATTACAGGAGTTAAACAACAATGCGTAAGAAGCTAACGAGAACCCAAATCGAAGAGATTGTGAGGTCAAAATTAAAAGAAAAACTAAACGAGGATATGTATGACGACGGAACTCATGTTCCTGGTACAAGCTATACTCGGGCAGAGATAGAGTCTGGAACCCAATTGCCGTTCCAACAGCGCTTGAAGGCTACGGACCCACCGCCGATTCGTCCAGGCTATGAGGCTAGCATGAGCGACCTAGGCTATGGCCTCACAGCACCACTCGGTGGTACCGCACCCCCCTCGGTGGGGAAGGGATCCGCATGGGCTGGAAGCGGAATTGTACCCCCAGAATTCGGCGGCGGCGCACCTGTGCCCATGCCGCAAGTGGAACCAGACTACGGAAAATTCGGCCCACCTGTGCCCATGCCGCAAGTGGAACCAGACTACGGAAAATTCGGCCCACCTGTACCCATGCCGGGCAAAGGACCCGCGCCTAGCCCGGGCGACTACGGCATGGGCGCGGCACCGCAAGGGTACCTAGATCGCCTGCGGAAGAGTCTTCAACAGGCCCCGGCGCCCAGCACTCCAAGCTGGCAGCCCGGCCCCGGCCCTTTTGACCAGGGCCCCCGCGCTCCCGGTGATTTAGGAGGCGGTCTGCGCGATACGCTTGACCGCAATCCGAACCGGCCCCACGAATACGAAACGGGGCCCCATGTACCCGGCTCCGAGCCCCCGATGGTCCCCCTTTCTCAGCAGCCCGGAAAGAAAGATCTATCTGCACCAGAATATGGACTTAGAGAAGGCGGCCTAGGCACCGGCGCTCTTGCGCGGAAGTTTCTTCCAAAACAGGATCGCGAGAACCTTGAAGCCGAAGAGGAGCGCCAACGGGCTGCCAAAGAGCGCGAGGCGCAGGCGGGTGCACGCGGTGCTGTACAGTACGACAGCGAAGGAAATGTCACCGGCCGAGTTGGCCGGCAGCAGGAATCCCAGACCCGCGGCGATATCGGCGAGGCTCAACTCCGCGAATTCATTCGTAATAAGCTCTCGCAGCTTTTGGAAGTCATGCCGCCAACTGTCCCTCAACGACCGAAGACGGCGCAGCCGCCACCGGTGGCAGAAGACCCGCCCTGGCTCTCTCCACCACCAACCCGAGTGCCACTTCCCCCCACAGTTCGAAACCCCAGCACTCCGCCAACTGTCCCGAGGCGGCCCCCGAGTACAGGTACTCCAGGTCCCGGTGAGCGCGCTGAGCCTCCTGCCACTCCGCCCTGGCTCTCGCCACAGGAAACCCGGCCTGGGCCCCAGGGCGAACCCCATTGGCCCGGATCTCCACCACATGTACCGTGGGAATCGCCGGACCCGACGCCCGAACCAGAGCCGGAAGCGGCGCCATGGTTGAAGGACAAACCCGGGTCGCGCACCGGCACTCCGCCATATGTACCGCCGACGGTGAAGGAAGGCTCCGGAGATCGCAATGATAAAGATCGCGAGCAAGGTCACGGCAAGCAGCGACAAAAAGCAGGTTCCGATGGAAAGAAGGGTGATCTTGAAGAACAAACGAACATGTATGGCGGGCAAGATGACGCGTCAGATGTTTATGGTGTCTTTGGTATGGACTCACCCCCCGGAACTCAGGCTCCGCAACAGGCGACACAGCCCGTGGTGGGCGGTGCACCGCTGCCCTTCGAGGTCGCCGGAGCGATGACGAAAGGCGGCCCTGCCGGCGCACAAAAGTCTCCAGCCGGAAACTTTATCACTCGGGCTTTAGATAGAGGCCGGTCAAATAGAGCAGCCAATCGGGCAGAACTTGATCGACGAGCGCCGGATCGCGGATTGGAGCGTATGGGCGCCCGACTTGACATGGGCGCCGAAAATGTTGGGCGCGCCGTGGGCCGTGTCGGAAAGGCCGCCGGTGAAGCCGTACAAGACCTCTCAGGTAAAAACAATCCCATGGCCGGCGAAGAGTGGCCCTTGGAGGAACACAAGTCTGACAAAGAATGGTACGACGATCAACTTTACGAAAGCTTGTCCCGCAAGTGGGCCAAATAGGGGACTACATGAATTATGAAAGAAATTTATGTTGTTTGGAAAAGTCCTACGGGAAATGAGCAGTATACAGAGTTTAAAACGCGAGAGTTAGCATACAATTTTATGTTAGAAAAGTTGTCCTCTGGAATTTGGGCGTGTCTTTCAAGTAAAGTGAGAGTACACAAGACGGATCGGAGGCTATCAGACTCGCGCATTATTAGGAGCTAACCATGGCGTATACAAAGAAAAATTATTACGAAGACAACTTTGTTATGAACCACTATGAGCGCATGACTGATGATTTTGGTAAAACTGAATCAGTAAAAGCCGTTGGTACATTAGTTTTTACAAATGCTCCGGCCGTGAGTGATACAATTACGCTTATTTCTACCGACGGCACTTCGGTGACATATACCTGTAATACCGATGCGCTCGGTGAGGATCTGCCTAATAATAAATTTGCTCGTTCTGGCGCATCACACGGAGCAGACTCTCTTAAGGCCGCGATAGAACATGCCAATGGCCACAATGGAAAGATTACTGTTTCACTAAGTACCACGGCATCTGTTGTAACTTTAACCTTAACACAAATTCGCGGTGGTGCCTCTGGGAATACTACAATTACCGACACTTTATCAAGCGTTACACCTACAAATTTCGCCGGAGGGATCGACTACGGCGCTACAGCTACATTAGCTTTTTCAAATGCTCCGACGGCCGAAGAAATAATTACACTCACATCTGCAACAGGCACTACTAAAACATATACATGCAAGTCGGCAAATTCAGCCGCAGCTACAGCTACGCTTGTTTTTACAAATGCGCCGTTGACTGATGAAGTAATTACCATTATTTCAACAGACGGCACTTCAATAACATATAAATGCCGCGGCACTCCAGATTTGGCCAATAATTATTTCTCAAGGCTTGCAGATGATCATGGGGCTGGTGGAACTACAGGCCTCAAAGCTGCGATTGAACACGCTAATGGTCACAATGGAAAAATTACTGTATCTTTGAGTAGCACATCGGGTGTCGTAACGCTGCTTTTAACTCAAGCCGTGGGCAGCGACGGAGATACAACGATTACTAGCACTTTGTCGCATGTCACGGTAACAACTTTTGCCGGCGGCTTAGATCAGTTTGTATTGGCCAACAATCAGTTCAGCAGAGGAGGTTCAAATCACGGCGCCGATTCTTTGAGAGATGCCATCGAACATGCCAGTGGCCACAACGGAGAAATTCTTACATCACTTAATGAATCTAGCAACACTCTAACCTTAATTCAAGATCAGGCCGGCCCGACAGGGAACACAGCAATCTCCAGCACTTTATCAAATGTCACAGTTACAGGATTCTCCGGTGCAACAAAACAGAATGTTCCCTTTAGCTATGCCACAAAAGGCATTAGACTAAGGTTAAACTACGATGCTTACAAAACAAATTTAGGTTAAATTATGAAATACGACAAATTAAACTCCATGACTCGAAACTTTCTACTTGGTGAAAATAAAGTACCTAGCGTGCACAGTTATATACAAGCTTTAGGCGAGACCTTAGCGAAATTCTCACCAAAAACACAGTCAGATTATAGAAGAGTCGAAATCGCGAAAAACCAATTAAAAGAAATAAAAAGACACACTCGGAAGTTAGAAGAGTCGGTTCAACGACTCGAAGAGCAGGTAAAAGTTTTAGAGGAATCTAAAGAAAAGTGAAAAAGGTTTTTTTATTATTAGAGGGCGGCGTAGCCGGCCACTTATCTCATTTATACGATAATAGAGATCTGTCTTTCAATGAAATGAAATCAATACTGCGCAAGGCCTCTGCTGGAAAACTGGTGGGTACGGAAAAGACTGATGGATATAATATTTATTTGGGCGCCCGCGGAGGGCTATCACTTTATGCTAGAAATAAAGGTGATATGGTAGCCGGCGGCCGAAATATAAGCGACTTAAAAATGCGCGAATTTGCTGGAGGAGATGAAGTTAAAGATGTTTATCTTAACTCCTTCAGGTCGTTTCAAAAATTAATTGACAGCACTTCTCCCGAAGAGCAAGCCTCTATATTTGGCAAAAACGGAGAAATATTTTATAATACCGAAATTCAGGGCCCTGGCGCCTCAAATGTGGTAAACTATGATGCAAATGTCCTTTCTATTCACCATGGTGGCCATAAAGCATACGATCCTGTAAGACAAGCAGTACAAACAGTAGATGTCGAACAAAATTCTCAAATTTTAGATTCTATGTTAGATCGATTTGAACAACACGGCCAGCAAACTGATTTTTCTGTTCGAAGAACGGCGGCGGTCCAACTTAAAGCTTTAGGAGATGATAGAGCTTTTGACGAGACAATTAAAAGATTAAGAGAAGCGGGATTTTCCGGCAATATGACCATTGGAGATTTTCTTGAGAACGGATTAAGAGAAATACTGTCTACTGAGATGTCTTATTTCAAACCCGGGGTTCAGGAAGATGTCGTTGATAAAATTTTAGGAAGAGAAAACGCAAAAAATTTAAGAGTAATATACCAAGGCATGGGAGACCAAGAAAAAGATGCAATTCGAGAGATCATTAAAAGTGGTCCAAAATTTCTTAGTAAAATAATCTTTCCTATTGAAGATGCAATACATGATTTTTCTGTCGAGATGCTTAAGGGAATGGAAAGCGCCTATATTCTAGATAATCAAGCAGAACTGCAAAGATTGCGCGCCGAGGTCCGTGGAGCAATTGATCAGATTTCTACATATGCAGGCCCCGGGGCAGAGGAAGCTCACGAAGTATTAAAGAAACAACTTTCAAAGCTCAAGAATCATGATAACATCAATACGACGGTAGAAGGATTTGTATTCCAAATTGGCGATCAGATGTATAAATTTACAGGTAATTTTGCGCCCATAAATCAGCTTCTAGGGCTCTTTAGGTACGGTAGAGGTGCTGCCCCTGCAATCATGTCGCAAGGCAGTCAGCAGCTGTCTGAGGGCCTGCAAGCGGTGGATGCGGACTCCCCTGCCGACTTATATGAGTTACTTCATTCGTATGACTCCGTTGGCGTTTTTGCCGGAGGATTCAAACCGCCCCACAGAGGGCACCTTGAGGCGGCAGAAAAAATGGCTAAATCGGTTGATATGCCAATTGTTATCATGGGCCATGCGGCCAAAACTAAACCGAGAATGATTAATGACGAGCCGGTAACATTCGAAACTGCTGCAAAACTATGGGAGATATACGCAAACGATGCAGGTATCAATCTTTATATATTAGAAGCTCCCCGTGGAGGCAATCCAATGCACATCGCATATGATATTCTGCAGAATGCCAAGCCCGGGCAGACGATTCACATGGTCGCCGGCGCAAAGGACGCTGGAAGATATCGAGGACAGGCAGAACAATATCGACCTTCTGGAGTTAACTTGAATGTCGAACCAATGCCAAATACAATGGATCCGGACACTAATGCGCCAATGCAAGCAACACATTTTAGACAAGCAGTTGAACAAGGCAATGATATTACAAAATTCCTCCCCGAAAAAAGCGTACAAAATAAAGAAGTCATTGCTAAACTTCTGGCCGGCCGCGTTGAACCAAAAACAGATCCCTATGAATCGTTATTCGATATGATCGAAGAGCAGCTCGGAGGAGATCCTAGAAAACCCGGTGGAGGCGGGGGCACCCCGCCGGAGCGCTTTCCAGAGATTGCTGATATGGTCGCCCAGCGCTTAAGTGCGCAGCCCGACGAGATTATGGGGGCTTTTGAGGAAATTGTTATGGGAAATGCGGACGCTACGATGGGACAAGCGGGAGAGGCAGTCACAGGAATACTAAACCCTGCGGCCATAATGGATCCGCTAAGCGCTTATGGTCAAGAATTAGAAGATTGGGCACTACAGCAGAAGCAAGCAGAAAAAAATCAACAGTTCCAGACAGGACAGGCAGAAGTAGTAGCAGAAACCTCTTCCGTCGGGGCCGGAGCAGTTCAAGGTCATGTCGACTCTGCTAAGCGCGACGAAGAAGATGAAGACAAAGAGCCTACAATCTTTCGAGAAGATATGATCGAGGAAATATTAAATTATTTTTTACAAACAAATACGAATTAACTATTTATTAGATGAGGAACCCAAATGATAATCAAACGCGAACAATTTCTTGAAGAATTGCACCTCAGAGAGCAAATTCGAAAAATTATTAAAATTGTTAAAAAGAAAAAGCAAATCCAAGAAAATCATGACGAGCAACGCTTTAGAGCGCTAGTGCGAGATTTAATTACCGAACAAGAGCAAGAAGAAGCTCCCGGGGGTTCCGGACGAGCCACAGGAATTAAAATTCTGGACGAAGAAGTCCTTCAGAACATTATCCCTATCTTTAAGAAATATTACATGCAGTTAGATACCCCTGAAAAGCGAGAATCTTTTCGCTCTCATATTATTAATGCTGCAGAGAACCTTCTTAATACGCTTGACTCGTCACAAGCCGGCGGAGGTACCACTTTGGCTGAGCCTGCAGTTCCGGAGGCACCAGCCCCGATTGCCGAACAAGATGTTGCCATGGCAGTTGGCGCCTCGCCTAAAGATGATCCGATGTATATACCAATGGCTGATGAAGCAGAACAAGATCCAAATCAAGCCCCGCGGGATGAGTTTAGATCCGGCCTTGCCGGCGAATTGACGCCCGATCAAGAACTCGGTGCCCGGAGGGCACAAACTGCCTTTAACGGGCCGGACACGACAATCAAGAAAGCCTACGAAGATCTTCTTACCACGATGGGGTCAGAAGGAGATGATGCGGCTTTGTTTGGAGAATACTTAATTACAAACCTTAAATTACATTTCGACACAATGGAAGAAGAATTGAGCGATGCGCCGGAACCCACAACTCCTTCATATGAAGAAGAGATGGCCGGCCAGGAAGAGGCTCCACTACCCCCGGAAGAGGCCCTCGGTGCGCCACCTGAAGCGGGCATGCCTCCCATGCCCCCGGGCCCTGAACCAGTGATGTAAGGACAAAATTAATTTTTATTTAAAATCAATTAATTAGTATGATACCCTGGGAGGGTAGGCGGCATTTTGAGCTGGAAACAAAAAAAAAGAAGACAAGGTGCATGCATGCACTACAGCATATCAAAAAAACTGAGAAAAGAATATAAAGTAACTTCAGAATTTGAAATTATGTTAAATAATTTAAGCTTGGAAGAGGTTATAGGCCTTAAGCTAGAATTAGCCGCGAAAGCGGCCGGGGGTAAACTGTATGGTATACCCTTGTGGTATTCCTTACCAAACATAGCTAAGGATGCTGTTTTTAAATATGCTTTATCAGCATGTCAAACAAAAAAAGAGACCGCGGCTTTTTTGGGTATTGATATGCAAACCTTTCATAAATTACAAAAAAAATTTGAAACTGAGGATTATTTTGCCGATTTTAAATTAAAAAGCTCATGAAGATTATTGGTAAACGGAGGTTCCATGTCTCTAACGAACCCGGCCTTAAGGGGGTGAATCCGAGAAAGGTGAAATAAAGAGAGAATAGTATGGTGCTGGAGCGAGAAATGTACCCTTCATGAGCAATACAAGGAACAAAAAAAATGAAAAAATTATTAATTAAAGCAACCGCGGCCGTTGCACTTTGGGTCGCATGTGTATCAACAGTATTTTGGATAACCGGATGCACACCCGAAATTATTGACCGACCTGAGCTATCAAAAGAAACGGCAGTCGAAACGGTCGACAACATTCAGGTAACTCCCCAAGTCAACGATACTGCCCAGAGAGTAACCGAGGATACTCAGCCAGACCCATCAGATCGTCCCTGGGAAACTTGGACAGAATGTTCACAAAAACCCGGTGATCACCCATGTAATTTTAGTCTTACGGATCAAAATGAGGATACCGTAGAACTCTATGATTCTCATGGCAAGGTAATTGTGGTCGACCTATCCTCCATGTGGTGTGCTGTTTGTCAGAATATTGCGCCGAAAGGCGATGAATTTGTTGCAGACTATGGCGAAGAGAATGTTATTTGGATTACAGTATTAATTGATGGACTATCTTATGGGGTAGCTCCAACCTTAGCAGATATTCAGGCCTGGGCCACCACCTTTAATATTCAAGGGCCTGTTTTGGCAGGGGATCGAACAATGATCGATTTAACCGCGGTAACCGGATATCCAATTACAAGCTGGCCAACTCTTGTTGTAATTGACAAGGAGATGGTACTTCAATACGGTATTAATGGCTGGAACGAAGCTACTGTTCGAGGCTGGGTCGAATCTTTACTATAAGAGAGAACAATGTATAAATTATGGAAATGGGACGGGCACTATATTCAAGGTGAACTAATTAGTAGTCACACCACAGAAGCTGCAGCCCTAAAGAAAGCGAAGAAAGAGATAAAATATCTCAAAGCGGTAAAATCGGAAATTGGCGGAAAAGAGGAGATCGTCATTTGGCTTGACGGAGAAAATGGTAAGCCACTTGGAGTGATCACTAAAAAGGTAAATAAAAAAACTAAGGGGACGAAACGGATTCGACAGAGTAAGAAAAAGAAATAGTGCAAGTAGGTTAGATACGACCTTAACAGTTCAAAAACAATAGTTGCAAACAACAACACACACTTCGAAGAAATCCGCTTAGCGGCATAATCGAGGAGGCCGCTTAAAGCCTTCTATCCAATTTAAGCAAAACAAGAGATAACTTGTAAAAATCAAACCATCTAGTGCAACAGGACGGTAAGCATTAGATTATGACCGTCTATCTTTGTCAGTAGGCGATAGAAACTGACTAAACTTGTGAATGACTACAATTGGACTTGTTGTGGACGCGGGTTCGACTCCCGCCGTCTCCACCATTTAATAATATGAAGAAAAACTAAAAAAGCTTGACATAAAGACCAAATATGGTATAATTATTAATAGAAGGTTTTATAGTGATCATGGTTTTTGGGTTTAGTCTCGGTATTGTTTATGGGAATTTTGTGGAATGGTTTGTACATAAATATCTATTTCACGGCCTTGGAAAAAATAAAAATAGCATTTTTGCTTTTCACTTAAGAGAACATCACATAAAATCAAGAAATGATAATTTTCTTGATTCAAAATTTACCAAACGAGAAGTTTTAGGAATAATTGGCTTATTGTTATTACATATGCCGGCATATTTTTATATATCAACATCATTTTATATTGCGACAGTACTTTATGGACTGGCGTTTTTGATAGTACATAAATTACTTCATGCCTTTCCAAAGGTTGCAAAAAAACATTTTTGGTGGCACTGGAATCACCACATGCACAATCAAAATAAAAGCTGGGGCGTTGTAGCTCCTTTGACAGATTTAATCGCTGGGACTTTAGAGGAACGCCAAAATATATAAAAAGGAAAAACAATGAACAGATTTCAACAAAGAATATACAATATAAGACAACGAAACCGCAGGAGATGCATAGCAGAAGATACAATTCACCGTATTGAAGAGGAGCTAAGCTGCGAAGTAACCGATGAAATTGAAAGAGCGCTTTGGGATATCAAAGAAGCTATGGATATCCCAACGGAAGAGATTGAACGAGCGGTCACCAGCCGCAGAAAATTAAAAGGAGAAAAAAATGGCAGAAACATTTAAGTCAATTGCGACTTGGTTTTCAGGAACACACGAACAGCTTGTCGAGCTTTTATCAAAAGCAAGATCGCGCCCGGCCGAGAACAATTTGGAAGATTATACAGTAGCCGAACTTAAGACCTTGGCTAAAGAAAAGGGCCTTAAGGGGTACTCTTCATTAAAAAAATCAGATCTTGTGCAATTTATAAACGATAATAGCTAAATTTAGCATATTTATAATATAAGCAGGAGTGTTGATTGATGAAAATTCGAATTGCCTTTTATAGAGGCAAAGGAAACTGGAAAAATAATATTATTCGCTGGTGGACGGGAAGCCCCTATAGCCATGCGGAATTGATAATGCCGGATAACTATACTTGGATAAGCATTAGTCCCTTATTGTCTTCGACAGTTTCTTCTCGAATTAAAACAGATTTTGATTTACAAAACTGGGATTTCACAGAGTTTGACATATCGCAAGATCAGCACAATATATTATTAGAATTTTTTGAAGATACAAAAGGCTGTGCTTATGATTGGATGGGGATGATTTTTTCACAACTATTACCATTTCATGTAAAAAGAAAAAATAAATGGTATTGTAGCGAGTGGATTGCATATGCATTAAGGATAGCCAACATTATAGACTGGAGAACAATAAAACTTTATGATCGATGTGATCTCTCCCCGGGAGTCCTCCATAACATCGTCAACCAAGAGAAAGAAGTGGAAATTTGAATAAATTACTTGACAAGACTGCAAAAAGTTGCTATATTAATATAGATGATGGGGCGTATCCCGGGCGTCTTATAAGCGTTGCATTAAACTTGGGTAATCTGGTCGCATGCGGGTTCAAATCCCGTCGCCCCTACCACATTTCTGCTCCGATAGCTCAGCCGGATAGAGCATCGGCCTTCTAAGCCGAGGGTCGCAGGTTCAAGTCCTGCTCGGAGTACCCCCAACAGGAAAATCATATGAAAGAAATAAAATGGCTCAAAGGAACCGCAGAAGAAGAAGAACCATCTGGATCTTCTGAAGAATCAAACAATGTAGTTTCTAGCATAAATAATAATATTTATTTTTACTCAGAAGTCAATAGAGTAAAAAATCTAGAACTAAATAAAAAACTTGTAACCATGGGAACATCACTAGTTAATCGTAGCAACTCTTTAGGAGTGAACGACCCGGTCCCAATAAAACTCCACATCAATAGTTATGGCGGTAGCCTTTTTGCAGGCTTTTCATCAGTTGACTATGTTCTAAGGTGTCCCGTACCAGTACATTCTATTATTGACGGATGCGCCGCTTCCGCAGCAACTCTTTTTAGCGTTGTAGCAGAAAAGAGATATATGAATAAACATTCTTTTATGTTAATTCATCAACTATCTTCGGGTATGTGGGGCAATTATGAATCTTTGAAAGACGATATGGAAAATTGTGATTTGTTAATGGAAACAGTCCGCTCTATCTATTCAGAGCACACGAAAATTCCAAAGAAAATGTTGAATCAAATTCTCAAAAAAGACTTGTGGTTCGACGCAGAAACTTGTTTAAAGCACGGATTAGTTGATGAAGTTCTCTAGAGACAGAATTATATATATAATTATTTTTATATCGTTTGGCTTAACAGCTGCAGCCGTCGTGTTTAACAATTTTATAGATATTAAATGTTTAAATAACTGTTTTTAAAGGGAGAACAAAAAATTGGGTTATCACTATGGTGATTTTATGAAAGAAAGACAACGCATCACGATATCAGGAGGATTTGATCCTGTACACAGAGGCCACATTCGAATGATTCGCGAAGCTTCCCGTTACGGCGAACTTATTGTGATTATTAATTCTGATGAGTGGCTTAAACGCAAAAAAGGTTATGTTTTTATGCCGTTTGAAGAGCGCGCCGAGATTATTACATCAATTAAGGGCGTATACAGTATTTGGCCCGTTGATGATTCCGACGGCACGGTTTGCGAAGCACTAAAGAAACTCAAGCCGACATATTTTGCCAATGGCGGCGACAGAACCTCCGAAAACACACCAGAAAAAAAGCTTTGCGAAGAATTGGGCATTGAAATGCTCTGGAATGTTGGCGGAGACAAGATACAAAGCAGCAGCGAATTGGTAGATAAACAAAAAATATTAACAAATGAAATAGAAGCAAGAAGTGAAATACAACAATTAGATCTATTTGATTTAAAAACTTAAAAGGAGAAAAAAATGGCTACAACATTAAAAGAAGTTACTGTCCTCATTGAGCAACAGCAACACGAAATTTCAAGACTGCAAAGTCGAGTCAGCAGCTTGGTCGATGAACTACATACTACAAAAAGAGAGTTAGAGAGTTTTAAGTCCAAAGTTGCAACCGACATGCAGACTGTTTCTACGAATGTGCGCGCAAATATGGTCCCCGGACTATAGGAGCTAGCTATCCCCTGTTCAGCGGCGGCGTGGCACCCGCCTTAGCGTGCAGGCCATCATGAAGAATACTGGTGGAGGGTAACACTCCCTGTGAAGCCAGTATTCACCGAATTGGTGCTGGGGGGATGCACATTCTACATCGCTATGAAATACA
>VMHT01178579.1_pt1 | contig 30414 bp, 42 predicted proteins | sample 4693611 | NCBI WGS metagenome assembly VMHT01 (sample SAMN12280063, study PRJNA550983) | marine metagenome | isolation source: seawater sampled from same location over 5 years 0.02-0.2 micron viral filtrate | place: USA: collected off the coast of southern California halfway between the port... ... | reverse complement strand
CATGTTATGGAAATAACCTCGTTCAAGTCTATGGATCTTATGCAACTATGCGGCGTGATAAAAAATAAGTATGACGACTGCACCGCGATAGAGCGTCCACAAGAAATATTGATTGATGTCATTGGACTCGGCGCGGGCGTGGTGGACAGACTGGCAGAACAAAACTTACCCGTGCGCGGTATCAATGTTGCCGAAGCACCATCAAGTAAAAAAAATTATTTGAATTTGCGTGCTGAATTATGGTTCGCGATCAAAGATTATCTTTCACAACGCGACTGTAGATTACCCGTAGATGACGACTTGGTAGCTGAACTTGCTGCGCCTTTGTATAAATATACTTCTACAGGCAAAATTAAAATAGAGTCCAAAGAAGAAATGCGTAAGCGTGGCATTAAATCCCCTGATAAGGCTGACGCTCTGGCTTTGACTATGGCAAGTTCAGCTGCAAGTTTTGGTGGTAGCACAAGTTTTTTAGGGTATAATTTTAAAAAACCACTTAAATCACGAATTATACGAGTAGGGTAACATGGCAGAAAAAATTAAAGAAAAAGATATGAAAGCTGCTGTTGAGGAAGAAACAAATATGCTCAACCTTGTTGGTGTCATCAAATCAGAAATGGATGATGCCAAAGACTTCATACATCAAGTAGGCGCAGACAGAGCCGAATCAACAGAATATTATTTAGGTACAGAACCAAGCAGCACATCAAGTGTGCAGTCTGAGTTTGTGTCAACAGATGTTAGAGAGAGCGTATTGTTTATGTTGCCCTCCATTATGCGAACATTCTTTGGCACTAAAAAAATTGTAGAGTTTGTGCCAAAAGGTCCAGAAGATATACCACTAGCAGAACAACAAACAGATTATATTAACTACATCATTCAACAAAAGAACCCTGGTTTCAAAGTTTTGTATGAAGTATTTAAAGACGCGCTTGTGAGAAAGACAGGCTTCGTTAAAGTGTTCTGGGATGACAGTGTTATGGCTAGCACCCACGAATACACAGACTTAGATCCGCAGTCTTATCAAGCCTTGATACTTGATAAAAACGTAGAGGTACTAAAAGAAAAAGCTACCAAAGAATCTATTACTACGATTGATCCTGTAACCCAAGAAGAGGTTACTCAGGAAATACCTACCAGTTACGACATGACTATCAGACGGCTCATGCCAAAAGATCAAGTGTGTATTGAAGCAATACCACCAGAAGAGATCTTAATATCAAGACACGCACGAGATTTAGAATCTTCATCTTATGTTGCACACCGCATGATTAAGTCTGTATCTGATTTAGTTGCTATGGGGTATGACCAAGAAGAAATGATGCAATATGCTGGCTATGGCGGTAGCGCACTTGATCCGCAAAGCTACGAAGAACAAGAAGCTAGAAACCCTTATGACAATTTAGTTTACCCAGATAGAAATGATGCTGGTGGCAAAGATGTCTTGTATGTTGAGCATTATTTATTTTATGATTTTGACAATGACGGCATAGACGAGCGTGTAAGAGTGTGTACTGTTGGTGACGGACTTCATGTTTTGATGGTAGAACAATGGGATGAACTACCAATATGTATGTTCTGTCCTGATCCAGAACCGCATACAGCTATTGGCTCATGTCCAGCTGACTATCTTAAACCGATACAGGCAGCTAAATCACAGATTATGCGTGATACTTTAGACTCGCTTGGTCATTCAATCTTCCCACGAATGGGTATTGTTGAGGGTCAAGTTAATATTGATGATGTACTTAACACAGACATAGGACAACCAATAAGAATGAGAGCGCCAGGCATGGTGCAACCTTTTGCTGTACCTTTTGTGGGTAAAGAGGCTTTTCCTGTTCTAGGTTATTTAGACGAAGCCAAAGAAAACAGAACTGGCGTATCAAAGGCTAGTGCTGGATTGAACGCAGATGCCCTACAATCTACGACAAAAGCAGCTGTATCAGCAACTATGAGCGGTGCGCAAGGCAGAGTAGAACTAATATGCAGGCATTTTGCAGAGGGCGGTCTTAAAACCATGTTCAAAACAGTCAATTCATTGGTAGTTAAGCACCAAAACGCCCAAGATGTGTTTAGATTAAACGGCAAATTTGTGCCAGTTGATCCTAGATATTGGGATAATGACAAGGATATTGTTGTAAATGTCGCTATATCTAAGTCATCTGATGAAGAAAAGTTTCAAGTTCTTAGTTCTTTAGCAGGCAAACAAGAACAAATAATGACAACACTAGGACCTAGTAATCCTTTGGTAAGTTTACAACAATATGCCAATACATTGACCAGAATGATCGAAATGGCAGGCTTCCAAGACGCACAATCGTTTATAAATACAGAAGTTCCGCCACTACCACCCACCCCGCCAGAAGCACAAAAGCCGTCTGCGGAAGAAATTTTAGCTACTGCTGAAGCACAAAAAGCGCAAAACTTAGCACAAAAAGCAATCATAGACGCTGAAACAGACAGAATGAAAATCATAATGGATGATGACAGACAAAGGGATATAGAAGAAGCCCAGATCCGATTGAAAGCAATAGAACTGCAAGGTAAGTACGGATCACAGGTCAATATCGCTGAAATCAACGCTATTATGGAGCGAGATCGTGAAGTCATAAGACAGACTGCAAAGAATCAAGCCCAAGGACTGTTTACAAATAATGTGCCAACACAAAATATATAATTTAGAAGTTCGCGAGGGCGATCTAGTTTATATAGCAAGAGATATAATGGCCAAAGACGAGAATCATGCGTTACAAATTTTGACAATTTTATCTGGGGGTGAGATAAAAGAAGATTCAAAAGTGATTTTTATTGAAGAACAGAGGTTACATTAATGGCGATTACATACAGAGGCGAAAGATTTAGCGGTTACAACAAACCCAAAAGAACGCCTAGTAAATCAAAGAAGTTTGCTGTTCTAGCAAAACAAGGTGACAAAACAAAACTTATTCGTTTTGGCGATCCAAACATGAAAATCAAAAAAAACAGTCCTGCCAGAAGAAAATCTTTTAGGGCTAGACATAAGTGTGACACAAGTCCACCAAGTAAACTAACCGCAAGATATTGGTCTTGTAAAAACTGGTAAATTATTATGGCAAAAAAGAAAAAAGGTCCAACTCCTACAAACCCTAGTCTATATTCCAGAGTAAAGGCTGAAGCAAAAAGAAAGTTCAAAGTTTATCCAAGTGCTTATGCAAATGCTTGGTTAGTTCGTGAATATAAGAAAAGAGGCGGCGGGTATAGATAATGGCCAAAGGACTGAAAGAGTGGTTTCAAGAAGAATGGGTAGATATTGGCGCACCTAAAAAAGGTGGTGGCTATAAAAAATGTGGTAGATCAAAACTTAAATCTGATCGCAAAAGAAAATATCCGAAATGTGTACCCAAAGCAAAAGCTGCTAAGATGACTGGAAAACAAATAGCTAGTGCAGTAAGAAGAAAGCGGGCTGTAAAACAAGGCGTTGGTGGTAAACCAACAAATGTAAAAACCATTATTAAAAAAAAATAGGAGTAATATTATGAAATTTTTTAGTAACTTATGGGGTAAACTAACTAAAACAGAACAGGTACAAGTTAGAACCAGAAACAAAAAAGGCCAATACATACCTGACGATAAGTCCACACCAAAGGTGAATGAGGCTTATAAAACTGTTAGAGTTAAAAAAACAACTAAAAAGAAAAAGGAGAAGTAACATGCCAGGATACGGATACGGAAAACCAATGAAGCCTAAAAAGAAAAAAGGCAAAAAGAAAAAGGGTAAATAATCATGCCTTTTAAAAAATATTCACCAAAACAAAAAAAACTTGCTCGGGTAGCAAAACCTCGTAATAAAATTACTGGGGCTGATTTTGCAAAACTAAGAACTAAAAAGAAAAAGAAAAAGTAATGAAAGTAAAAGCACCAAAAGGCTACCACTTTATGAAAGTTGGTAAATCTTACAAGTTGATGAAAAACAAAGGTAAGTTTGTGCCACACAAAGGCGCTTCACAAACAGCAGACTTTGAAGTTATAAAAACTCATAAATGAGTGATGCTGTTGCTCTTATTACCGAAGTTGGCTTCCCGATAGCCGCAGCTTTAGGTCTTGGAGTTTTTGTTTGGAAACTGATAAACAGAATCATTGATGGTATGGAAACTAAGTTAGATACCTTAGATGAAAAAGTCCAGACTAGCTTGGACACTATGGAAGAGCGAGTCAGCACAAAGTTAGATAGTCAATATGGCATTATTGTCAGTCTAATTGACAGAGTAAGAGCCGTTGACAATCAAAGTATAAGACAAGATGTGTTGTTAAAAACTTTGTTAGGCGTACCAAATTTAGTTGATATAGAAAAAATAGCAAAGGCAGAAAGAGATGACCAAAGGAAAGATTAAATTTTCGGAAAAAGAAAAAGATACAATAATTAAAATAGTTGCTGTTATAGGCATACTTTTGTGTGTTGGAATTTTTGTAGAAAATGTCAAAGCAGACCAAATAGTACACAAGTTTAAGTCACCTAGTTTTAATGGTGTAGGTACATCCTCTCATTATCTAACAATAGAGAACCAAGAGTTTAGCCGTAAGCTAACTATCAAAGAAGAAATCAAAGCCTTACAAGATGAAATAGAAAGAGAAAAAGAAAACAGCACATTAGCTAGGTTTATGCGTAACCTAGAATCAAGAGTATATGCAGAGTTGTCTAGGCAGTTGGTCAACAATCTGTTTGGAGAAACGCCACAAAATGCAGGTACAATAACACTAGAGGGCAACACTATTGAATATACAAGTGATGGCGTAACATTAACCTTAAAAATAACAGAAGCAGATGGCACAGTTACAGAAATTACAATACCTATTGGTACTTTCACTTTCTAGCTGTTCTATATTTGACCAGTACGAAGATACTTACGAACAAAGATTTTCAAGCAAAGACATAGTATCAATACAAGATCTACAATCTGTAGAACTTAAAAATGTACCTATACCACAGGTTAGTCCTGTTGTTGCTGTATATCCAACTGCTTTTACAGATCAAACTGGTCAAAGAAAAAGCAACAGCGAGTTTGCTTTATTTAGCACGGCCATAACACAACAACCAAACGCACTACTTATAAGAGCCTTAAAACACGCTGGTAACGGAAAGTTTTTTAGGGTAGTTGAAAGAGTAGGACTAGATAACCTAACCAAAGAACGACAGCTTATAAGATCCGCAAGAGAGCAAACCGCAACTGAAGAAGAGAAAAAGAAAGCACTAAGACCTTTATTGTTTGCTGGTATATTGATAGAGGGTGCTGTTATATCTTACGAAGCTAACCTAGAATCTGGTGGTATAGGTGCTAGATACTTAGGAATTGGTAACAGCGTACAGTATAGAGAGGATAATATTACAGTTTCGCTTAGAATGGTGTCTGTAGCTACAGGCGAAGTATTGCTTGAAGTATTAAGTCAAAAGACTATATTTAGCTATGGTAAATCTGAGGATGTATTTAGGTTTATTGAAGCAAATACCGAACTTGTAGAAATAGAACTAGGAAACGCGCGAAATGAATCATCAACTATAGCACTAATGAAAGCGATTGAGGGCGGTGTATTAGAAATAATTCAGTCTGGTTATGATCGGGGTTTTTGGATTTTACAAAATACAGACCAAGGAGTAGAATTACATGATGAAAATAAAATTGATAAGCCTACTTGTGATGCTGAGTGCATGGACAAGTTACGCGGCTGACAACGAAATATATGTAGATCAGTCTGGTACTGGTGCAAATATAGACCTAGAACAACTAGGTATATCTAATATTATTGGTGGACTTAACTCCACAGCAGGTAGTGTAAACGCATTTGATTTGGATGGAAACACTATGACTTTAGATATCAACATGATTGGTGCAACTAACAAATTTCTTGGTGATATATTTGCTGACACATTTACAGGTTTCTACGAGTTTGATGGCGGCACTAACACATTTACTATCCAGGTAGATCCTACAGATACTTATAGTGCTGACGGCTCAAACCAAAATGTTGATGTAACAGGTAGCGGTAATACATTTACATTAAATCAAGGTACAACAGCATTAGCTGCATCACTTGACTTGGACTGGATTATTAATGGCTCAAATAACACAGTTACATCAAATATAAATATTGATGGTGCTACTAACTACATGGATATAGATGGCTCTGATAATACAGTAACTTATACAGGTACAGGTGTTAATGCCTCAGCAGGTGGATATTTTTGGTTAGATCATACTGGCGGTTCAAGAACTTTTAATATCTCACAACTGAGTACACAAGATAATGACTGGCTTAAAATTATATCCGTTTCTGGTACTGCTGCTTCTACTGTTTGCGTCATCCAAAACGATCAAGGTACAAGCACAAGCTGCTAGTATTGGGGATATATCTGAACTTAACGGCTCGGCGCAAATAGTCAGAGATAAAACCTACAATGCTGATCTTGATTTTGCTATACAAAGTAATGATGAAGCGATAACAAAAAATGGCCGTATGGCTATCACCTTTTTAGATGATTCTGTTGTAAAACTCACAGAGTTTTCAGAACTGCTAATAGATGAATATATCTATGATCCTGACCCAAGTAAATCAAAGATGGCACTTACCTTTGGACTTGGTACAGCCAGATTCATCACAGGAAATCTAAATCGTATAGACAAACAAAACATTAAACTTAAAACACCTACAGCAAATATAGCTATTCGTGGAACTGATTTTACGGCCACAGTTGATGAACTTGGTCGTAGTTTAATTATTCTCTTGCCTGATAAATATGGTTTATCAAGTGGTGAGATATTAGTAACTACAGGCATGGGAACAGTAACACTAAACAAACCTTACCAGGCAACTACTGTAAGCGTTTTTGAATCAACACCAACCAAACCAGTAGTATTAGATCTGACACTTGATGTTATAGATAATATGTTGATCGTAACACCACCTAAAGAAGAAGCAGTTATAGAAGAGGAAGCTACAACAGCACAAACAGATAGCGTACTTGATTTTAACGATCTTGATATAGATTATCTTGCAGAAGATTATCTAAAAGAAGATAGTTTAGACTTTACAGAACTTGATATAAATTACCTTGATGTAAACTACTTAGAAGATTTACTAAATGTGCTTGATGCACTAGCCGTTGCAGAAGAAGAGGATCAGTTAGCACAAGCTACTAGCACACAAATAGCAGGTACTTTGCTTGGTAAAGATCCAGATACACAGATTACTGCTTTGATTACAGGTAATGTTGTTAGTTTACGCAGAGAAGTAAATGAAAGCGTCAGAGTAGATTTAGATGGCAGTAATGCTTATACAGTTATTTTGATACAAGACGGAGTATCTAATATAATAAAAATAAACGGCGGAAGTGATAGTGTTATTACTATCACGCAAAGTAATTAAATGAACAAACTATTATTACCATTACTTATAATACTTGCGCTACCTATAATCTTTGAAAGCACGCCAACAGAAATACTAAAATTAAAAGTGTATGACACTTTTGTGCAGACTCCAGAAGAATCTGGTAATTTTGTCATACTAAATATCACAGAAGCAGATATAGAGCGTGAGGGTGGCTGGCCCTTGCCAAGACAAAGATTAGCACAGATACAAGTTGATTTAATAAACCAAGGCGCTATAGGTATTGGATGGGTGGTCAGTTTTCCTCAGGCTGATCGTTTGGGCGGTGATGAAATCTTTGCAGAAACATTAGAGTTTGCTCCAACTGTTTTAGCTATGTTTGAAGATGGTAAGGGTAATTATCCCAACACACCAGGCACAGTTGTTATGGGCGAAGATAATGGTGGTATAATTTCTTTGGGAGTAAAGGAGAACCTACCACAACTATCCAAACACGCTTTGCAAGGGTTAGCCGTTGCTCCCACAGACATAGATCAGTTAGTTCGCAGAATACCTTTATTAGTAAAAACACCCAACAATGATTGGATTCCTAGTTTTGGCACACAAATATATAAAGCCTTGTTTGATGTCAAAACTTACATTATAAAAACTAATGATAATGGTATAGAAGAAATATCAATACGAGGAATACCACCAGTTAAAACAGATAGTCTTGGTCGCAAATGGATCAGCTGGGTTGATACTCAGCAAACTACATTACAAGAAATGAATGTTGCAAATAAGTTTGTATTTGTTGGCGTAACTGCTAACGGAGTCATGCCACAAATTGCTACCCCAGTTGGTTTACTAGAACCTCACAAGATCCAAGCTGCATTATCTGAGTCAATCTTGATACAAAACTCACCATACATACCAGACTGGGCAAAAGCAGCCGAAATTTTGATTTTGGCAATTTTCGTATCTCTGACATGGCTCACAATCAATTATTTCAATGTAGTTAAGGGCGCAAGTATAGTTGTATTTTTCTTGCTCACTACGAGCTTCTCAGGAGTTTTTAGCATCCAAAAAGGCATTTTATTGGACTTTTCGTGGACTTTTGTGTCACAAATAGTTACATCTACTATTGCTTTCTATTTAAACTATCAAAAACAATACAAACTGCGTCAGCAGATCAAAAAACAATTTGAACATTATCTTGATCCTAGACAAGTAAAACAATTACAAGATAACCCAGACTTGCTTAAACTTGGTGGCGAAAAAAGATATTGCACATTTTTATTTACAGATGTAAGGGGCTTTACAAACCTATCTGAAAAATTACCACCAGAACAAGTTACAGATATTATGAACAAGGTTTTGACAGAGCAAGTAACTTGCATACAAGCACATGGAGGTATGGTAGATAAATTTATAGGTGATGCTTGTATGGCAATATTTAATGCACCGCTTGACATAGACGAACATGAAAAAAGAGCAGTAGCTTGCGCACAAGATATGCGAACAGCTATACAACAATTACAAAAAACTTTACCAGAACCAGTTGCTATTGGTATTGGTGTAAATACTGGCGAGGCAGTAGTTGGAAATATGGGATCAGATACTAGGTTTGATTATTCTGCTATTGGTGACGCTGTAAACACAGCTGCAAGGCTAGAATCAGCTACTAAGGATGTGGGTGAAGATATCCTGATTGGCGAAAATACTGCAAAAAATTGTGATTTTGAGTTAAAATCACTACAACCTATTAAAGTAAAAGGTAAAAAAGATTATTTAAAAATTTATACAGTTTGATGACAATAAAAAAAATGACAGTCAAAGATGTTGCAGAAAGGCTTACAAAGCTAGAAACAATATCACATGAGCGTTGGAAAACTGCTTTCAATGAATTTTCAGATATCAAAGAAGAAATCACTAGAATTAATTTAACAATAAAAACTGCAACATTTGGTGTGTTTGGATTTTTAGGCGCATTATCAATCGCAGTTGTAACATCAATGTTGGTCTAATATGAAAGGTTTATTAAAAAATATTGTAGGTGCTGTTGCACCTACTATTGGTTCAGCTATGGGCGGTCCACTAGGTAATATGGCTATGGGTAAAATAGCAGAGGTATTGGGCGTATCTAACGATCAAAAAACAATACAACAAGCAATACAAAATGCTACGCCAGAGCAAATGTTAGAACTTAAAAAAGCAGAACAAGAGTTTGAAGTGCAAATGAAAGAACTTGATGTAGATGTATTTCAACTAGAAACACAAGATAAACAACATGCTAGAGGTATGTTTAGTAAAGACTGGACTGCAAGAATTATTGGTTTGTTTACTATAGGTGGTTTTCTTGGATATATCTTTTTAGTAACACTACAACCACCAGAGCAAAACAGCGAGGCTCTTATAAATCTAGTGCTTGGTTATCTCGGCGGTTTGGCTAGTGCAATCATTTCGTTTTATTTTGGTGCTTCACATACGCCTGACGACAAATGACAAGTCCAGATGCTTTCGTTTATAAAGTAACTTTAGAAAAAGTTATTGATGGTGATACTGTGCGTTTAAAAACTATTGATCTCGGTTTTTCTGTGCAACTACATAATAAATCTGTTCGTATTGCAGGTATTGATACTCCAGAATCACGGATCAATACCAAAAGACAACCGCATAGAACAAAAGAAAAAGAGCTTGGGTTACAGGCCAAATCAAAATTAAAAGAGTGGTTAGTAGGTGACATCACCTTAAAATCTTATGGTACTGATAAATATGGCAGAGTGCTTGGAGACATATTTTGTTCGCAAGGCAATGTAGCAGAATTGTTAAAAGCAAATGATTTAGCAGTAGATTATGATGGCGGTACTAAAACAAAAGTTTGGGAGTAATAATATGAATATATCACAAGAGGGTTTGTCACTAATTAAAAAGTTTGAGGGCTGCGAACTAGAAGCATATAAATGTGCGGCAGGAGTTTGGACAATAGGCTATGGATCTACTAAAGGTGTTAAAGAGGGTAATACTCTCACCCAAGAAGAAGCAGATAAATTGTTATTCCATGAAATGGAAGAGTACGAGGGTTATATAAATAACTTGGTTGAGGTTAATTTAAAACAAAACGAATTTGATGCTTTGGTATCATGGGTGTTTAATCTTGGACCAGCTAATTTAAAAAGCTCTACATTATTAAAAGTATTAAATAGTACGCATAAAGACTGGAACGACATACCTACACAAATAAAAAGATGGAACAAAGCAGGCGGAAAAGTTTTACAAGGTTTAGTGAGAAGAAGAGAGGCAGAGGCATTACTATTTGTTGGTAAAGAATGGCATGAGGTTTAAATCTTTGCTAAACTTACAACAAATCAGGAATATATTATGGCAATAGAATTTGATCCGCAAGAATACATAGCAGCATTGGGATCTGGAAATATGAGTGATCCTCTCAGCAATATATCTAGTATTGCAGATTTTGTGGCTAACAATAATGCAAACTATGGGACTGGACTACAAAACTTGTCAAGCATTATGTCAACAGTAGATCCTACAATGGCAAGCGGTTACAACTATGCAAGATCTATAGCTGGCGGTTTGCCTATGGAGCAAGTTATTGCGCCAGGTGTAAGTTTTTCTCCTGACCAACCAGGTGGTTTTACACAAGCACAACTAAACGCACCTGTAGTAACAACAGCACCAGTTAGTGTTCCAGACGATCCAGCTTTTTTACCTGGAGGTTCTGCTGTCAATCCACCAAATTACGGAACACTACCACCAAATATAATTGGTGGTGGAATGGGTGATAATATAACGATTTTACCACCCGATAATTTAAGATTTCCTCCACCTGTAGATATTCTTGGTGGGTTTAATTTTGTACCTCAAATAGATGTAGATGCTTTGCGACAAGGTTTGCGTGATGAACTTGACTCTCTTATACCAGTACCGCAACAACCTGATTTTTCACAGTTCATCAAGCAAGAAGATATTGGCGGGTTATTAGAAGCAAGAGAACCTGATCTAACAAAATTTATTACAAAACAAGATATAGATGCCTTAATACCAAAAGGACCAACTGGCGGTATATTTTCAATAGAAAATATAAGAGAGGATTTGAATTTACCAGACTTTGACCAATTTGCTATGAAACAGGATATACCCATGATGGCAGAGCCAGACTTATCTAAATTTGTAACACAAAAAGATATTAATGATGCTATTGCTCAAATAAACATACCTACAGTACAACAACCAGATTTAGGTGGTTTCGATAATAGGCTGATGCAATTAGAACAAGGTCTTTTAAATTTACAAACACCGCAACTTCCTGATGGTGGCAATTTTTCTATAGAAAGAATGACACCAGGTTTATTTGTATGAGCATCACACACGAAGAAGCTGTCAAAGCTGCACAAGCTGAAGCCATATTAGATTCTGATGTTTTCAAAGAAGCGCTTGAAAATCTTAAAAACGAATATACAAATATTTGGTTAAACACCAGAGATATTACAGACACACAGATTAGAGAAGATTTACATAGATCACTATTACTTTTACCTGAAGTTGAAAGACATCTACGAATTATGGTAGAAAAAGGTAAACTCACAAAAACACACATTAACAAAATAAGAAATATAGGATAAATATCCCCTTTTTGTAGAATATTGGTTTAAAATATTCATAAATACAATAAAGGAGTATTTATATGGCAACAACGGACAAACCGACTGCACTCAAAACACCTGGCGAAACAACTACCGCTATGTTTGAAAATTTTTTAACCCCTGAAGAGGATAAGGAAGAAGAACAATTAAACGAAGAAGTTGAGGTGGTGGAAACACCTACCGAAAATGTTCCTGAAGTAGAGGAAGTAGAAACTGAAGATCTTGAAGAAGATGTTGAAGTTGAAGAAGATTCTACAGAAGAGGACGAATATTTAGATGAAGAACAAACGAATATTGAAGAGGAAGTCGAGCAACCTCAAATGTTTACAGTTAATGTAAACGGAATAGAACAGCAGGTCACGCAAGATGAACTTATCAATGGCTATTCTCGTCAGCAAGATTATACGCGCAAAACACAAGAACTCTCTCAACAGCGAAAAACTATTGAAGAGCAAGCCAAAGAAGTAGCGCAAAGAGATGCGATTTATTCGCAGTTGTTACCGAAGATGGAAGCCCAATTAAAGGGCGAATTGGCAAACGAGCCAGACTGGGACACACTTTATAAGGATGATCCTGTTGGTTATGTTCGCGAAAAGCAACTTTGGGATGAAAAGAAAGAAAAATTAAATGCGGTAAACGCTGAACAGCAAAGAATCCAACAAGAGGATTTGCAAAAACAGCAAGAACTTATAAAACAACAAGTTCAATACGGCAATCAAAGACTTCTTGAATTAATTCCAGAATGGCAGAACCCAGAGGTTGCTGCTAAAGAAAAAGCTGCTATTAGTGAATATGCTATAAAAGCGTTGGAATATACGCCGCAAGAAATACAACAGGTTTATGATTATCGTGCTTTACTTGGTTTAAGAAATGCTTGGTTAAACTCTAAAACAGTTGCAGCCACAAAGAAGAAACCAACACAAAAAGCACCAGCTAGAAAGGTGGCACGGCCTGGAACAACAAACCGACCAAAAACGGCAACTCCTGTGGTAAAAGCAAAACAAAGGTTGGCTAAGTCTGGAAAAATTACAGATGCGGCTAAAGTATTTGAAAAAATAATATAATTTTTAAGGAGTAAAAAAATGGCAAAAGTAACTAATGCTTTTGATACATATACTGCTACCGCTGATAGGGAACAGCTAAGTGATATAATTTACAACATATCACCAATGCAAACACCTTTTCTATCAAGTGTCGGTACAAGTAATGTAAGTAACGTGGTCTTTGACTGGCAAACAGAAAGTTTACCAACTCCATCCTCAACTGGACAGTTAGAGGGTTTTGAGTTAAGTAGATCAGCTTCTACTGCTACTGTCAGAGAATCTAATGTATGTATGATCTCTTCAAGAGATGCAACAGTAACAGGATCGCAAGATGCATCTGATGCAGCTGGCAAGAATTCTGAAATGGCACACCAATTAGCTTTGATGGCAAAAGCCCTCAAAAGAGATATGGAAGAAGCCCTTACACAGAATATTGCTAAAAACGCAGGTGCAGCTGGAACTGTTAGACAAACTAGATCTTTAGAATCATGGTATCAAACCAATGTGAACAAAGCATCTGACGGCGCTAACGGATCTGCTTCTGCTGCTAGAACTAATGGTACTAGAAGAGACTTAACTGAGGCCTTATTAAAAGATGTACAGCAACAATGTTTTACAAGTGGTGCTGAACCATCAATCTTAATGTGCGGACCATATAACAAATCTGTTATTTCTGGTTTCACAGGTAGATCACAGGCTAGACAGTTTGTGGATGCAAACACTATTGAAGCATCTGTATCTATCTACTCAGGTGATTTTGGCGAACTACAAGTTGTGCCATCAAACAGAAGTAGAGAACAAGCAGTTCATCTGTTAGATCCAGAATTTGCTGGTGTATCATACCTCAGAAATTTTGAAACCATTGACATAAGCACAATCGGAGATGCTCAAACTAAAATGATAGTCGTAGAATACGGACTTGAAATGAAGAATGAAGCAGCACACGGTATTATTGCAGATGTTAAAGTTTCATCAACTGACGGCGGTTAATACTTAGTAATGTGGGGGTGTATGCCCCCACACTTTATTATGGCAAATAAAACTGTATTAGATTATTCTAAAAATAGTAAAAACATCTTTGCTACAGAAGATGATAAGATGATTTGTCATACCAAACAAAACATACAACCCACCCTAGACTATGTGAAAAATTTGTCTGAGTACAAACCAGGCAAAGAATTTCGTCATGTTGCAGAGATTCCTATGGTAATATATCAACAGATGGTTAGAGACGGATCAATCAATGATAAAAAAGCATTGAAAAAATGGCTAAACGATCCTGATAATAGACTATTTAGAACTTGGAAAGGCAGAATATGACATACGCAGAACTAAAAACAAACATAGCTAATTTTTTAAATAGATCAGATCTCACAGATCAATTAGATTTTTTTATAGATGCAACTGAGGGCGAACTTAATAGAAGATTAAGAACAAAAGATATGGTCAAAAGAGCAACAGCTACAGCTGATGCACAATATCTAACTTTACCAACTGACTGGTTAGAAGCAATCAACATAGAAATAACATCAAACGAGTTTAGACCCTTATTTCAACAGTCAATAGAATCATTAGATGTATATAGAAAATCAAATAACAATTCAAGCGGTCAACCAATTTACTATGCAGTTGTTGACAAAAGTTTAGAATTAGCGCCAACACCAGATACAAGTTATACCTTGCAACTTACTTACTACAGCAAGATAGATGCTTTGAGTGATAGTAATACAACAAACTTTGTTTCACTAAACCATCCAGACGCATATTTGTATGGCGCTTTAAAACACGCATCTGTATTTTTAATGGAGGATGAAAGAATACCTTTATTTACAACACAGTTTGAAAAAGCCTTAGAAGAAATAAGATTACAACAAGAAAAAGCAGAATTTGGCAAAGGATCTCTTATGCAAAGAAGAAAAACTTATGGCAAAGCTGGTAAAAACATATATTATATGAAGAACAATTAGGAGAATATAAATGTCTGGATTTAGCGATTATTTAGAAGATAAAGTTTTAGAACATGTATTTGGTGGTAATGCTTTTACAGCACCATCAACTTTGCATGTTGCCTTATATACTTCAGCACCATCTGATACTGGTGGAGGAACAGAAGTAAGCGGTGGCGCATACGCAAGACAAACAGCTACATTTAATGTTTCTGGCACAAACCCAACAACCGCAACAAATGCAGCAGCAGTTGAATATCCAACAGCTACAGCTGACTATGGAACAGTAGTTGCAGTTGGTATTTTTGACGCATCATCAAGCGGTAATTTACTTGCTTATGCTGCTCTTACTGCAAATAAAACAGTAAGTAGTGGTGATGTGTTTAGATTTGATGCTGGCGACTTAGATATTACATTAGCTTAATACAATGGCCTCAGTAGGCTACGGCTTTAGTAAATACGGCAGAAGCCATTGGGGAACACCATCATACGAGTTTGCAGAAGCTACGGCTGCTGCATCATCATCTTTAACTGCAACAGGTCGCTTTGTAATAACAGGTGCATCAACTATTGCAGGAACATCAGGACTTACAGCAACAGGTAGATTTGTTATTGTAGGTGCTTCTACGATAGCATCATCATCAGGATTTACCGCAGATAGCACACTTATACATGACGGCGTAGCTACTATAGCTGCGTCCTCAGGTATGACTGCATCTGGAGTACAAATAGATCTAGGTGCATCAGTCATAGCAGCTGCATCTAGTATGACAGCTACAGGACACCAAATTGATCTTGGTGCAAGTATTGGTCCTATAGTTTCTAACATGACAGCAGAGGGTAGGTTTACCTTTAAAGGACAATCTACTATTGCAGCCGTAGGATCTGTTGTTGCTGTAGGCAGACAAATAGATAGAGGTTCAGCTACATTTACACAATTAAGTGGTTTTTCTGCTTTAGGTGGTCTAAAATGGGAAGATGAGACTGTAGCTACAACCACTTATACAGAACAAACACCAGCTACAACAACTTGGACAGATCAGTCCGTAACAACAACAACCTGGACTGACGCAGCATAGAGGATATTTTATGGCAGATACATTTACAACTAATTTAAACCTTACAAAACCAGAGGTAGGGGCATCAACTGACACTTGGGGTACAAAACTTAACGCCAACTTAGACTCAGTTGACGGAATTTTTAGTCTTTCTGGTACAGCTATCGACATGGGCCAAGTAGATTTTGGCGGTGCGGTAATAATAAAAGGCACAAACCCAAGTCTTACTATTGGTGATGCTGGCGCAGAAGATACTAAACTTGTTTTTGATGGCAACGCACAAGATTACTATGTAGGGCTAGATGATAGTTCAGATAGCTTAGTTATTGGTTTAGGATCAGCAGTTGGCACAACGCCAGCTATGACTATAAATTCAAGTCAACAAATTACAGTTGCGCAGAATATAACATTTTCTGGCACAATAGACACAGGATCTAACTCTATTACAACTACAGGTGCAATAAGCGGTGGTACTGTAAATGGCGTAGGTATTAAATATAACATAGCTGATTTTTCTCAAAGTTTACTTATCAGTAATGATGCAGGAACAGGCACTTTATCTAGTGCTTCAAATAATACAGGTCTAGGACATGAAGTATTTGATGATTTAACATCTGGCGACCAAAATACAGGTGTAGGTTCTTTAGCATTAACTAAATTAACTACAGGTGGAAATAATACAGGTATAGGAACTGTTGCACTTACAGCTTTAACAACAGGTAGTTTTAATACAGCAGTAGGTGATAATTCTCTAGCAGCTAATACAACAGCAAGTAACAACACCGCAGTTGGAGCTGATTCTTTAGGAGCAAATACTACAGGAACAGGATTAACTGCTGTAGGTAAAAATTCTTTAGCAGCAAATACTACAGGTAACTTAAATGTAGCAATGGGTGGTTCTGCTCTTGCATCAAATACAACAGGTACGCAAAATGTAGGAATAGGTGTAAATGCCTTAAATGCTAATACGACAGCCGATAACAACACAGCAGTTGGTTTAAACGCCTTACTGGTAAACACTACAGGTGCTTCAAATACAGTATTAGGTTCTGCTGCACTAGATGCAAATACTACAGCAGACAATAATGTAGCAATAGGCTATGCATCATTAACTTCTAATACAACAGGTGCAACAAACACATCTGTTGGTGCTTTATCTTTACAAGAAAATACTACAGCTTCTAATAACACAGCCGTTGGCTATTTATCTTTAGGAGCAAACACTACAGGTACTAGAAATAATGCTTTTGCTGCTTTAGCTTTAGATGCCAATACAACAGGCTCATATAATAATGCTTTTGGTTATAACGCTTTAACTGCAAACACGACAGGTGAAGAAAATGTAGCTATGGGTGATAATGCAGGTGCAGCCAATACAACTGGTAATAAAAATACTGCAATAGGTACAAGTTCTTTAGGATCTAATACTACAGCAGCTAATAATACAGCAGTAGGTTATGCAGCTTTAAATGCAAATACAACTGCAAGTAACAATACAGCTATTGGTTATAGTGCATTAATAGCAAACACTACAGGTGCTGATAATGTAGCAGTTGGTATGAACTCCTTAAAAGCAAATACAACAGCAAGTTTTAATGTAGCCATAGGTAAAAATTCTATGGAAGCTAATACCACAGGTGCTAATAACACAGCACTTGGTAGGGAATCATTAGCAAGTAATACCACAGCATCAAATAATACAGCTATTGGATATAATGCTATGTTAGTCAACACAACAGGTGTAAATAATGTTGCTATAGGAGTTCAAGCACTAGATGCTAATACAACTGCTTCAAATAATGTTGCTATTGGTCTTAATGCTTTAGGTGCTAACACTACTGGTTCTTTAAATGTTGCTGTTGGCTCGCAAACTTTAGATGCAAACACTACTGGTACAGAAAATACTGCTGTTGGTTATAATTCTCTAGGAGCTTGCACTACAGGTAATTTTAATACAGCTTTTGGTCAAGGTGCTTTGGATTCAGTTACTACCTCATCAGGAAATACAGCATTAGGTTGGAACGCTGGTCATGTCATAACCACAGGTGCTGGTAATACTCTTTTAGGTAGGTCAGCAGGTGATGCTATAAGCACAGGCACTCAAAACATTATTGTTGGATTAGGTTGTGATGTTAGTGCTGCTACTGATAGTTTTTCTATTGTGATAAGCACAGACCAAGATGTGGGTAAGGGTTCATCAACAGCTTTTATAGCACCTAATGGTGGTGGTGTTTTTCAAGACAATAATTCAACAACTTGGGCAACTACATCTGATGCAAGAATTAAAAAGAATATAGAAGATAATAATGATGGTCTTAACAAAATAAATCAAATACAGGTTAGAAACTTTGAATACAGAACACTAGATGAAATAGTAGATTTTGATGAACCAAAATCAGCAGTTGTAAAAAAAGATGGCATTCAACTAGGAGTTATAGCACAAGAAATAGAAACAATTTTACCTGATGTTGTTACAGAAGAATCAACAGGAGTAAAAACTGTAAATGCAGATAATATAACTTGGTATCTAGTGAATGCAGTAAAAGAACTTTCTACTCAAGTAGATGAACTAAAAACCGAAATACAAACTTTAAAAGGAGAATAATATGGCACAAACAGTAGCAGAATGTTTAACAGCAGGAATTGATAGCACAACAGTAATTGATGACATCAAGACTAATGGTAATAAATCAAAATATGCAGGTGGTACAACCGATACAGATGGTAACGCCGTAGCAGGAACTTGGACACAAGCTGAAATCAATGAAGTAGTACAAAGAAATGTAGATCATTTAGAAACTATCTTGCTTTATAAACCAGTAGATAGTGATGATGACACACCAAATGTTGTTGATTCTTCCAATAGCAAAAAAGATACTTGCAATACAGCTATTACAACTGGCAAAGCATACATAACATCAAATAGTTAAAATGGCACTTTTGCCCGTCACACCGCCCGCTGGCATAGTCAAAAATGGCACTGATTATGCTAACAAAGGTCGTTGGGTTGACGGGGATTTAATACGATTTGAAAATGGCTTTCTAAAACCAATAGGCGGTTGGTCAAAACTTATAGCAACAGCTTTAGACGGCGAGCCTATTGGTATGTATGCCTATGCAGCTAATGATGGTGAAGCTGTTTTAGGTATTGGCACAAGACAGAAAGTGTATGTATTATACAAAGATACTGTCACAGAAATTACGCCATCAGGCTTTGTAAATGATGCAGCCAATGATCCACTTGGTTATGGTGCGTATCAATGGGGCGTTGAAGATTATGGTGACGCTCGTTCACAATCAGGATTACCGCTTGCATCTGGACACTTTTCTTTTGATAACTGGGGCGAAGATCTAATATTTTGTTTTTCTGGTGATGGCAAAATTTACAAATGGCGACCTAATACAGGCGGTACAGCAGATACTATAGGAACAGTTGTTACAAACGCACCTACTGGCTGTCAGGCTATTGTAGTTACTAACGAAAGACACTTAGTAGCTATAGGATCAGGCGGAGATCCAAGAAAAATAGCATGGTCAGATAGAGAAGATCGTAATACTTGGACATCAAGCCCTACAAACACAGCTGGTGACTTACAAATACCTACAGGTGGTAGAGCCTTACTAGGTGTCAAATACCAAAATGATGTAATTATTTTTAGTGATACGGGTATAAACAGAATGTATTACACGGGATCACCATTTGTTTATGGTGTTGCAACAGCAGGTTCAAACTGTAAAACTGTTAGCAGAAGATCAGTTGTTGCTACAGGTAACTTTTTATCTTGGATGGGCGAAAATTCATTCTTTGTGTATGACGGAGCAGTTAGAGAAATACCATGTGATGTGCATGATTTTGTGTATGATAATCTAAATGTGCCAGGCAGAAAGGCTTGCTGGGGTGGACACAACTCAAACTTCAACGAATTGTGGTGGGGTTTCCCAGTTGGTAGCAGTCAATATTTACCAAACAAATATGTTATTTGGAATTACAGAGCAAACACATGGGCCATAGGTTCTTTAGACAGAGGATGTTGGATAGACCAAGGTGTGTTTGACTTTCCTATTGCTGGTGATTCAAGCGGTTTTATATATCAACACGAATCTACTACATTAAACGCATCACCAAATTTAGGTACAAGCGTTCCATTTTGCACGACTGGACCAATAGAATTAGGTAACGGCGACAACTATGTTCAATGCAATCAAATAATACCAGATGAAGAAGCTAATACTTTGCCAGGCGTAACAATCAGCTTCAAAGGTAAGTTTACGCCACTTGGCACAGAAACAGATTTTGGTAGTTTTACATTTGAAACAGATGGCTATACAGATGCTAGATTTACTGCAAGACAAGTGCAAATGACAGTAACAGGCGGTACAACGCAAGATTTTCAAGTAGGTAATATAAGACTAAACTTGCGTAACAGAGGCAGAAGATAATGGATCTATCTTCACAACGACAGTATTTACAAAAAGCTGATAATGCAAAGGTATATCTTACAACTAACAGCGTTACTACACTTTACACATCACCTACTGGTACTGCATTTGATTTTACTATTGTTGAGTCTATATTGGTCAACAACAATACATCTGGACAAACCAATATCATTTTAACTTTGACTGATACATCAAGTAATGTATTTAGTTTGTATAACGAACATGTAATTGCAGCTGATACCACCGCAGAACTTTTATCAAAAAGTTTGGTGGTAAAAGCAGGCGAGATACTAAAAGTAACCGCCGCTGATGCTAACAAATTGTATGTCACAGCAAGTTTAATTGAGTATGCAAAAGGCGACTAACAAAGTAGTAGAACTTAAAACACAGGATCAACAGCCTTGGGAACAAGAATGGGCTAGATGTAAGCCATATATTGAAAAAGCAGTAAAGTATCAAGATTCCTATACAATAGACGATATAGAAGATAAAATAAGAACAGGAATATTCCACTTATGGCCAGGCAAAAGGTCTGCTTATATAACAGAGTTTGTACTATATCCACAAGTAAAAGCGTTAAACCTTTTGTTTTGTGGTGGTAACTATAAAGAACTAGAGGAAATGTTGCCGTCAATAGAAGCATTTGCAAAGGCGGCAGGTATAAAAAGACTTTATGGTGGCGGAAGAAAAGGATGGATTAGAAAAATAAAACATCTTGGATTTGAAACAGAATATTTAATTAGAAAAGACTTATGAGCAAAGGAAAAACCACAACAGTTCAGGAAGCTAGTTTACCAGCTTTTCAAGAACAACAATTCAAAGAACTATTTGGCAGAGCCAGAGGACTCTCTCAGCAGCCATTTATACCCTATACAGGCCCAATGGTCGCTGGGTTCAATCCAGATCAACTACAGCAGTTTCAGGCTACTAGAGGACTGGTTGAATCTGGTATGGCGTTTGATCCTACGCAAGCCCTACAAGGATTAGCACAAGAAGATTTTAGACCTACCATACAACCTGTTACTGGTTTTCAAGCACCAACTATACAAGCTACACAAACTCCACAGTTCCAAGGTTTGTTAGGTGCAGACATAGGAGCATATCAATCGCCGTTTCAACAACAAGTAATAGATCAAGCGCTAGGCGATATACAAAGGCAGGCAGACATAGCGCGTGGTGGCGCGCAGGATAGAGCAATTAGAGCGGGCGCGTTTGGTGGCTCACGATCTGCATTGTTAGAATCAGAATCACAAAGACCATTTATAGAAGCACAAGCAAGAACAGCAGCAAACTTAAGACAAGCTGGTTTCGAGCAAGCGCAAAGAGCAGCACAATCTGATTTAGCAAGACAGCAACAACTAGGCGTATTTGGCGCTGGTCAAGAACAGCAAAGAGCTTTACAACAAGCACAACTACAACAACAAAGACAATTAGGTGGTTTAGATATTGCTGGCAGGGCTGCATTATCACTACCACAATTACAAATGCAAGCAAGACAGCAACAAGCTGGTTTGCTTGGTGGTTTACAAGGATCACAACTACAAAACCTTGGCTTGTTAAGTGGTATAGGCGCGCAACAGCAGGCGCTACAACAAAGAGGTATAGATGCTTCAAGAGGCGAGTTCCAAAGAGCGCTTGGATATGGACCGCAACAACTTGGTTTATTGCAAGGTGGTATGGGAACACCGCTTGTTAGCACTACTACAACTGGCAGACAAAAAACTGGCCTTGGCGATGTGTTAGGAACTGCTGCTCAGCTTTATGGATTAACTCTTTTACCAGGATAAAAAATGGCTATGACACAACAAAAAGATAAAAGCGGTTTAGGAACTATGTTATTTGCTTTAGGTGGCGCGCTTCGTGGCGACAAAGATTTTGTGGCAAAAGCTATACAGCTTAAAGAAATGAAAGAGAGCAAAGAGAAAAAAAATCAACAAGAAGAAGCCTGGAAAACTTGGAAAGAAAACAATCTTGATCTAATACCAGATACTTTTAAATCTCTTGTAAATATTATGGATTCAGAACAGGGTATTAATTTAGCTGTAAAAACATTAGACACAAAACCAAAAACACAAAGCGAATATGCGGCTGAAATTTTAAATAAGATTAGAACAATACCTGGTTATCAACTAACAAAAGAGGATGAATTAGTATTGCAAGTGTTAAGAAAAGCTGATCCTCTAACAAGAGGTATAGAAAGTATAGGTGCAGAATCAATATCACAGATACCACAACCACAACCTGATGCTGGCGCTATAAAAACAATCACAACACAAGCAGAGTATGATGCTTTAGCAGATGGAGAAGAATATATTACTAACGGCATAAGATATAAAAAGGGTGAGTAATGGCAAAAAATCCATTTGGAGATTCGCCTTTACAACAAAATCCTTTTGGCGATACACCATCAATACAACCTAGTCCTTTTGAAAAAAAAGAAAAAGTAGGTTTTGCAACAAATTTATTTAGAACTTTAGGCGGTGCAGCAAGGGATGTTGCACAAGCTACAATAGATTTAGCACAAGATATTGGGCCAAGTGGTCCAGGCGTGCTTTTTGGTGATGATCCAAATACGCCTGAAATAGAAAAAGGTATTAGATTTGTAAAAGATGTTGGTGATGCAAGAATTAAATTACCAACAGTTCCAGAGGCAACATATTTTGGAGGTCCTTTTGCGCGTGATGTTGCTACCTTTGTTCCTGCGTTTACAAAAGTAGGTAATCTGGCATCTGGTATAAAGGCTACAACAACAAAACAAAAAATTGCAAAAGGTGCTGCTGTAGGTGCTATTGCTGAACAGTTTGCTTTTAGTCCTTACGAGCAAAGAATATCAAATCTTATACAATCAAAGTTGCCAAACCCTGTAACAGAATATTTACAAGCAGATACAAATGATAAAGCTGCTGAAGCAAGATTTAAAATGGCGCTAGAGGGTGCAGCGCTAGGTGTTCCTGTTGATGCTGCTTTGCGTAGTATTGGCAAACTAAGAGCAGCTAAAAAAGAAAATGATGTAGTAGAACAAATACAAGAAACACAAAAAACGCAAGAACCTTTAGTGGTACAAGACACGCCACAAGAAATTATTGCAGAGGGTACGCCTCTTGGTACAGCAATAGAACAACCTACGCCAAAAAATAAAATGCTACCGCCTAGTTTGAGAAACCCAGATCCAAGACAGAGGCCAGAAGTTTTAACTATAAGAAGTTTGCTTAAAGGCAGAGTTCCAAGAAACGATCCTGATTTTGAAGAAATAGCATCAGCGCTTGGTTATGATATGTCAAACTTTCCATTAGCTTACACAGCGCCTAATGCACCCGTAAACCCTGCTACTGGTATTCCAAGGTCAAGTGTTGCTGATGATTTATTAAAAGAACTTGATGCTGACTACAATTTTTTTCAAGGTACTGGTAAAGGTTCAAGAGAAACCGAGGGCAGACCAGGAGAATTATTTAAAAACGATTTGTTTGAAGCCTTAGAAAAAAACACAGCTATGCCACAGTTTGAACCTGAAATGCTTAGATATTATGAAAAACAAAGAGAAATAGATAACATTTTAGAAACGCTAGATGTTGAAAAAATAAATCCACAAGGTCTTACAGAAGATCAACTAAGTAAAGTATTAAAAGAAATAAATCAAAGAGATAATGCTATAGCTAGTGTCGTAGATCAACAAGAAAAACTAGATATATCAAAACAACAAACTGACGAGATATATCAAGAAATGCTTGCTATCGAAAAAAGCAGATCAATAACATTAGACGATCTTGATGTCATACCACCCAGAAATACTATAGATGATGTTCCAGAATCGTTTACATCTAAAGATATTGGTTTTAGCACTAGACCAGACAGATCAATAGAAAACATAGGCGAAGATAAATTTGCTGGCAATATAAATCTTACAAAAATAAATGAGCCAGATGAAATCAAAGATGTTATAAACAAAATCGCTACAGATAACGACAGTTTTTTAGATGCTAGAAGAGGTGTTGTCAAATTTGGTAGCAAGGGCGAAAACTTAGAAGCATTAGCTAGAGATTTAGGCTTATCAGATGCAACTTTATTTAAAAGAAAAGTTGGCCAGGCTTTTAATTCAGAACAGGCTTATGCGGCCAGAATATTGTTTGATGAAGCAATATCAGAAGCATACACTCTTGCAAAAATTGCAAAGGATGTAAACGCATCACAGGTTGATCTGATTAATTTTCAGGTTGCTATGGCCCGTGCAGCTGCAATACAAGAACAAATAGCTGGTATTACCGCTGAAGCTGGTAGAGCCTTACGATCTTTTAGAGAGAGTGTTGGACCTGCATCTGGCAAAAGTCCGAAAGAAAGAGATAAGTTAATTAAAGAATTTGTTGCTCTTAAAGGCGGTGATGATGTAATAAAAGATATAGCAAACAAAATGAGTTTGTTAGATGATCCAGCTGCGTTAGCAAAGTTTACCAGAGATCAATACAAACCAAAGTTTTTAGATTATATACAAGAGTTTTGGATTAATGCTTTGCTATCTTCACCATCAACTCACATTGTCAACACGCTTTCAAACACACTAGTTGCTGGCTTGACACCAATAGAATATATTACAGCAGCAGCCATAGGCAAGGTGCGTGGCGGTGATAATGTTGTTACATTTGGAGAGGCCGGAGCAAGAGTATTGGGTACTTTATATGGAACGATAGACGGCCTGCGCGCGGCTGGTAGGGCTTTAGTTACTGGTGAAGCAGTAGATCCACTAACTAAACTAGAACTTAATAGACAAGAAACAATACCAGGTATCGCTGGTAAAATAGTAAGACTTCCTGGCACGGCGTTAGTTGCAGAAGATGCGTTTTTTAAATCTATTGGTTATAGACAAGAGTTGTGGGGCAGAGCATTTAGACAATCACAAAAAGAAAAGAAAGGATTAAAAAGGGCTTACGAAATAATGCGTAACCCAGAAGAACTAGCGCCAGATGTTCACATAGACGCAATAGATGCTGGCAGATACCAAACCTTTACAAATCCATTGGGTACTGCTGGTCAATCTTTCCAAAAAATTGTGCAAAGATACCCAGCACTAAGATTTATTACACCATTTATTAGAACACCAGTGAACATAGTAAACTACGCTTTTGAGCGTACGCCTGCTGGATTATTAGGTGAAAGGTATAAAAGAGCCATACAACAAGGCGGTGAAATAGCAGACTTGCAAAGAGCAAAATTAGCTGTCGGTGCTGCCATTGGTAGTTCTGTATTGTATTATGCAAACTCTGGCCTTATAACTGGTCGTGGTCCTACTGACAGCAGAGAAAAATCAATTTTGATGGAAACAGGCTGGCAACCATATTCACTTAGAATTGGTGATAAATATTATAGTTATAATAGGTTTGAACCTGTTGGTATTCTTTTTGGTATAACCGCAGATATGTCTGACATTGGTAAGTATGTTGATAGGCAACTAACAGCTGAAGAAAATGTAGAACTTGGCAAGCTAATGTCTATGTTGGCTGCATCATTCTCAGAAAACATAACAAACAAAACTTTTTTAACTGGTCTAAGTGATACTATTGAAATGTTAAATGATCCAGATAGGTATGGGGAAGCTACAATACAAAGATTCGTTTCTAGTTTTGTGCCTACATTTACATACTACGAAAGAAAAGCAGATGATCCTGTTATAAGGGATGTGCAGTCTTTTGGTGATGGTTTTGTAAATAGATTTCCAGAGATTGTTGGTACTACTGGCGCTCGTACATCAGCAGATTTACCTGCAAAAAGAAATGTGTTTGGTGAAATAAGAACATTTACACCAACATTTGATCCGTTGGGTGGTAGGTATTCGCCTGTAAGAGTGTCAACAGTTACAGATGATGTTGTATTTAATGAGTTTGTCAATCTTGGTTACACGCCACCTTTTCCTAAAAGGACTATTGGTAATGTAAAACTAAACGCAGAACAATATGAAACTTTGTTAGCAAATCAACAAAGACTACAAACAAAACAAATTTTAGCTAGACTTATAACCTCACCTGGATATGAAAAACTTACCAACTCAGCAAAACAAGATGCTATATCTGAAGTATTTAGAAAAAATCAAGCCAACGCTAGAAAACTATTACAAGTACAATACCCAGAAATACTTGATAAAGAGATAGCAGAAACTATTAAAGCGCTACAAGACTAACCAATAGTTACTTCTATACTATACTTACCTAAGTTTTCGCCTTGTTGATCTACGCCGTAAACCATTTCTAGTTCCAAGTCTATAAAATGTTTGGCTTTCATAAGATCCTTAATCCTATCTTCTTTACCGCCTTTATTTCTGGTTATATATTTAAGTGTGCTACCTAAGTTGTAACTAAGTTTATTGGCGTATATATATTCTATTGGCTGTATGCTATGCTGTTTATAATGATCGCCATCTACTTGGTTGTTTGTAGCAAGCATGTCTATTGATTGATCCCATTCTTCAGTAATATTTTTTTTCATTTTTTCTCCACTTTTAGTAATATTATGCTATATTAACACTTATATATAAAAAAAGGGAAAATTATGGAAATATTTGAATCTGATGACAAAATTAATTTTGACATTTCCAACACTATAGATGCAGGCGAGCTAGCTGAACGCTGGGGCGTTACAAAAAAATCTATAGACAATAGACGACATAGAGGGCAAGGACCTAACTATTTTAAAATAGGTGGTAAGATCAGATATGATCTAAAAGATGTTGTCAGAATGGAAGAAGAATCTTATAGATCCGTAGATGGCACACGCATTACTGAGTCCTAGTGCAGCAAAGATTTGGATGTCCTGTCCAGGGATGCCAAAACTTGCGCAGAATGTAGAGTATAAGGTGGGCGTGCCAGCCGCAACAGGTACATTGATACACGAAATGGTTGAAACATTATTAAAAGGGAGATTACAGAATTTGACACTTGAAGAATACTATCTTGGTAGTACACATCATGTTGAAGATTTTGATATTACAGTAGATCAAGACATGATTGATTGTGCAAAGGTTTATGTAGAATACATTGACAAGCGCATGCACGATCTTGATATAGCAAGACCGCTTATAGAAGAAAAGGTGAGGATGCCAGAAATACATAGCGATCTATGGGGTACAGCTGATGCTATATTATTAAGTAAAAATCATTTAGAAATCGTTGATTTAAAGTCTGGTAAATGGGCCGTAGAACCAGATAACCCACAGTTACGCATCTATGCTTTAGGTGCATTATCTCGTTATGGTAACGAAGATACAGAAGTTCAAATGACTATTGTGCAGCCAAGGGGTTGGCACAAAGATGGTCAAATCCGATCATACTACATATCAGCCGTTAACTTGGTTGAATGGGGTTATGAAACTTTAAAGCCAGCCGCAGAGGCGTGTTTTGAAGAAATACCCACATATAACTATAGTGAAGCTGGTTGTCGCTGGTGTAATGCTAGAAGTATATGTGATACTTATAACTTAAATAAAAGGGAGAATGTAAATGTCTAAAAAAGATAATACACAGCAAGATGCGCCAAAAAATACCATACAGTTTGGTGATGGACCAGCGTATGATGCTGATACTATGCCAGATGAAGCAAGGGTTTTGTTTGCGCGTTGGCAAGAAAAACAACAAGCATTAGCTATGGTTGACAACAATAGGGATGATCTGATGATTATTCTTGCACAATATGAAGTGCGAATGAAAACTATATTAGAAGCTGATAACAAAGAGGAAACAAATGTCGTTAGCTAATATAAGAACCAAAGCAAGATTAAAGCCACCTATCATAACTTTATATGGTCCAGGTGGTATCGGTAAAACATCTTTTGGTGCATCAATGAACAAACCTATCATTGTGCAGACAGAAGATGGTATAGGCAAAATAGAATGTCCTCACTTTCCAGTAGCACAAAACTATGAGGAGTTTGAGGGTAATCTAAAATCATTAATAGAAGAAAAAAGCGAGTTTAAAACTGTTGTCATAGATAGTTTAGATTGGCTAGAAACTTTATTGCAAGAGCATGTATGTCAACAAAATGGTTGGCCAGAGATAAGCAGTCCTGCGTATGGTAAGGGATATGCAGTTGCTTTAGAAACATGGAAAGATTATTTAGGTCTTATTAATCAGTTGCGTAAAAAAGGTTTTACTATCTTACAAATAGCGCATAACGAGATACGAAGATATGAAGATCCAAGTAACGAGCCGCATGACCGCCACCAAATAAAACTACACAGAAAAGCTGCCGATCTTGTAATAGAACATAGCGACTGTGTATTGTTTGCTAACTACAAGATAGGAACTATCCAAGTAAAAGGTAAAGGTGGCAACATGACCACTAAAATGAAACAAGGCGACAGAACAATATTTACTGAGGCTGGACCTGGTTTTCAAGCTAAGAACAGATTTTCACTTGATCCAGAAATGCCTTTTGACTGGAAAGCTATAAGGGAGGTTATGATTAAATGAGTAGTCAGCGTAAAGAAGATGCCTTTGATAAATTAATGTCACAAGTTGAAGAAGATGATGCAAAGGGTAACTTAGAGGCAGAAGTTCAATGTGTTTCACATAGATACGGACTGCATGAGGACGACGACAGGGATGAAATTTTGTTTCATATAGCTGAATCGTTTTATGATAATTTTGTAAATATATAGGAGAAAAAAAAATGGATTTAAGTAATTTTAATGTCAATACCGAAAGCAGATCAAGTGTTGAACCTGGCAGACATATTTTAAACTGGGTAGGTGAAGATGAAGATCTGATTGAGGGTAAAAATAATTGGCGTGGTTGTAAGATGTATTTTGAAGTTGATGGACATGGTATGAAAATCAGCCATACATTTACAGTTGCGCATGATAATCCAGAGGTTGTTGACAGAGGTGTAAAGTCTTTGTTGTTATTAGCGCAAGCTATGGGACTGAAAGAACCACCAAAAGATACATCTGTTGCGTTTATGAATAAAAGCGTTGAAGCTGAAATTAGAAAAGGCAAGGATGGTTATTTAGAAATAAATGATGACTTTGGTAAGACCTGGCAAGCAGTCAGTAAAACAAAAGATGATACTGATGATATACAGGTGTCACCATCCCAAAAAGATTTAGATGCGGTCGGATCAAGCGCATCTGATGATGACGATCTACCATTTTGATCCTCGTGAAAGGCCAACGCTGTGTGCTTACTGCAAAGCACCAGCTGGCCCATTTTTATACAAAGACAATGAATATTGGCTTGGAGCGTGCAGTATGGAACATTTAAAGTTGATTGGTAAGGGTGAGAGATTGCCAAACAAAGCACAGCTAAATGATCTGGGCGTTGAATACGCTATTGCGCAAACAAAAGAAACTTATACAAGTTTAACAAAGAGTGAGAAACATAAGCCGTTCCACGAATGGCAAAGAGAAAATAGAAAAAAAGTTTTTACATCTATTGTTAGACATTACTTAAATTGGGCCAACGAACAAGCCCAGTTAGATGACAAGAGAGCCGCAAATGGATCTAACAAAATACTTCAAAGAGAAAGTAATACTAAATGATTTAGGATTTAGCAAGGGCAAAAATACAAATGATTTAGTTTCCGAAATGCAATCGCATGGATTGTGCGTTGACTATTTACAAGTAACAGGCGAAATCGTGCGCGTACCTGTAAAAGCAAACGGCACAAAACCAGATACAGGCGGTCAGAAGTCTGGTTATTATGTTATTAACAAATTAGGGGATTATTATTTTGCTACCTTTGGAAACTGGCGTAATGGTTTTGAGGGTAAATGGAGTTCTATAGATACCAATTCTTTACCCGCAGTTGACCGCCAGGCATTACGCGAGCAAATGCAAGAAACTACGCGTAAAGCTAACGAGCAAAGGAAACTGCGACAAAATGAAGTTGCAGTTGAGGTACAGCAGAGATTTGATATATGTAACAGCGTTAGCAAGCATGATT
>VMHT01191664.1_pt1 | contig 30426 bp, 24 predicted proteins | sample 4693611 | NCBI WGS metagenome assembly VMHT01 (sample SAMN12280063, study PRJNA550983) | marine metagenome | isolation source: seawater sampled from same location over 5 years 0.02-0.2 micron viral filtrate | place: USA: collected off the coast of southern California halfway between the port... ... | reverse complement strand
TTCATAAGCGGATTCTCTAAAACAATTAGCATTATTCTATCATTATTAGACAAGTGCTGAACTTCCGTTAATCGCACACTAAACCAATTGATTTATCATACTGCAAGTGTCTGCAATACGTACGGAGCAGCCCAACAGCATCGGAGGCACCTTGAGACAATAGTAACCAGACTGTCACTATCGGCTTATGCAGTGATGAGCTTCAGTCTCTCTGTTGCCGACTCAGGCCAATATTGACTATATTGCTGTGAAAACGATAACTAAAGCGCAGAAACTCAATACGGGCTTGCAACAACGTCCTTTTATACACCTGTCACTTACCTGTCATCAGACTGTCACAAGCTGATCATGTTTCATGCATAACCTCATTTGATTGCATTTCGCAATAGTTAATTTTCAGGGAGAATAATAAGTGAGTAAGTTTAAATTATCCGTTATTGCTTTATCTGTTGTAACACTTTTAACCGCTTGTGATGATGGCGATGACGGTGTCGATGGGACGAATGGCGCTGACGGCAGCAATGGTCTGACAAGCCTGGTTGTACAAACCGAACTGGCTACCGGCAGTGAGCAGTGTTGGCTGGGCGGCGTGCAAATAGATTCGGGACTGGATGCCAATAGTGATGGTACTTTAGAGGCGTCAGAAGTCAGCGATACCTCTTATGTTTGTAACCCGGACACTTTTGGCACCAGCGGCGCGCGCCTTCCTTATTCCGTGCTGCGCAACGATATGGACAATACTTTTTACCCGGGCTCAACTTTTGAAGTGCGTAACGGTGGATATGGTTCGGACCTTGATGGCCACCCAACCAACCCAATGCAATTTTATGCGTTAACCGACCGTGGCCCTAATGCCAAATACCGCACTGCTCAGGAAGGAGCGCCACACGGTAGTGGTAAAATTTTCCCGACCCCGGATTACACGCCACGCATTGGCTTATTCGAGGTTCAGGCCAATGGTTCAATTGCTAAGATCAGCGATATTCTGTTAAAAGACCGGGATGGTAACAACATTAGCGGCTTACCGAATACGCCAAGCTTAGGCGGCACGGGCGAAGCACCTTACAACACAGATCGCGAAGTGATCCGTGCAGACATGACCCAACCTTATGATGCCGATACCAACCCTGCAGTCTTTGATGATTACGGTTTAGATTCAGAAGGTTTAGTCGCTGTGTCTGACGGTACCTTCTGGGTATCGGATGAATATGGCCCGCACATTGTGCATTACAGCGCTGACGGAGTTGAACTGGAACGCATTAACCCTTTCGCTGCAGATGATCGTAACCTGTATGATCTGCCAGCTGAGTTTGGCAATCGTTGGGCTAACCGCGGTATGGAAGGCCTGACCATCACGCCAGATGAAAGCACCTTAGTAGGTATTATGCAATCGAGTCTGGATAACCCCGACAGAAACAGAACCGATATGACACGCATTGTTACGGTAGATTTGGCAACCGGCGCTATCTCACAGTATCTGTACAGACAGGAAAAAGGCTCTAATTCCAACTCTGCCATTAAAGCCATCAGCGACACGCAATTCTTAGTGTTAGAGCGCGATGGTGCATTCTTTGGCAAAACGGGCGCAGCCCAGAAACAGGTGTATAAAATTGACATCAGTAACGCAACCGATCTGGAAAGTGTCGCCGCTGCTGGCACTATCACACAGGATGATGCATTAGGCCTGGTGATTGACGGTGCTACGCTGGAAGAAGTTATCAACGACAATGCCACTGACGGCGTTTACGACCAGGGTTGGGGTATGCTGGCCAACTTAGGGATTGCTCCGGTTGAAAAGCTGGAAATGGTCGTTGATATGGTGGATGAAGTGGCATACCCACACGACAAAATGGAAGGTCTTTGGGTGATTGATGGCAGTCGCTTAGGTGTACTTAACGATGATGATTTTGCCACCTGGTCAAAATCGGAAGAAGGCGCACCACTAGGTCAAAAATATTTAGATATCAATAATACCGTGATTGATGGCAATACGCTGTACATTGTTGACAGTTTAAATCTGACTGAAAATTAATGCGCTGATGCAGCGCCACTCGCACTGAAATGGCCGCAAATTTGCACAGACTAGTCTGCGACAATTACCCTTTCAATGCTACAAAAGCACCGACTTAACTTTATGTAAGCGGTGCTTTTTTCATGCCTTTTTCTACCCTGAGTTTAAACGCGCCATTATTAGCCACTCTCGATTCGCGGGGTTATCAAAGCCCAACGCCAATTCAACAAGTGGCAATCCCACGTGTTCTAACGGTAATTGTGTAATGGTAGGCGCACAAACCTGAATATAGGAAAGATTAACACTATGTACTATCCTCTGTGACTTCTGAATTCAAGACCTGTTTCACGCATTACAAATTTAGATATGAAAAGCAATGACGAAATCATTGTTGTTAATCGAATTGGAATACGCTGGTCATTGCTACTGAAATCTTCTAGTAGATATATGAAAGCACGCCCTGAGCATGATGCATGTTTAAGCTGTGCATTGTGTTCGAGCTTCAAGTACCAAGGTCCGGTTTACGTACACAAGAGACTCTCAGATTTGATTTAGCTCTGCTTATGAAAGTGTCAGGTTAAGTGGCAACTAATCCATATCACTTCAGCTTAATTAATGAACCGGTTTCTGTTCGTGGTTTGTCCCAGTAACTTATCCAATTGACAATCGATTCAACAACGTTACCTGCAGCGCTACATCCCCAGGTTTCACCATACGGGGTTATACCCCAAAACATGCCATCCTCTTCAGTGAGGTCTATCCAGCACCCATTATTAAAAACTAAGGTACCACCGATGTTTTTCTTAACATGGTCTTCTAATGAAATGTTAACTCTCATGCGATGGCACCGCTCCGCGCTATTTTGCTTAATTTTTTCTTTATCGCATTACTTATGGAAACGACGGCATTTTTAAAACCTCTACCGTGTAAAACTGACGTCATTGACGCGTCGTTCCTGAGGACGCACAACCAGGGTCTTAGCTAATTTGTCATGGAATGCTTGTTTTTTGGGGTCCCAAATCACCCATAGGTAGCCTACAAAAAGCGGAAGGGTCGATAAGATATAGGCAAAGTATCTAATTACTGCCTGTTGCAAGGTGGGTTTAGCGCCAGTTTCAGCATCGACTACGCAAAGGTTTAGCGCAATCTTTCCCGGAGTCGCTGATTTGTATACCCAAAATGACGTGGTCAACCAAAATTGACCAACCCAGTTAAGCTACTTTTTTCAATTTCTTCATGTCCGCCTCATATTGATTTGAAATTTCCATACTTTATCTAATTCATGTTTTTCTAAATTAGCTAAAATGCAACTCAGAAATGTCCAGAAGTGAGTTGTGTGGTGTCGAGTGGAGATTGTACGATTAAGCCCCTAAGTAATTAGTCCGTCAGTCTCCCTCGGTAATCAAATTAGTACATCTTAGCGATCAAATTGGTAAAAAATTAGACATGTAGATGAATGCCCACCTTAAAAAATAGACAGCGGGTTGGGCTGGGTGATTTTTCTGGTGTTAGACGCCAGCAACCCATGCGGCAGAATGGTTGCTCACTTACTCGTCTATTTTTAGCGGGAATTCTTAGCCAACTGTACGAGCTTTATCACTCGCTTAGTACCAAGATGATGGATACGATCAGCCAATTCGCCGATGATATTTATGTTTATTCCATAGATGAACTGTTTGCCCGGTTTGATACGCGTCTTTCCCATGATAGCTGGCTGGATTTAGGAAGAGATATCAGGCGTACAGTATGGAAAGAGGTTCGCTTACCAGTTGGGGCAGGCGGGGGGATGACACCCACACTTGCTAAAGCAGCCAGTCATGCCGCAAAACGAATACCTGGCTACAATGGTGTCGCTGTAATAGACAGCGAGCAGGAGCGTATCAGCATACTCAAACAAATGGACGTTACGGACGTCTGGGGAATAGGAAACAGGCTAGGGCGAAAATTAAACCTACTTGGCATTCATACTGCCCACCAGCTATCAGTTCAATCACCGGCACGTATGAGGAAACAGTTTTCTATCCTTGTAGAAAACACCGTGAGGGAGCTTAACGGCGAAATTCGAATCAAGTGGGATGACGTCAGGCCCGATAAGCAGCAAATTTATAGCACCCGTACTTTCGGGGCCCGAGTAACTGATAAGAGAGAATTACATAAAGCCTTGGTGGGACATTGTGAGAGCGCTATGCGTAAACTACGCAGGCAAAAAAGTTTAACTAAAGCGATGACGGTATTTGCCTCTAACTCGCCACACGACGATACCGCTTATTACCGCAAGTCGATTTACCACCCGTTTCCAGTCCCGACAATGGACACACGCATTGTTACGAACGCACTCCCTGCCATTATCGACAAAATATTTAAGCCAGGCGTATGCTTTTACCGGTGTGGAGTAGGTATTGTAGAAATCATACCGGCTGCAAACTATCAAGCTGACCTCTTTAGTTTGAATAACGATAACCCAAAGCTGATGAACGTACTTGACGCCGTCAATGATAGATATGGTAAAAGTACCCTTCAGGTCGCTTCAAAAGGGTTTGATAAAAAACATGAGATGAAAAGGCTTTTTTTAACAAAGCGCGCTACAACTCGTTGGAGTGATGTGCCACAAATCAAATGCTGAGGGCAATAATATTTAAGAAAAATAAGAAACGCGTTCGACGCTCAGTTGGAGTGTTTTAAAATATACTGCAGTAGACGGTTGGCGCCACCTTGGGCGTTAACCGTCTCTTTTTTCCTTAATAACTCTATTGGCATAACAGTCGTTATGTATGAGTGCAACTCTCTAAGGCTATAGTATAGCTGATTATTGACCACTGTTGCTTCACAGTAAGCGTTTAGTGTGGCCTTAAATTTGTCCTTGACTGGCTGCCACTCGTCACTTTCACCCGCTTCAAATATAACTTCGCTTTTGTCAGGCCCATACAGTCGTGTGTATAAACTTTTGTCAGTTTTGTTTTTGCAATCAAACAACGACTCAAATTCAAATTCTGCAAACCTGCTGACCGCATCGTTTTCATAGCTAATTACCCTGGCGCCCCCCTTATACCTGAGATAATTCTCTTCTTTAACCACCGAGGCAGGATCAAACAGGTCAATTTGTACTGTTAAGCCATCATCTAAATGTGACATCCCTATTATTGCTTTGCCACCCAATAAGGGAGCCTCTTCGAACAAACTGAAAAAACTGCTACTTTCGTTGTTTAACTCATGGGAGATAGCTTCAATAGAAAGACCAAACCCCATGCTAGTTTCATCCCTATGCCTGGACGTTATTATTCCAATCAGTTCTCCGCTTTTAGAGAATAAGGCCCCGCCACTAGAGCCAGGAGAAACTGCTGCCGTATGCTGTATTATATTTCCGCGAATTGAAGATATAATCCCATCAGTTATCGACTGGTTGAACCCAACAGGATTGCTTATGACGTAAACTTCCTGGCCTGCATCGATATCAAAAGAAAATTTGAATGGTTTTAATGGAAGGTCTTTTCCCTTGGTGTCAATAGAAACAAAGGCAAGATCTTGGTTCCTACTTAGCTCAGCAGATACGACATTGTACCTTTCATTTCCCACAAGAACGATTGCTTGACTCCCTCCCTTAATAACGTGAGCGTTAGTCATAAACATATTGTTAATTGCGTATATCGCTGTACCTCTCACCACTTCTACATCCATGCCGTTTTTAACGACAATCTCAACTATGTTATTTTTATATTCTTTGTATATAGTCACTGCATCTTGTGCACTGACGGAGTTAATAAAAAACAGCTGAAAGAAAAAAAGCATACTAAGCAAAGTGGTTGGTCGTGTACTCATATAATTAATAACTCCGTTTATTTCCATGTTCATATGCCCTAAGGTGAAGGCTTCACTTAACTAGTGTATTTGCTTTCTCAAAGTTTGTTTCCAAATTAGTAATACGCTTTTTGCCAGCTATTTTTGTTGGTTGCTAATCATTAAGGTACAACTCAGCCATTCCGTCTAACTGACTTTTTACTTGTTTCCAGTTGGGCATCACCTGTGTAAGCAAACGCCAAAACTTCTCACTGTGATTGTGTTCAGCGATATGACACAGCTCGTGCAAAACAACATAGTCAATGCACTCTTTTGGCGCTTTGATAAGGTGCGGGTTAAACAATAAACTGCCGCTTGCCGAGCAACTGCCCCACTGCTTTTTCATCTCCATGATTCGAAATGACGGCGTTTCTTTTACCCACGGTGTTTTTATCACCATTTGCGAAATTCGCTCAGACAACACCTGTTGAGACTTATCCGCGTACCAGCGTTTAAGTAACCCTTTCACCTTAGTCTGCCGAGACATTTCTGCGTCATACAACGCAGCGCTAACCGTCACCTGGAGCTTTCCTCGATAGAGCTTAATGTCCGAACGTTGTGTTTCACTGGGGCTCACTTTCAACACATAGCGACGTCCAAGGTAGAACTGAGTTTCACCACTGACATATTGCCTTGGCAACACCATGGACTGTTGTTCGGCAAACTGCTGTAGATTGTCCCAAATCCAACGGGCACGTTTTGTCACGATTTGATGAATATCATGATTCGAGGCGTCATGAGGTGCAGTCGCCACAACCCTAAGGTCTGGGTGTACCTTTAAGGTGACCTTTCTGCGGGGCGACGTAGAGTCTGCCTGCGACTTGCGCCTGATAATGTCGTATTCAATACGCTCATCACCGTAATGCAATACAGCATTTTCATTGTTGTGGCTGCCGATACGGGCAGCGAGGTGCTTTTGTGTCACGGTATCACTCTTTAGATAACCCAGTACGTGTTATGCGTATTATTTCCTCAACCATTAGCGTGGCATCTTCTAGTCCCACCTCATGAAATAAAAGCGGAAGCGTTTTATTGTGTATTGCGTTTTCAATCTCTGACGGGGTAATGGAAAACTCTGCCACTGCGTCTTTAACAATGTTATCAATGTCAAAGGCGAGCGCAACACGGGTGTCTTCATCTAGGTGTGGCTTGTCATTAAGTGTATCGCCTAAAACATGCGCAAAGAGACCGTAATACGCTTGTGCATGGCGATTACGTTTACCAGTTTCATCAACAAAGCGGTCTGGAATGTCAGCGACCTTGCGTTGTGCGACGTCATTTTCCAGCTCAGCAAACATCAGGTATTGTTTGACGGGGGAATCAAACATCGCTCGTGCATCTTCAATGGCTTGTTTCAGTAGCTTAGAAAAATGGGCCTGTGCATAGGGGTCGTCAGCGAGGTCATCTTGGATCATCTTTGTTACGCGCCCGGTGATTTTATCCGTTTGATTTCGCGCTTCATCGTCGGACATCTTTTCGGGTTCGCGGGTTTTCCCCATCTCGCCGATAAGATACACGCCATCTGATTCCGTGATCTCAACACCTGAAATGTGTCTGTCTAGAAGTTGCCTTATATCTTCGGCATATGCATCATAATTGACCGTTTCTTCTGAGAGTTCTTTGACCTTTTGACGTATCTCGACAAACGCTTTCAAATCGCGCTTGTATAGGTCACGGGTTTTATCAAACGACTTATCGTCAAAGTATGACGTCGATTGTAATGCGACTTTCATGCAATTGGAGAATGCAGTGAGTGCGGCGTAGAAGTCTTGGCGCTTTTTTAAGTTAGTGTCAGTCAGTTGGCCATCAATATCTTCAATTTTGGGGGACAATGCCTGACTCAGTGCAGCAGGCTGTTGTTTGTTTTTGACACCATCAAATATCGCCCAGACGTCGCTGTGTAATGTGGGGAGCTTTTTATACTCGGTTTCCATTGAGCTATAGAGGCCTTGGATATCTTCAATGTCAAAGCCGCCTTGGGTACGCTCGGCGAGGTCTTGATACTTCTCAATGGTGGTATCCAATTCTTTGAGGATGCCGCGATAGTCGATGAGGTAGCCGAAGTCTTTGTCTTGATACAGGCGGTTCACTCGTGCAATGGCTTGGATGAGATTGTGCTCTTTTAAGGGCTTATCGATATACAGCACCGTATTTTTAGGCTCGTCAAAGCCCGTCAGGAGCTTATCCACCACAATCATGATGTCTGGACCGTCTACATGACTGTAATCTTCTATGATGGCTTTGGTGTAGGCTTTTTCATCCATCTTACCGATGTTGTCCTTCCACCAGTTTTGCACGATGTCTTTGCTTTCTTGGTCAACCGCTTCATGACCTTCGCGGGTATCCGGTGGTGACATGGCCACAACGGACGTCACCCGCCCCAACTTATCTAATGCTTTTTTATAGCGTATGGCTGATGCTTTAGAGTCACAGGCAAGCTGCCCCTTCAATCCTTTGTATTTAAAGTTCTGAAAGTGCTCAGAAATGTCGTAAGCAATCAGGCGAATGCGGTCTTCAGTTTGGTATACCTGTCCTTTTTGTGAAAACTTCTTCTTTAAATCCGCTTTTTGCTTATCGGATAGTGTTTTGGTGCTTCGTTCGAACCAGGCATCAATGGCTTTATCCTGCACGGCTAATTCAGGTATGCGTTCTTCATACAACAAAGGCGTAACAGTTTTATCCTCTACCGCTTGCTGCATGGTATAAGAGTGAATGATTTTACCGAATTTGTTCTCTGTTTTATCGTCTTTCAGTAATGGTGTGCCGGTGAAGGCGACAAACGCGGCATTGGGCAGGGTTTGCTGCATACGGATATTGTTTTCACCGTTTTGACTGCGGTGGCCTTCATCCACCAGCACAAGAATATTCGGGCTATCATTGAAGCACTCCTCGTGCTTTATGGCAGAGCCGAATTTATTGATAATGGAGAAGATAACGCGTTCGTTACCTTGACCGATTTGCTGGGCAAGTCGTTTACCTGATGTGGCCATGGCATCTTTTTTATCTCTGTCAGTTAACACGCCACCAGAGGCAAAGGTACGACTCAGTTGGTCTTCCAAGTCCACGCGGTCAGTAACGATAATCACGCGACATTGCGCAAGGGCTTCAAGCCATATCAGAGCTTTTGATAAAAACACCATAGTGAATGACTTACCACTGCCCGTAGTAGGGGTTTTGCGCCCATCCCCTCGAAATCGGCATCAGAATGATGACGGCCAAATGAACGCGCTTTTTGTGAATTCTTCGAAAAACTGCCAAATAATTAAAAATAGGCATAGATAACTAAAATGATAAAAGCTTCTGCTGTGAGAATGACCCTCATGCTTGTTCAAGCAATAACTGCGCGTACAGTGAAATAGTCTTTTGACTAATGGTAGACATCGCCAAGACTATTACTACTAGTAGACAAAGTTGTGAGGTGTCCACATGTCTAAAGATGTAAATAAGCTACTCGCAGGTCAACTTCTGATTGTTGAAGATGACGCCATTACTTCTGAACTTATATCAAACAACCTCACAGCATTAAAGAAAATCCGTATTGTTGCAAACGGTAAAAGTGCAGTTAAGTTTTGCCAATTGTATAAACCAGATATCATTGTGCTAGATGTTTACTTACCAGACATCAATGGTATTGAGCGCTACCGACTTCCTAAAGAAGCCACTATCTCTCTCAACTCTTCAACAATGACTTGTTAAACACTTGAATACTTCAAAACAATTAGAAACATATCGAGAGTTGATACATGTAGATCAATTGACTGGTGTGTTTAGTCGGTACTATTTTAGTATGCACTCAATACATCATAAGCGGCATTTTCATCAGCATGGACAGTAGTTGAGCCGCAGATATGCTTTGTCATCGCTGCTTCAACGGCATCTGAATTTTCAGAACGAATAATAACAAGTAAACTTGAGGGGCGTTTTCGGGTTAGCAATCAACACCCCTCTAAATAGTTCTAGTAGAGGATGATGCTTGCGTTTGCTCTAACTGTCACATTGCCAGCTGGATCGATAATAGTACCCGCATTGGCGTAAATTGTACCGCCGAGACTCTTTTTATACTCCTTTGACTGTACAACCCAATTCATAGTGTAGATTGTATTGGGTTTTATCGGTGCTGTGAACTTTACATCCATGTGAGCTCCAAGCATAGGACCAAATTTCATGAAGTGAGTAGGAAGAAGAGCGGAAAATACTGCAGTGATATGGCTGCCACTTGCAATAATCCCTCCAAGACGAATTGTTTGTTCGTTATCTGGGTCATTATGTACAGGATTTAAATCGCCAATGAACTTGGCTCCATCTACTACTTCCTTCTCACTTAAGAGTAATTGGGACTCAATGATGTAGCCTACGTCTGGCAAATATTCTTTCTGCTCCTGAACGCTTTGCATAGATTGCATTAGCCAACCTCCTTTAGAAGATGGTGCTGATTTCTCAGATTAAGATTTTCGCTAGTTTGCAATGATGGCGCGGAATAGCGGAAATCATGAGCCCATACAAATTGATGCCAATAGCTCTCTGCAATCTCAATCCATATTTTGAGTAGATTTTCATCTTTGACGAATCTCTTTTGATTTATCATTATCCAACTCATTACAGCTTGGCTGTCTCTACAATCCTCGCAATGTCCTGAAGTGCAGCAAAAGTTTACCGTTTTGCAGTCTGAGGCGTAGGCATTAAATCCTGGAAGTACAGCATTACCGTTCTTAATTCTTTCAGCATTTTGTGGATGGTCTACACTCACACTGGGGCAAACATCATATCCAAAATCTCCCCAGTGACTTTTCCCTGTTACCATAGCTTCAATGTAGTAAGGGTGGCTAGCGAGTGTCTCTGGAAACAACTCCCTGACTCGCAAAATTTCATCAAGTAATCTTTTTTCGTACTTGGTCCGGAGTGGATCGCTCGTACCATACTTACTATAAAAATTAACTGAGACTGTATTTCCATTTTCCGATATTTTTCTCACTGTCTCTTCGATATGAGCAATTCCATCTTCAGTCACTGCAAAAATGAAATGGGCTCTCGGATCATATTTATAGTTCTTAAGAGCAGTCTCAAATAGACCCGAAAAGGAGTTTCCGTTAGGTTTGATCGCTCGCAGGTCATCGTCTAGAGAGCCACCACCAAACAAAGAGATTAAAACCGAAAAATCCTTAAAGCCTTCTTTGGGCAAAGCTTTAAGACCATTGGTTGATATGCTATTAAACTCCATAATCTCAGCAAATAATTCGAGTCTTTTGGGATGGAGCGTAGGCTCGCCTCCTATAATCAGACTAGTATTGATACCTCTATTCCTCTCAGAGATAAGAAACTTTTTAATTTCATCCTTTTTGGACAAATCTTTTGTTCTTTTGTCAAAGTCATATTCAAAAAACCAACAACCTTTACACCTTATATTGCACGCTGTAGTGATTAAATACTCTGACACTCTAACTCTTGAACTAATTTGTTTAATCCGTTGATAACGAGCATAATATTCAAAGTCACCGTTAAGCCTTTTAAATATTGCATTTTTGGTAACATCTTTCATAAGCAAATCCTTCTAGCATAAGATTAGAGAAACTTTCTGTTTGCAGTATCGTCTGGTACATGAAGTCCAAGAGCTTCTAATTTTCTTCTGGCCTTTTCCGCAAATTCGTTGCGTGCAACGGAATATGACTTTTGCCTCAACCCGTATTTCACGTACAATTCTGACCTTGGGGAATCACTTCTGCCAAAGGTATCAAGTGTTACTGGCCACATTCTTATAAGAGCTTCTTGAATTTGCTTGAATCCATTTTTCGTCTTACACATGCTCCTCGTAATCCTGAATCCATGCCCAACGTGCAGTTTTTCATCCTTTAAAACATGAGGGCACATGTCAGCAATAGGCCTGTAGGAACTTTGAGCCATTTCCTCTAGGACATCAATTACAGCGTCTTCTACAAGAGTCGAAATCAATGCTCTTTCAGCCCAATTTCGACAACTTTTTACGGCTTCGGTCGCGTAGAACGCTCTATCGTTCAAGTTTTGCGATAGCATAAATGACGTATCTATACCAATATCTAATAAAATGTCCGCAGCTCTTTGATAGTGGTCAAGTTCATCCTTGGCTAATTCGCAGCACACTGCTTTCTCGTAGGGGTCATTTGTCAAAAAGTAAAACAATTTTACATAGTCATCAGCTCCAGAAAGTTCCCCTTCAGCATGGGCAGTCAATTGCCTCTTAACGAGATCTTGATATTCTTTAGGTGTTTCAAGTAGTTCTGATGGAGTTGATATATGGAATGGGCTTACATCTTTTACAGCAATAGATTCTTGTAGCATTTCACAGTCCTTTTTGGAAAAGTAGTTACCAAGAACAAATGCGAAGTTAATCTTGGTAAGGTCCTGTCTATAGGATGCCCACCTTTTTCAGAAATTCAAATTGCTACTAATGTTCATGACAGCAGAAAATGAGTTACATCAATGCCTAACAGATAACTGGACCTTTAAAGCAAACACATGTTTTACTTGAACCTACAAAATAACTCAAAAAAATCAAGGCGAGTTCCACACAACGTCATACGGCTTTCCAATTGGAAAGTCCATACCACAAAATAACCATAGAAATGATCTGCAAATTTGTAAAGACGTTGTTTAAAAAATTTGCCAGAAAGTAATAAAGTTATTAACTAAGTTCTTAACGCTGGGAATTGATATCACGAGCTACGACCATACCTAAAGTATAGTCGCGTGATTACTAAAGGAACTTGACGGTCTAACTAACCTGAACTCGGTTTAAGAAATTGAACTAATTGCCTGTTCCAAGATCCGATCTTTCGACCAAGAAAAATATGGACCAAAAAGTGTTCAGCGTTCTCCAAGTCCCAATGCCACATACCGTCCAATGACGAGTGTTCAATAAACCTGAATATGCGCGTATCGGATTGAACTAAGTCGAGCAACTCTTTCTCAAGTCTATGCAATGGTAATACCTTTTAGTTCAACGCCGACGTTTGAACTTCCTCTATTTACACCTACTGCTGTGTTAATGATAGCGTCAGTATCTCAATGAAGAAACTAATTAAATTAATACTAAATCAATAAATTCATCAAACAAGAAAGTATTAAAAAACGACCGTTTTATGAGAGTGAAAAGTATTTTCTCCGCTCGGTCTGATTTTATTGGTTCTATTTGTTTTATAAACCCATCTCATTTAATATAGTCTCATAAAGTCATTTTTCAACATGTAAATAAGATTATGGGGCTCAAAATAGGGTATGCTCGAGTAAGTACATCTGATCAAGACTTAAATCTACAGATCGATGCGTTAATGAACAACGGGTGTGCTCCTGAACATATTTTTACCGATAAAACGTCGGGAGCAAAATCAACTCGACCAGGATTAGATAAATGTCTTGATACATTGTCATCTGGAGACATTTTAATAGTATGGCGATTAGATCGTCTTGGCCGCTCAATGTCTCACTTGATCAATTTGATTGAGTCATTAGTTGAAAAAGACATTGGATTCAAATCGATCCAGGACGGTGCTATTGATACAACAACAGCTTCAGGTGAGTTGATGTTCAATATATTTAGTGCATTGTCGCAATTTGAGAGACGATTAATCCAAGAGCGGACCAATGCTGGTTTATCTGCTGCAAGAGCACGAGGACGGAATGGCGGTAGACCTAAAATCGGTATCAACAACCCTAAAGTCCAGATGGCAAAGCAGATGCACCAAAATAATTCACTTTCTATAGAGTCTATTTGTAATTCACTTTCTATATCTAAAGCAACTTTCTATCGTTATTTAGCAATGTGATTATAAGAAAGCAACTCATTGAACTATTATTCACTTTGCAGAGGCTCCACACCACTAAGCAAACCTGCCAAATCAATCGCTTTACGATTTTTGTTAAAGGCATACTCTCCGTTCAAGTTGATGTGCTGCCAAGCAACCGGTGATAGTTTAGAAATAATATCTACCACATCTTGTCTACCGTTTCTTTCTTGGATCTTCAAAAAGGCTGATAACAAGGCAGAATTATAATAGATAATACAGTTTGAAATGAGCCGCGCACAATCATTCCATTGAGACACCTGATAATCGTTACCACCACGAAATCTATTACCATTGACTGAGGTAATGGCTCGTTTTAACTGGTGATAGGCTTCCCCTCTATTTAACGCTTGCTGAACATAATGGCGTAGTGTTGAGCTATCAACGTACTCCAAAACGTAAATCGCTTTAATTAGACGATCATACTCATGCAAAGCTGACAACGTGCGACTCTTGCCGTTACTGAGCTTTCTAATGATGGTGCTTTGAGTAGTTGTCTTTTGGCTAAGAGAACAAAGGATATGTTGAATGTTTTCCCATTCTTCAGCCACTAATTTATAGTTAACGTCTTTCTTTAACTGAATTCGGCCACCTTCTTCTTCAGTAACTTCAAATAAGTCAAAAAACACTCGTTTCATTTTTGCGTATCGAGGCGCAAAGGTGTAGCCAAAGAAATCTAAAATAGCGAAATTGACGTTATTCGTGCCGTGGTTATCGGTGGATAACGTATTTGGCTGTATCTCAGAGGTATTGTTGTAAAGCAAATCAAATGCAAAATGACCTTCATATTCATTCGCGCCAATAACTTGAGTATTCACTGGCACATGATTTGACACTAACGTCAGCGCTGAGACACCTTTGCCTTTGGCAAAATACTTGGATGAATAACGGGCTTTAAAGGTGTTGATCCTACACTCGAATTTTTGACCATCGATGCTTGAAAATAACTGATTGTCATCAATATGGTAGTAAGCAAATATTGGCAGGATAGCAATGGCATTAGAGATCTGATCATTAGACTCTTTCAGCGTCTCGTATCTGATGTAACTATCATTAACACTGCGCAACTTTCCCATCGAACGGTCGGAGATATTGGCCATTTTATATAGGCCGTAATTCGTACCGTTGGCGAGTATGCAGGCAACCAGATCTTCTTTGTCTACTGATGATTTTTGTTTTGTGGTAGCGATATGTGTAAAAGCATTGAGGTAATTAGTTTTTTCGTCAACAAACAGCATAAGCTCGACAATACCCATATGCTGAATTTGATTATAGAGAGGGTTATCAACCGTTTGTTGCCAGCGGCTATTTGGGATAGACCATTTTAGTTCTGACTTACCAGGTATAACTTCGACGTATTTGTTGTCACCACTGAATATATGTGTGCCAGCCTCTTTCAATTTCACTTCAAGCTGATACTGCTTCTCATCCAAGGTTTGGTTAATTGGTGCTGATAGTTTATCAAGCCCTGTATTTTCAATAATATCGTCTTTGTTTTGCCATTCTTTTGGCTGGATTAAATCTGAACTCAGACTACGATTATTGACACTCTCTTTTACGGTAAGGCTATTGTTTTGAAATAGTTGCTCTGCTTTACGATACAGGAAGTACTCAAAACGAATAGCTATTTGCTTAGAAACTTCTCCTTGCAAATACCCTCGGTCACCTTTGGGTACCAAGTCTAGGTTGATGGTTCTAACAGCCTTGCATTCACTGAGTTCAGAGCGCAACGTTACATACTGATTATGTAAATCATCTTTTAAATGGATAAACTCAATGTCTATGGCCATGAACAAGGAGCGTAGAAGTTTACTCACCTTGCTTGACTGTTTATCAATAAATTGCCACTCATATTTACGCCCATCAAAATCATTGCTATCAAGATGTTCGCTAAGCAATTTAATGTTCTCAGCAGGTAGCAACTTAAAGGCTTTTTTGCGTACATCGCCAAAGGTCAATGCATCGTCAATATCGCTGTCAATGAAGTAATTCAGCAGACTGCCAGCCGATTTCAATTTTGTTCTGACAATGTTTATATCTTCGATAACTCCCTGTTTGGCGTGACTCTTTGCTCCTTCAGCAAGCTTTCGGACGAGATAGATAAATGCAGAAACGAGGTTGTCGTTAGTTTCGCGGTACCTGAAGAATAGATAACAAACAAGATATAACAAGGTTTGACTATCAGCATGTCTTTTTAACTTATAAACCGACTTGTGTTTTACTAAAGACGCGTAGTATTCAAGGTTTTTCGGTGACAGCTCTAATTCAGCAATCAGTGTCTTAATTTCTGGATAAAGCGCACGTATGATTTTATGCGTCTTTAGTTCTTGTGATATTTGGCTGGCTGAAAAATCCTTCGCCATGCGCTTTAACATAGCGAGATCTGTGAACGTGCTTTTGGAATCAAGCAATCTAAGAAGCGTAGCTTTTGTATCACTGCCTAGGTTTTGGTTCAGGACAGACTCAATGCGACTACGCTCACTAGAAAGTACACTCGATATGATATCTTGAAGTGTCGTATAACCAGCTAACGCAATCCTGTTTTGTCCAAAGTAAGCAATGCATTCATCAAACACATATCTTGGCTCTTGATTGATTTTAACAACGACATTGAGCCTTTTGAGTAAAGGTGCCTTGTCATTCTTGCTCTGGTAAACGGAGAAGCCTGTATAAGTCAGAAGTTTTCTAACTAACGCTGTTTTGGTTCGCGGTGGAATATCTTCATCTTGAACGCTTTTATCGCTGAAATATTTTGCTTTAACGTAGTTAAAGTCAGGTTCAACATCTGAGAATGTAAAATTGAAAATTATTGGTCTGGATCTGAAATAACCCAATAAGAGGATAAAATAGATTCTGGTCTCTGTTTGCCTCAACGTATTGACCAGTTTCTGAGTTTCCTTGTCGAGTGAAAAGTAGTCTTCTCTGTCGGAGTGACTAAAGTTGGGGAGAGCATAAAGTTCTTTGACTTCAAACGACGTGAGTATTTGAATGCGTTTTGTTTGTTCAGCAGCGATGGCATATAGTCCTGATTATTTTTTCATAATCATAACAGACTCAATGTTTTAATTCCTAATGCCGATTTCGAGGGGATGGGCGCAAAACCCCTAGTATGCCAAATCACACCGCCTTCACGAGAGCCGGACTTATCAAACGAACTAATACGCTCTATCAATGCTTTGATACCAAATACCTGCTGGTACCGCGCCACAATTTTCCCCGCTTTTTTATCAAAAAGCGTAAACAGACGACTCATTTCAAGTAGGCGGTCTGGCCTTAGTAGGCTGATAAGCAGTCGGTCTTGGTCCGTTACCGCGAGCTCTCCTGCATTCAATAGTGATAAGAATTCAGTTTTTACATGTGCAGGGCGGTGGTTAAGCAGTAAATCGAGCTTATCTTGAGCAAGTGGTTTATTGATGAGGGCGCTAAATTCAGCCTCCGTAATCAGCTCTTCTTTCCACTTTGCCCAAAACTTTTCTTTCGTCCCGGTGGTGCCATACAAGCCATCATACCCATTAATGGATAGCAGCAATTGACTGTACGCAAATAAATGCGGAATCTCATCGTGCCCCTGATTGCGTAAATGCTGGGAGATACCTGCTGACGTGGTGAGCTTTCCTGTCTTTGCATCATTAGGGCGCTTGGCCTCAATTACCGCAAGCGGTAAACCATTTACAAAGCATACGATGTCGGGAATGCGTCGCCCGGTAGCAGGGGCGGTTTGTACCACATACTCTTCCGTAAAGTGAAATGCGTTTTCTGTGAGCGTATTCCAATCAATTAACTTTATTGTGGGCGAGGCTTTTTTGCCGTCAATAAACTCGGTAACACTCACCCCATACATGAGGGCGTCATAGATGTTTTCGTTAGCCGTCAATAGCCCTAAATTCATCGCGGGGCTGAGTTGGTGGATGACTTTATCAATAGCTGCTTCAGATAACGGGTACGTTTTTCCCTGAAAAGAAAAGGTTTGCTTGGCTAAAAATTGTCGCAAGATGGGAAGCAGGATGACTTGCTGGGTACTTTTATTAGTATCGCCCGATAAGTTACCTCTGAGCGTCTCGCATTCAGCAGGCGGGATGAAGGTGTAACCCAAATTGGTCAGCAACGTGAGTGCGGGAAGTTTTGCACTGAATTCTTCGTTGAAGTTGGCGGCCATTCTTCGGTTGTCTTCCATTACGATTTTTCTCTCCATTTATAAGCGATCCAGAGCATAACCTTATGCCTAAAAGATACCAAGTCCTTGCTATGAAGGCGAGTACATTACCGACGAAGAACTACTGAAGTAACCTTCACTCGCTTTTGCATAATTTTATCGCTCAGCCAAGGAAAGCGCTCTTCCCTCATGGTCATGCAGCGTCACGCCTTGCTCTGTTTTCCAGTCAACCCAACCGTTAGATGAACTCAGTAACAGAAAGCCCGATGCACCGCTGGGCGTTTTAAACAAGTAATTACGTTCAAACACAATATGACTGCCTGACAATGAGATAACGCCTTTTTTCAATAAACCATCACGAATTTCTACCATGCGTTTATCAGTTTTACGCTTAGTGACATAAGGCGCCGTCGAGCCCTTTAGTACCACCATGCCCTCATTGGTATAGATACCCTTGGCATTGACCGAAGCGCGATTACACACAAATACTTGTTCAGCTTGGGTAGGTGATTGGTCTGTCAGCGGCTCAAACAGCGGATAACCCAATGTCGCTAACAACAAACTGCCAGTCTCATGGATCTCATCACAGTCAGCTTTAAGCGGAATGGGCGTGCGGGGCTTTTGTCCGCCATTACCATTTAACAGCTCATAACGCTGGCACTGACGGGCTTTTTCAATCGACAGCGATTCCAAATATAACACATGAGTTTGAGTGAGGTTGTTGGTCAGTGACACCAGCACCAAAGCACGTTCCCAGTCTTTTTTCTCATCTTTGTGATGCTGAGTGAGCCTCGCCCCAACATCACCCGACTGCCCAATATATAGCTCCTCTTTGCTATCACCAGATACTAAGAAATACAGACCCACTTGCTTGGCTTCCGGCATTTTTACGAATTCAGCGATATCACTGCGCGGTACTTCAATAACGCGGACAATGGACGTGGTTTGCTCGGCAATGCGAATACCGGCAGGGTCGCCCGTCGTCAAGAAGATTTGGATGGTGCGTGGTCGCTTTTGTGTCATTATGCGACCGCCTCATCATCCACTTTCACTCTGCGCTTGCCGGTTAACAATTGCTGCATTAAGGCTTTTTTCTCTTGTTTTAAGTCAGCAAGCTGTTGTTCTAGCAATTCGATTTCTTTGTCGGCATTGGTTAGTACAGATGTTATTTTTTTCTGTTCATTAACTTCAGGTAAATGTACTTTCATTTTTCCTAAATTAGTTCGAGATACTCTACTTCTAGTAGATCCACCGCATAAGGTAGATACGGTGTATAAAGTGTGTTCTAAACTAAAATAGTGGCTCAAAAACTCTGCGGAAGACTTGTTAATATCTACTTTCATGATCGTAACATCGACAGAAGTTAACATTTTTTCCTCGCCTAAATCAGGAACGACACACGCTCTTCCAGCAGGCTCTGCTAATCGGCAAATTAATAAGTCGCCAATATTTACTTCCGTGCATTTCAGCTCATGAAAACTTGATTCAGAGATGTACTTTTGGCTTTTGCCCTTAAACACACCAACCCCTATATTTCCGGTTTGAATTAATCTACACCCCGATTCGGAAATAAAAGGAGATTCGATCCAGTCACCGTCAGTGAAATTAGATTTACCCGATAACGCTAAACTTGACAGATTAACTTCTTCCCACTCACCCTCAAACGGTTTACCTGAATCATCAATCAGGCGCTTTCTCCCAGTGAGCAGTTGTTGCATGAGGGCTTTTTTCTGCTGTTTGCTGTTGACAATTAGGCGCTCGGTTGTGCTAATCGCTTTATCCCAAGTGGATAGGATTTTGGCGATTTTGCGTTGCTCAGGGAGTGGGGGGAGAGGAAGTTTTACTTTTCTTAGTTCCTCCAGAGAAATTTCTTTAAATGTAGAACCCTTACTTAATGCATTAATTCTATTGAGAATTGGCGTGCTAGCCAATTTATAATATACAAACTTGGTATCATTTTTATCATTTACGGAAATTCGGGCTGTACCCTGCGTTAAGTTGGCTTCCTGCAAGCTTGTTGGAACGATACTTGTTCGAGCAATATTTCCACGTAAAGAAAATACAATGTCATTAGGGTGTACAGATGAACGCCTGTACTTGTGATGTATTTCCTTGGCTGTTCTTTGAAGTGATTCAACATCTATTTCACCACCTACATCAGCACTTTTAATATAAGGAATGCCATCGGTAACATGGGGGCCAGCTTGTACTATCCCATATGATATTTTTTCTTTTGTAATCTCGCTTAAAGCGAGTGTGTTCCATCCACTAGGCACCATAACCCAACTCCTTCAAATAGCTTTCCATTTCTGCTTCAAGGCTTTGCATTTCACTTTTCAGTTGTAGGCGTTCAGTGCGCACTGCCACTAAATCAATCTCCGCTTCTTCTTCAAAGGTATCAACGTAACGAGGGATGTTTAGGTTGAAGTCGTTTTCTTTAATTTCATCAAAACTGGCTAGATATGCGTATTTATCAACGCTTTCACGCGCTTTGTAGGTATCAATTACTTTTTGAATGTTTTCTTCGGTCAGCTGGTTTTGGTTTTTGCCTGATTTGAACTCGCGACTGGCATCGATAAACAATACGTTTTTGTCCGTTTTTTGCTTTTTGAATACCAAGATGGCGGCTGGGATGCCGGTACCAAAGAACAGCTTTTCTGGCAGGCCAATCACCGTATCAAGCAGGTTTTCTTCAATCAGCTGTTGACGAATTTTGCCTTCACTTGATGCCCTGAATAACACGCCATGGGGCACAACTACTGCCATTCTGCCTGTTTCAGGCTTGAGCGTTTCAATCATGTGGGTGATAAACGCGTAGTCACCTTTAGTCTTTGGCGGAACGCCTCTGCGGAAGCGGCCAAATGGATCGTTACTGGCATCATCATGGCCCCACTTATCCAAAGAAAAAGGAGGATTTGCAGTGACCACATCAAAGTGCAATAAGCCTTTACCGTCTTTATCTAACAGGAGTGGGTTACGTATAGTATCGCCCCATTCGATTTTGTGGTTGTCCTCGCCATGTAGGAACATGTTCATCTTGGCTAAGGCCCATGTCGAGCCAATGGCTTCTTGTCCGTACAATGCGTATTTTTTTGAACCTGAATTTTTGCGCACCATAGCGCCACATTTTAAGAGCAATGAACCACTCCCTGTGCAAGGGTCGCAAATATCATCGCCTTCAACAGGCTCTAAAACAGTTGCTAAAAGGGTAGAAACCTCTGGAGGCGTGTAGTATTCACCCGCGGTGGCGCCACTGCCAGCGGCAAAGTGTTTGATAAGGTATTCATAGGCATTACCGATGATATCAAGGCTGCCTACGCGCTCTGTGCTCAGGTTTAATATGTCCTTACCAAAGTCTTCGAGTAGATGACGCAGTAAGTCGTTCTTTTGTTTCTCTTGGCCTAAGCGGTCCGTATTGAAACTGATGTCTTGGAAGACGTTTTTAAGCTTACTGCCGTTCGCTTCTTCAATGGCATGTAACGCTTTGTCGATACGCTCACCATTGCCGGGCTCATAGCGTTTTTCATACAAGTCCCAGAAGCTTGCGCCCTCAGGTAACACAAAGCGTTGCTTCGACATCATTGCATGGATGAGTTCAGGGTTATCCCCGTATTGCTGCACTAAACGGTTATAGTCATCCTTATACACGTCCGAGATATACTTTAAAAAAAGCATGGTAAGAATGAAGTCTTTATAGGTATCGGCACTGATAACGCCGCGGAACGTGTCACAAGCCGCCCATACGGCTTTGTTGATATCGTCCTGATTGATTTGCATAGAAGTACTCATGGTGTAAATCTTTTCCTTTTGTTTTTAGCGGACGAAGACTACTTCGTCGATATGTTTTGTTCAATGATACTGATGAAAAGGAGTCCTGCTACTTTTCCGACATAAATGATTTAAGTGAAGGGTCGGCCACCAGCCAGACCCCCCGAGATTCATTATAAATAAGGTCCTGCTCAGCCAAGCGCGTCAGCGATGCGCCAATCAGTGGATTACTGGGGCGCTTACCCAATTCAGATTCAAGCACACTTTTCGTTTCATCCGTGTAAAGACCTTTGTCCCAGTCCTTGGCCAGTAATTTAAGTAGCACTTTATCGAGTGGATTCAGTTGCTCAATGGACTTAGCAAATTCACTACGCTCATTTAATAAGTAACGCTGGTCATGCTCATTAAAACCGACTTGTATATCATATATCCCTTCAAGCGCCATGAATTTAAGCATTTCAGAGAACCGCGCTGGATGAAACTGTTGCTGCGTAAAAATTGAGAAAGCTGTTTCCTCATCGAGTTCGCGTCCACCGGTGACAGATTTAAAAACCCCCAGTTGGTGAATGACGAAATCTCTATCCAATTGTGGGAAAGGAATAGTCTGGCTTGCATCATAAAAAGGGGCTTTGGTGTTTTTGAATAGCTTATTTAGCCCTTCTTGTGATGAGCCGGTGAAAATGGCCTTTATCTTGTTATCACTTCGCGCTGTCATGAAGCTTCGTAAGGCCGCGGTAAAGCTTGCATAGTCAGCAGACGTCGCAAGATGCTGAACCTCATCAAGCAATAACAGGATAGGCGTGTCATGGGTATTAAGCGCATCAAAAACCGAATGCAGGGTAGGGCGCGGTGCATTCGTGGCATTTGCTTCCGCTTTAACTGTTACGCCCGACGATGAAACAGCAGGTGTGAACTTAAGCTTTGCCAGGATTTTAGAAAATAGATTCCGACGTGATTCGAGCGTGGTCGTGACGGCATCAATAAAGGCATTCTGGGGCGAGTCTTTGTCTGACCAGAAGTCTATGTATATGGGTAACACATCAATCTTGTCGCAGGCTGGAATAACGTCACGCGTGATAAACTGTGTTTTGCCACGCTTGCGAGGTGCAAAAAAAGTAACCCTTTCAAGTAGCCCTTGTTGCATACCTTGCAGTATATAGTCACACAGTTTGTGCCGAGGGTAGTGCCATCTGTCCATTGCTTTATAACCTTTTTCACCTTTAATTTATAATTATATATTTTAGATATAAAACAATATAAAGCCAGTTTTTTATGTGCATAATTTGTACTGAAAACGCCATAAGCGACATCGTAGGCTGAATGGAGGCTAACTTGAAGCCTGAGTACGAAGTTGTGACAATGAGAAAGTTTTGACTCTGTCGTTTAGGTGAAGGATTAATAGCCAAACGATATCTCAGCAACAAATAGGACAATACATTGAGTACGAAAAGGTCGCTAAGACTGGTTCTCGCTGAAGCAGGGGTGGAAGCAGCCCTAGAAGCGGAAGAAATGACAGGCAAATCTATAAACGATTTGCCAGAATATTTTTTGTCGGTATTTATTGCAAGACATGTTCATCAGCACTTCAAGACGTTTACTTTTTCTATGGAAGATACTGTAAAGGCAATCTGTGCATCAGAAGAAATAGATGAGGCACTAATATCTCGACCCGGTAAAGTGGATATTGTGGTGCGCTCGCAGCGAACAGGAAACATTAGGCATATTATAGAGCTGAAGCGTAGCTATAACGTAGAAGGTCATATTGCTGACATAGTAAGATTAGCAGAGTTTGCACTGGCTGCTCCAGCAGGACACCCGTTAGAGCGAAACTTTATGGTTCTGATGGCTGCCGCCTCAGAAAGTGCGTCAGAGGCGCGCTGGGAGAGAATGTGCGAACTTATCAGAAATCAGTTTAACGATAAAATTACGTTGATCTGTACGCCGATTTCACTTGATGAGGAAATGCTCAGCACCCGAGAGGGACGTACAAACGATAAACCACTGATGGGTGAGGTATGGGAAGTAAGGTATGAAGATGAAAATTGCTAAAAATTATCATTAAATCAGCTAGAGATTATTATTTTTTGTGTTTCAACTTGAAGACGAGAACGTATGCTAGCCAAAGAAAAACAGCCCAAGAAATAATAAAACCGACAAGCAACTTAGACATATGCTCCCAAATAATATTTTTCACCACAATAGACTCTGCAGCGTTACTGGGGTTACGTGAATTTCGATTGGAACGTTTGCAGCCAACTTTCTTTTTAATTCATGTCCCAACTCACGCATATAACCGTCGTCATATATATCAGACCAGGTTACTTTTCGTCCGATATATTCTTGACCACTAACAGTATATTTATAAAGAATACGAGGCGTATACAGCGTATATTGGCTTCGGTTATCTCTAGTCGTTGTCGTTGTCATTTCGTCAATAGAGACGTTTATTAAGGTGGCGTTCTTTGGAACCCAATTTAAAGCAGAAATCGGCCCAACTACCCCTTTAGACACTTTGATTGAGATTACGATGACAAATATTAGCGCGATTATAGCGACAAAACATACGCCCAGTCTGGCTTTCCTGATCTCAGCGCTGCTAACTTCTGTTATCATAAAAACGCTCCGTTCAATGCACTGAGTGATTTCAAGCCTCTAAACTTTCGACCTCTAATCCCAGTATTTCAGCGAGTACCTCCGAATCATCTTGTATTGCGTAATAATCACCGTGATACATTAAAACGATTCTTTTTTGGTCAATGGTTAAAACACTTAGTTCAAAACAAGTCATTGACGACTCAGTACTATATATTCGCGTTGTAATAAACATAAGTTTTTCAAACGAATTAAAAGCAATTTTCATTTTTGGACTATTTGAACTGCCGACATTCAGCACTCTTTTGTTAAGGTCAAAATAGAATTTCCTTCTGCTTCTTCTGCATATAAAGGCTGCGCCTAAACTAAAGAGCCCCCCAATGTAAGCACGATAATAATGAATTCGATTTTCGAATCAAGGGTTGACTCCAATTGCCAAACTTTTACCGACATAAATATGCAACATGCCCAACAAAAAGTATGTAATCCCCATTCAAATAAATAACTTCTGAGGTTAGGGATGATAGTGATTACATCTTTATTTATGTTCAATCTAGCGTTGCAATAACTGGAAGCAACTATATTTTGTGTAGTAATTTCATCGCCCGGTTTCATGGTCATGTTCTTTTGTGCAAAGTGATAATAGAGAACTTGCGTAAATGTATTACTAAAGGTGCCATTCTGTTCGCTCTTTCAATAGCTTTTTTAGTATTTCTTTAAATGAAGAAGCCCATAACTCTAGTTCTTGGTGCAATCTGTTCTGAGCGTTTCGCTCTAATTTGTGAATGACACTTTGTTTGGCTGGTGTGAAGTGCTCTAACTCTTTTGATAAACGCTGCATGCAATATTCAAAACGACACTGACCAGCGTCTTTAACAGCCTGAAAGAGAGAGTCAAAGTGATAATCGCGATAGTAAAAGGGCATTAATTTCGAGTTGTTTTTTACAGGAAGAATGGCGGCAATGAACGGTTTTGCAGAAGGTCCATTACGACCATAACGTAAACCAACAGGCAGTGTTGTAGCGGATTCTTTTACCGTTTTAACGAATGGAAAGGTACCCTCGACAGCACATAATTCTATTTTCTTCCAAACTGCATCGTATTGGCTTTCAAAACGTAGTTGTAAAACTGGCTTACCGAAACGACGATGAAAACAGCGCCACCGGTCTCTTTTCTCTTCATAACTGACGCCGCGAATTGTAGGTTTTATCTTCGTTGTCATTTTCACACCCCTTTGATTGACAGCTTCTTCTCCAGACGAATATTTTCTCGTTGAAGCTCCGTGTTCGCCGATTCCAAGCTATCCACTTTCCTTGATAGGGCAGCGATTTCTTCGTCCTTATTTACTTCAATATCTATACCCAACAACTCACTCATAGGGTCCGGGATATTTTGGAACTGCAAAGCTTTTTCTCGTGTTTTCTTTAACTCTTTATTTAAAGACATAATTTGAGATTTTTTTGCTGCTTTTAGCGCAATCAGCTCTTCATTGAGTGATGTGACTCTGTCCCATGCCGCTACCACACTTTTTTTAAATCGGTTTATATACCCCTCTCGCGTTTCCTTGGCCATCCTGAAATAACGGTGTCTGTCTTTCGTTTGGGATTGTCTAGTCACGCCTGAGACAGAAGTTAGAAAAGCATAGTCATTCATAAGAAGTTGGATTATGTTATTGACTGGGCCAACTACCTTTTTTACTTCTCTAGTGACTTCCTGTTGAATGTGGCTCTCTAGGGCGGTTATTGGATTGGTTATATCAGTAGACGACGTTTTTTTGGTATCGTAGCGCTCTGTTTCATGTTGTACGAGGTCGAAGAACTTCAAAAACATAGCGCGATAACCAAGTTCTGAAACCTTTTTCCCCAGCAGTCGTGGACATATCGACGTAAATTTTCGATATTCTAATTTGATATCAAGCATAAGCATGGCTATAACTACCGATTTCACATCGGGCGTGATGACATAACTGTCTAATTGCTTAGATGCCAACTCCACACAATCCACCGCTTTTTGTATTGACAATGCATCTAGTGTTTTCAGATGACCATCGATAGCTAGTTGCTCGTAAAGATTCGCTTCAATATCGGCGAACTCTGTCCTCAGGGAATCTATTTGAGTAAGTACATGCTCAAAGGAAGGTTCCACCTGCATAGCATTATTCTCATCGCTTAATCTAAAACTAGGTTTGGCGTTCATATAAAGACTCACTATATTGCGTATTGACCATTGTATTATCGACATTCAATGGAAAAAGAAACCCGGTTTATATCACTAATATAAAAAGGTTTTTTAGCAGCAGGCAGATATTAGGCAATTTATACTCATGTCTGCATTTTTCTAATTCTGTCAGTTACTTACGAAACCTTCTATTCATCAGAAGACTCTGACTTGTACAAGCGCAATTTATCTAAAAGTTGGAAATCCACCTAAAAACGCATAAGCTATTGATGACACTTATTTATTTATCATGTAAGCATACGTTGTGCTTTTTTCTACTCATAGAGTAAAAAATGCATTGTCATCAGATAGTAAAACCGCAAATTAGCATAAAATACAATCAGCGCTATGAATTTCTAATTCTACGATTTTTAAATAACAGTCTGGCGAGCTTTTTCGTTCATTCTCATAGAATAATGAGCGCTACCTCACGTTGGCCATACCGGTTTTCGTTACATCAAATTCTTCACCGTAATGCATCGGCATCGCTGAACTTGTCCATCCACCGGCCTTTTGAATTTGATCTAATGTGACACCCCGCTCAAACATGGTTACTACACCTCCTACCCGGGTGCTATGACAACTCGGCTTGAACGCTAAATTAAGTAATGACGCTATATTTTTGTATCTAGACAGTAATGCATGATATTGCATCGCGGTATCCTGCACCGTTTGCTTTGGGGATAATTTACGCAATAAGGGGCCATCAGCAATGCCCGTTCTCGTGAGCCATTTGTCGATAAAATTGATAGTGGTTGTTGATATATAACCGTATTGACCTTTACCTGATTTATCAGTCTTGGAGCGCGGAGCGAAGATCCGTTGTTTGGCAAAGTCGATGTGATGCAATTCAATTGCTAATAAATTCGATGCACGGAATATCGTGTCTATCGCCGTGTTAAAAATGACAGCATCACGTAACCCAATCAACGAGTCCGTATCGAGTTGCGCATTGATGGCGTCAATATTTTCAAGGCGCATGGGCGCGGCTTGAGACTGGCGACTGGGCTTTTGATTTATCTTGTGGTTGGTGTATTCAGCAAAAAGTTTTGACTGCTTCCACGGGTCTGGTAGCTCGCTCACACCAATAAAATAGCGGACTGACGCAATTTTTCGGCGTATCGTATGATGCTTCAGTTTGGTCGACATCAAGTAGTCTAAATAAGCACGACACGTATTTTTAGTCACATTGACATCGCTGGCCATCGCCGGTAACCCATTATCTTTGCAGAACCCCAGGTACTGATTGAAGTCGTACTGGTAAGCGCGTTTCGTATTTTCTGACTTTAATTCCCATACATCGTCTTTTAACTCACGTAAGTTTCCAATTACGCGATCGCGATCTGATTGAGCGATCGCCAGCGGTACATTATCGACATGAATTAAGATTGAGGACATAATTAGGTGCTTTTTATTATTTAAGATAATTTGATTTATATTGAATAATAGAGCAGGGGAGAGGGCAGATCAAGAAATCTCTTTTGCGTTACTAGTAACGCTTTATTTATATCTTATTCTTGGCACAATGATACGTCATAAAAATATCGTTACTAGTAACGCTTTGTTTATATTTTATTCCTAGCACAGTGATACGTCATACAGATAGCGTTACTAGTAACGCTTTTATTCTTTGTAGTTTTTAAGGTAATATGAGAGACAAGAAGAAGAAGGGGTGAACAATGCCTGACCAGAGCCTTTGGCGACAATTTCTACATGCGCAATTAAATACGTTCTTATCAACCTTACAGGAAAAGGATAAGGTTACCAACGTAAATATAGACAAGCTCGAGCGTGATGTTTTAGCGTTAGGAAAAAGCATGGGCTTCATCGCGTTGAGAAAACATATTAAGCCTCAAAAGCTAGGTGAATTTGAACAATCTTTCACCATGTTCAAAGCACAAAAAGAGCAAGAGTTGTGGTCTGACTATCTAGCCAATCACCTATTAAAATTTTTATCTTCCATCCCCGAATCAACGTATCTGAAAGACAAAGAAGCCCTAGTAAATGCTGACAGTGTAACAATAAAAGAATGGCAAACACTGGCCCCAAAAGCCCTATATTCGGCTATGCGAGCGTGGTTACCCCAGGCCTCAATTAAGCAATTTCAAAATCGCTATCGGGCTTATAAGCACCGCGGTATCAAACGCACTGACACCATAGATGTGAGCCCCCAAACCAAAACAATCATTGATATGGCAAAAGCTGAATTGAATGCCAGCAACTATGATGAGGTTTTTGAACTCCTATTCTCAAAGCATTACAACGTCAGTGCCGACAGTGAAGTTAGAGCGGTAAAAGAACAGATTTCTGATGCATTACCTGCCTCCAAAAACCTGTTTTTGGAAGAATTCATGCTTAGATTAAACCCCAATGACAGAAATAGAGTGAAACTGCTCATTGAGGTTGCTTTTAATGACGGCTGGGAAAGAGCAAAGACATGTAGAAAGCGAAAAGGGGACCCACGCGCAGAAGCGTTAGTAGACTGCAGTATTTTTACAACTGCTGCGAACTTCTCGACTGATGAAAGTAGTGACTAAGACACCTTGGGAAATGGCGGGTATCGTAAGCCAGGTTTAACGAAGCTAAAGAAAAGGTGATATGTTTCAATTAGACCGAACCTTTTATTATTATGGAGAATGGAAGGTGTGCACCAGTAACAAAGAGTGTTACAAGTCGGGGAATCGCCCCAGCGAATACCAGGGCATAGAAAACAAACCATGATTTGTTGAGCCTTCACTCCTTACACATGACCTTATCAATGTGTGATGAGGTGACAACGTCACATGAATATCGCTATTAGCATCATCAATCATGGCGATTAAACACGATTTCTTATCGCCGAACCAGCGATGTGTGCTGCCGTCCATTTGTAGCATTAATCCAGGTGCTTCCATTCGCTCTCTACGTCTGTGAAAACGGCTGCGCCTGCGCTTCGCCCGTTTTACATGATGGATATCATGTGCCCACTTACGCAGTGTCTCGCGCTTAACAAGAATGTGTTCGTGAGTCTCAAGTATCTCGGCGAGGTGCAACAAGTTCAGGTCATAGTATTTCTCGCGGATTAGCGACTGAACATGCTGCTTAAGTCTGTCAGGCGTTTTGTTAACTGGCTCGCAGCCTTTATTTCCGTGAACAACAAACTGTAAGCCTTGGCTTCGATAACGTTGTAAATACCGTACAATAGTACGTCTGGATTTATTGAGGAGCTTAGTGGCATTGGCTATCGTAATTTTACGCTCAGCCACTTTCGCGATGACATCAACTGTCAATTGAGCTTTGAAATTCAACACAATCATCCTTAGCGTTCCTCAAATGCACAAACAAAACATTCAAAGAACACGGTTAAAGATAACCGTCAATTTCCCTTGGTAATTAGCGACTACGACAGAATCGCGTGGTAATTAATGTACGACAAAATCGCTTGGTGTTCACAACATAATTTGTAGTAGCTCATATCTGATCTCACAGTTTCGATGAGTCGGTTTTGACTCCATCTGACAGGCAGCTATGAGCGTTTAGCGGACGTTGGACATAACTTTTGCGCAAGTCCGCTTCAGACAAGAGGCAGACCTTCAACTTCTCACAAAGTCTCAACAGTAATCTAATCTTGACCCACTTATCGGTAATGTAAAATTAACCCACCTTAAGTGTTTATATTTTATTTTCATTATCGGGTTGTTTGCTAAGTTTGTTGCGAAAAGTCCTATCAACAGCTCTCACAAGTCCTTGAGTAGGTTTTTGCATGAGCCCAGTGGATAAGAAACCCAAGATCTATCCCCAGCATTTAGCACTGTCTTCTTAACATAGTCTCCAACAAACGTGACTGTCATTTTACATGTCCCACCTGTTAGGCCAGACGCGAAACTGGTAAATGTCCATGATTCAATATTATCATCTACTTGAATACGGCTATTTGGACCCGCGGGGGCATTTGAACGAGAACCTACGGTTTTGAACCCAGTGACCACGTCGAAACCGTAGGTTTCCGTCGAATCATCCCTTCTCCTCATCTTCAATAAAGTATGTACCGTTGGGTA
>VMHT01141389.1_pt1 | contig 30438 bp, 25 predicted proteins | sample 4693611 | NCBI WGS metagenome assembly VMHT01 (sample SAMN12280063, study PRJNA550983) | marine metagenome | isolation source: seawater sampled from same location over 5 years 0.02-0.2 micron viral filtrate | place: USA: collected off the coast of southern California halfway between the port... ... | reverse complement strand
TCTGCAGTGTCGCTAAATCTATGGCCACCAGTACCGGCTGATAAAATGCCCCAATCATGTTTTTGCCCAGCGGATGATTCACCGCCGTCTTGCCGCCTACCGAGGAGTCCACCTGCGCCAACAGGGTAGTGGGTACCTGAATAAAAGGCACGCCACGCTGATAGGTCGCTGCCACAAAGCCACATAAATCCCCGATCACACCACCACCCAGAGCAATCAGAGTGGTATCCCGTGCTGCATTCATTTTTAGCAATTCGGTCATTATATACTCAAATTGCGCCAATGATTTATATTGTTCGCCATCGTCGATGACAATGGTTGCCACCTGTTTATCGCCGCAGGCCGCGATGGCCTGTTCCAGATATAAGGGCGCAATAGTATGGTTGGTAACAATTACCGCGAGCGGACCTTTTATATAAGGCACAAAAAAGCCAGCCTGCGTAAGCAGACCGGCTTTTGTGTGGATAGGATAACTACGCTCGTTGAGATTCACCGTCAGCGTTGACATGAGCGTATCTCCTGTTATTTAAAACTGACCAATTTTGCTGATAATTTGATTTGCAACTGCACGTGCAGACTGATCATCGGTATCGATGACATAGTCAGCCACTTCCTCGTACAGTGGGTTGCGTATATCAGCCAGTTCGCGTAGCACAGCTTCAGGCTCGCCATTTTGTAACAACGGACGACGCTTGTCGCGCTGGGTACGGGCAACTTGTTTGTCGATGGTGGTTTGCAGGTAAACAACAATACCGCGGGCGGACAGACGATTGCGTACTGCTTTGTTCATGACCGAACCGCCGCCAGTGGCAAGCACAATACCTTGTTTGTCGGTCAGATCATAAATTACGTTTTCTTCACGCTTACGAAAGCCTTCTTCACCTTCCAAATCAAAGATCCAGGCGATATCAGCCCCGGTGCGGCGCTCGATTTCCTGATCGGAGTCGAAAAAATCCAGGTGAAGTTCGTCTGCCAGGTGTCTGCCAATGGTACTCTTGCCTGCGCCCATAGGGCCAACCAAAAAGATATTACGTTTCTCAGCCATATTTGCTTATATCACAACTTTCATTATGTTAAGGGTAGTGCTCTCTCGCCTGCTTTGCCCACCCATTTATGTGTGCTTATAGACTTACTAAATAAGCACCACTCCTAGAACCTCGCTAAAATTTCGAGAGCGGGATTATCTCAGTTTCATCCCTGACGATGCAAGTTTTGTTGCGGTTTTAATCGACAGTTCTGTAAATATATGATTTTACAGCAAGTTAAACAGTAAAAAGGCACCCATAAGGTGCCTTTTTGTCGACTATCCGGGCATCAGAGTCTTTCTGTTACGATTTTTGGCGTCACAAAGATTAGCAATTCGCGTTTTTGATACACGGTCGATGTTTTTTTGAACAGGCGGCCGACCACCGGTAAATCCCCAAACAAGGGCACTTTAGATGTATCGTCGGTATTAAGTTGCTGGAAAATACCCCCCAGCACTACCGTTTCGCCATTTTCCACCAATACCTGGGTTTTGATCTCCTGGGTATCGATGGCGACGGCGGGGCCGGTTGAGGTGGATACGGTCTCTCCGCGAGTATCCTGAGTTACCACCAGATCCAGAATAACCCGGTTGTCAGGCGTAATGTGCGGGGTAACTTTTAAACTAAGTACCGCCTTTTTAAATTCTACCGATGTAGCGCCCGAGGACGTGGCCTGCACATAGGGAATTTCTGTTCCCTGTTCAATGTAAGCCTCTTGCTGATTTGCCACTGTGATCCGCGGACTGGCAATGATTTCACCTTTGTTCTCAGACTCCAGGGCGGACAGCTCCAGATCCAAAATAGTACCGTCCAGCAGACTGGCTACCTGGAACCCAATCCGGCCCGCTGGACTGGTGACCGGTAATGACACATTCATACGATTATCGACCCCGGGCACGACCCCGCCAGCGGCAATATCTGCGGCATTTGAAGAGCCGGATACCGTAAAGTCACCATCGCGTTCGGTGACCCCCCAGCGCACGCCAAGTTCTTCGCCCACGTTGTCGCGAACCGTCACCATGCGTGACTCAATCAATACCTGTTTTACCGGTATATCGAGGGCTTCAATAGTGCTACGGGCTTCATCGATAGAGGCCTGGGTGTCGCGCAGCAACAGTGTATTGGTACGTTCATCCACACTGACCGAACCACGTTCACTCAAAATTCCGCCATCCTGAGATTTTAAAATGGTCGCCATGGCCTGAGCTTTGGCATAGTTAACGGTAATATTGGCCGTCGTCAGCGGAGCCAAATCCGATACCTGTTTTTTAGATTGCAGTAGCTGAGTTTCCCGGGCCGTAAGTTCTTCAGCGGGCGCCACCAACAGGATATTGCCTTCCAGGCGTTTATCCAGCCCTTTGATTTTCAAAATCATTTCCAACGCCTGATCCCAGGGTACGCTGGATAACTGAATGGTGACATTGCCGGTAACCGTGTCGGTGGTCACCAGGTTAAAATCATTGACCTGAGCAATAATCTGCAACACCTGACGCACCGGCACGTCCTGGAAATCCAGGGAAATCGGCTTACCGGTGTATTGAGTCTGACTGTCCAGCTCGTCCTGCTGCTCTGCGCTCATGGCTTTGATTTCCAGCCGTAAGCCTTCTTCGGTCATCTGGTGGCGCGCCACGACCCGGTCTGCATAATCGATAACCAGGCGGGTGGCGGTTTCATCCTGAAAGCTTTCAATCTGGGTTACCGGTGTTCCAAACTGAGTGACATCCAGCGCGACAAACTGCTCGTCATCAAGCTTTACGCCGGGCAATGTCACCGTAAGCTGCCCCTGAGCTTCTATCAGCTGAGGTTTTACACTGGCTTTTTCAAAGCGCAGCGTCGTCACGGCGGTATTGTCTTTGCCCCGGGTAAAATCAATGCTGGTAAGCACATTGTTAAAGCCCTGCTGAGACTCCTCATAAGGGTCAAGTAATACTGGCTCTTCCTCGGCAATAGCCACGGACATACCGGGGAGCATCAAGGCTAGCGCCAGCAGACAACCAGACAGACGAAAGGCAGGGCGGTAAGTGGATAAAGAACGGTGCATGGGGACTCGCTTAGACATTATTATTTTCTCCTGCAGGCGAAGTCAGGGTGAGCGTAGTTTCCTCACGCTGCCAACAACCTGCGCCGTCTGGAAGAAGCTGTTCAATTTTGACTTCCTCCCGACCAATTGTTTTTATCTTTCCATAGAACAGCCCAATTCTGCTGCCCCTTTTTGCTTTTAATAAACTGCCGTCACTTGCTTTAAACAACACCCAGTGGGTACCCCGGCTTTTAAAACTGCCGGTATAGGTCAGGGCATCCAGACCGTATTGTTCAAGGGTTTCTTTTCGCCGGTCATAATCTGGCTGCAGGCAATTGGTTTGTGCCTGGGTAACCAACGGCTCAGAGCGATCGGTGGGCCGTACAAACGGACTGCGACGATCCTGTTCCTGATAGGCAAACGCCGGTTGTGAAGAAAACTCAGGATACGGTTCGACCTGAACCCGGGTGTTCTGCTTTATCTGGTCAGTATAGGCCGTTAAATCATCAAGCTTTGGCGAACAGGCACTTAATAATCCGGCAGCGGTGATTACTGCCCACAGTTTATTGGGCATCCTGGGCCTCCTGCTGATCATCCGTTAGCGCAGTGCGATAAGTCCGGGCCTGTAACTTCAGGTGTAAGCGTTTGTTATCTTGTTCGATAGAAAAATCGTGCAAGGTAACAATTCTTGGCAAATCAGCAACTTTTGAGACAAAGTGACCAAAGTGATGATAGCCGCCACTGACTTCCATTTCTATAGGCAATTCGGTGTAAAATTCTTTGGGTATTTCGTTTTGCCAGTTTAATAGCTTGAAGGTTAATCCGGATGAGGTACCCACATAGGTAATATCATCCAGCAAGCCGGGGGTTTCATTACTGGTGGGCAAGGAGCGTAGCATCGATGAAAAGTCTTTTTGAATTTTCGCCAGTTGCTCTTTGTAGGCTTCCAGGTTAACGGCAATGCGGTATTTAGCCTCAAACTGCAGTTTCAGTTCGGCTTCCTGACGCTGGGCCTGTTCAAGTACAGGCAGCTTTGGCTTTACGATAAACCAGTAGCTCAAGCCGGCAACGACGATGGCAACAAAGACCGCCACCACAATTTTAACCTCTTTAGGCCAGACCGCGACCTGTTCAAAGTCCAGTTCATTGAGCTCTTTGAGCTTAGCAACATCAAATTTCATGGTGCGCTCTCCTGCTGAGCATTTTCCTTGGCTGTGACCGGGGCAACTTCAGGGCTGATCAAAAAGGTCAGCTTGAAACCGCTCATGGCATCAGCAGCGGTGGTGTCGGCCACAATAGAGGACAGATCACCGGCGGTGAACACCTCAGAGCGCTCCAGGCGCCGCATAAAATCTGACAAGCGGTTATTCGAGTCGCTGATACCCTCAATGGTAATCAGGTTGCCGGTTCGGTTCAGGGTTTTGAAGGTTACGCCCGCCGGCACAATACGCGCCAGTTCATCAAAAACTTTCGGTGCAACATTCCGGCTGATTTGTAGCTGGCCGATAAGCGCCATACGTTGCTCGATGGCGTTTTTGCTTTCTTTGATTTTCTGAATTTGAGCAATTTGCGCATCAAGCTTGCCAATTTCCTGCTGTAAGTAACTATTTCGCATATTCTGATGAGCGGTTTGCTGCTCAATGGCCATACCGATCAGATAGAAAACCAGGCCGACCACCATGGCCACTAAGCCCAGCATTGCCAGGTAATTTTGCTTTTGCTGCTGGCGAGCCTGTTCACGCCAGGGAAGCAGATTTATATGTGCCATGGGTCAAAGCTCCGGCTGGCCAGCCCGGCCGCAATTGCCAGCTGGGGTGACACTTCTGATAACCGCTGGCGGTCCAGTTTGTCGTTAATAGACATAGTGGCGAAAGGGTCAAACAACTCTATGTCCAGACCCAGGTCCTGCGTAAGCGCCTCCACCAGCGGCGCCAGGGTGGCGCCCCCGCCGGCCAGTAGCAACTTTTCGGGGCGTTCGGCATGGGTGGTACTGCTGTACATTTGCAGGGCCCGGTTAATTTGCTGAACCAGGTTGGCCGTAAAAATCGGCAACGTTTCCTGCTCCCAGGTGGGCGGTAAGGTTTTATCGAGTAACTGGCGCTCGGCTTCATCGCGTTCCAGCATCTGAATCACCGAGATATCCTGAACCAGCATGCCCATTCCGAAATTATGCTCTTTGGAGTAAATGATTTTGTGGTCCTGCCACACACATACCTGCAACAACGACGCACCGATATTGATGCAGCAAACCCGCTCACCCGGGGCCGCCGGATAAAAGGCCGCCAGCGCATTGCCCAGCGCGTTGCCCTCAATATCCACCACTTTAGGCTCCAGCGGCACTTCCCGTACCAGCGTGATGCGGCTGTCTACCAAATCCTTGTGAGCGGCAGAGAGTAAAACATCCACCTTGCCGGTATGGGTTTGACTCGTACCCAGTTCCTCAAAATCCAGATAGACTTCATCAAGGGGGTAGGGGATCAGGCTGTCTGCTTCAATTTCAATCTGACCTTCCAGTTCAAAATCGCTTTGGTCGGGCTCCATGTGAACCACTTTGCTGATGACAGACGTACCGGATACCGCAATAGCGGCCAGCTTGGTTTTGGTTTTAAGCGCATTTTGCACCTTTTTCAAAGCAAGACTGACAGCTTCGTAATCCCGAATCTCACGTTCATTGAATGCGATTTTGTTAATGGTTTCGCACGCAAATCCTTGCAAGGTGTAAGAATCGCCTGTTTTTTCTATAAGTACTGCTTTGATTTGACGGGTGCCTATGTCAAGGCCCACAATAAGCGGCAGCTTTTTCTTCAGCAACGATTTCATTGGTTCCAACCGGTGGTCAAAATATTAGCTCCAAATTAGTATGATACGCAGTTTTTTTGAACTATAGGGTTCTAATAAAAGCACGTATGTATAGAATATAAATTAAATGGGCGAACTTGCCTTGGTATTAAAGTCTTTGTGAAGTTACTAAAAACCTTATCCCTGCTTATCATCATAGGTGCTCTGGTCGGCTCTGCCGCACTGGCGGGCATTTATTTTTATTTCAAACCTGATTTGCCCAGCGTGGAGGTGTTAAAAGACGTCCGTCTGCAAACCCCCATGCGCATCTACACCAAAGATGGAAGTTTGATCTCCCAGTATGGAGTTAAACGGCGGATCCCGGTAAAACTTGAGGATGTACCGCAACAAATGATTGATGCGGTACTTGCCACTGAAGATAGCCGCTTTTACGAACATTACGGGATGGACCCTATTGGCATGACCCGGGCGGTCATCAATCTTGTTATCACCGGTGAAAAGCAGCAAGGCGCCAGTACGCTGACAATGCAGCTGGCCCGGGGCTTCTTTCTGACCCGTGACAAAACTTATATTCGTAAGATAAAAGAAATTTTTATCGCCTGGCATATGGAGCAGCTGCTCAGTAAAGAAGAAATTCTGGAGCTGTATCTGAATAAGGTCGAGTTAGGGCACCGTTCATTTGGCGTCGGCGCCGCGGCGCAGGTGTACTATGGAAAGTCGCTGAAGGAATTAACTTTGGCGCAAACCGCAACGTTGGCGGGATTACCCAAGGCTCCTTCGGTGCTCAACCCGGTAAGTGGCCCGCAGCGTTCGGTAGAACGTCGGCGGGTGGTACTGCTCAGAATGCTGGATGAAGGTTATATCACCCGGGCGCAGTTTGATGAAGCAGCGGCCGCGCCGGTTACCGCGCGAAAACACGGTGCAGAAATTGAGACGCAGGCCCCCTATCTTGCTGATCTGATTTATTCCGAAATGGTGAAAATCTATGGCAAGGAAGAAGCCGAAACCGGGGGCTATCAGGTCTATGCCACCGCCTCTACCGACCTGCAACTTGCTGCCCGCCAAGCCGTGGTGTCCAATTTACACGATTATGATGAGCGTCATGGTTACCGCGGCCCGCTGCGGTATTTATGGGGGCCAGAAGCCCAGGCCGGGCAACCTGCCGATACAGAGCCATCTGCCGGGCAGCCGCAACAGGCGCAATCAAAAAACGGGTCAGACGGTGAAGCTCTGAGCCAGCGCGCTCAGTGGAGCGAGGCCGATATGTTGCAGGCATTACAGAAAATTGAACAAATTGCGCCTCTGGTACCCGCGGTGGTCACTAAAGTAGAGGACCAAAGCGCACAGGTGCTCAGTGTAAATGGCAACCGGCATACTCTGAGCTGGGAAAATCTGGACTGGGCGCGCCCTTATATTACGGATTCCCGGCAGGGTGATGAGCCGGAGCAGGCCAGTGATATCCTGAGCCCGGGCGCAGTGATTTATATTCGTCAACATGAACAACAGTGGCGTTTGGCGCAGATGCCACAAGCCAGTGGTGCCCTGATTGCCATCCACCCTGAAAATGGCGCCGTACAAGCGGTAGTCGGCGGCTATAGCTTCTATCAAAGCCAGTTTAACCGAGCCACGCAGGCCAAACGGCAGGTAGGCTCGAACATTAAGCCATTCATTTACTCGGCGGCATTAAACAGTGGCTATACGGTGGCTTCCATTATGAATGATGCGCCGATTAACCAGTGGAACAAAGCCACGGGTGTGGCCTGGCGCCCCAAAAATTCGCCGCCCCAGTATGATGGGCCGATTCGTATGCGGGTGGCATTGGGTAAATCTAAAAACGTGGTGTCTGTGCGGTTATTACGCGGCGTGGGATTGTACAAAACGGCAGAGTATCTGGAGCGATTTGGTTTTGCTAAAGACGACATTCCGCGCGATGAGACCCTGGCCTTAGGTTCTGGGTCTCACACCCCGCTGGAAGTCGCCCGGGGGATTGCGACCATTGCTAATGGCGGGTATCTAATCCAGCCGCATTTCATCGACCGGGTCCTTGATGAACAGGGCAATACGCTCTGGCAGGCTGATCCGGTATGGGCCTGTGACCCCTGTGATGCCGAACGAGCGGCTCTGGATGATACCGACATGGATAAAGAAGAACGGCTGGCACAGGTACTGGATGTGGGCGTGGCTGCCGGGGATAGCCCCTTACCAAAACGCTCGGCGCCCCAGGTGATCACCCCCCAAAATGCGTTTCTGGTTGCTGATATGATGCGTACCGGGGTCCAGGCAAACGGCAGCTGGAGCAAAAAAACTTACTGGATGGGCACCGGCTGGCGAGCCAAAAATCTGTTACAGCGCGATGATCTGGCAGGTAAAACCGGTACTACCAATGACTCGCGGGATGCCTGGTTCTCCGGCTTTCAAAAGGATTTGGTGGTCACGGCCTGGGTCGGGTTTGATGATATGAATCGTAATCTGGGGCGGGCTACCCGCAATCAGAATCTGATTAACCGTAATCCAGAACGCTTCAACTGGATTGGCAATGCCATGATTGGCAGCGAAAGCGGCGCCCATGCGGCGCAGCCTGCCTGGATCCGATTTATGGAAAAAGCGCTGGATGGCGTCCCGGAAAAGTTCGTTCCGGTGCCCGAGGATATGGTCCGGGTACGCATTGATCGTACCAGTGGAAAGTTGACCCGGCGCACCGACCATACGACACTATTCGAGTACTTCGTAACGGGCACTGAGCCTACGGTCTATGTACTGGATGATCAGATAAAAGATCCGGCCCGGGAGGAAGCGAAGAGCGCTCCTGAGCCAGAGGAAATTTTTTAACTCGCTGCGTACCCTGCAGGCTCGGGCATAAAATTGCCCGATCAAATAATTTTTCGGAAGAACAATGTCACAAGACGAAAACCGATATCTTTACATTCCCCATTCCGGCCCGTCACTGCTGGAAACCCCGCTGCTGAACAAAGGCAGTGCTTTTACTGCCAGAGAGCGTGCCTCGTTTAATCTGACCGGGTTGTTGCCTCCTCGCTTTGAAACTATTGAAGAGCAGGTAGAACGGGCCTATATGCAGTATAGCTCGTTTGATGATCCTCTTAATAAACACATTTATTTACGGGCGATTCAGGATAATAACGAAACCTTGTTCTACCGGCTGGTACAGCGTCATATAGAAGAAATGATGCCTATTATCTACACCCCTACCGTGGGGGATGCCTGTGAGCAATTTTCAGATATTTACCGCAGTTCGCGCGGGTTGTTTGTGTCCTGGGAAGAACGCCATCAGCTTGATGATATTGTGCGTAATGCCACTAAACGTAAAGTAAAGGTCATTGTTGTTACCGACGGTGAGCGCATTCTGGGTCTGGGAGATCAGGGCATCGGCGGTATGGGCATCCCCATTGGTAAGTTGTCGTTGTACACCGCCTGTGGCGGGATTAGTCCGGCATATACGCTGCCAGTGATGCTGGATGTGGGCACCAACAACGAAAAGCTGTTAAATGATCCTATGTATATGGGCGCACGTCACCCGCGTATTGGTCAGGAAGACTATGATGAATTTATCGACATGTTCATCAATGCGGTGAAACGACGCTGGCCTGATGTCATGATTCAGTTTGAAGATTTTGCTCAACCCAATGCGATGCCGATTCTGGGCCGCTACCGCGATAAAATTTGCTGTTTCAATGACGATATCCAGGGGACGGCCGCGGTAACGCTGGGCACTATTCTGGCGGCTTGCCGTATGAAGAGCCAGCAATTGTCTGATATGAACGTGGTATTTGTAGGGGCCGGTTCGGCAGGTTGCGGGATTGCAGAAATGCTGGTGCAGCAAATGTGCAAAGAAGGCTTAAGCGAATTACAAGCCCGCAGGCAGGTATTTATGGTCGACCGGTATGGCCTCGTGACCGATGGGATGGAAAACCTTCGTGATTTTCAGCAGCGGCTGGCCACTCGGTCCGAAATCATCAGCGATTGGTCTTTCAGTGGTGAATATGCGTCATTGCTGGATGTGGTTAACTGTGCCAAACCCGATATTCTGATTGGCGTATCCGGGCAGCCTGGTTTGTTCACCGAGCAGGTTATTCGCGCCATGAAAGCCAATTGTGAACTGCCGATAATCTTTCCATTGAGCAACCCCTCCCGCCAGGTAGAAGCACGTCCCGAACAGGTTATCGAATGGACCGATGGGGAAGTGGTTATTGCTACCGGCAGCCCGTTTAAGCCGGTGGAGTACAAGGGCAAAATCTACCCCATTGCTCAATGTAACAACAGTTATATTTTCCCGGGTATCGGGCTCGGGGTAGTAGCGGGTAAAGCCCGGCTTATCAGCGATGAAATGTTGATGGCTGCTAGTAATGCGTTGGCATCCGCTTCGCCCATGGCCAACCATGGCGGGGGAGCGTTGTTACCGCCATTAACTCAGATAGCCGATTTGAGTCGTCAGATAGCTCATGCTGTTGCCAGGGTGGCGATGGAACAGGATTTGGCACTGGAGATGACTGAAGAGGCGTTGCAAGATGCCATTAATCGGCATTTCTGGGCCCCTGAATATCGCCCTTACAAGCGGGTGAGTATCTAGTTTACCTCAGCAACGCAGCATGCCCGCTGCGTTGCTTTATGCCTTTTATCACTTTAATTGCTTTGACCCCGAATATTTCCCCCGATCGTAAATCGTCGTAATTCTGCGACGACCTGTCCGCTAAAGCTAACTACTTATCGATAACTTTTCTTCATTCGCCTTAAAAGTTAACATATATTTTGTTTTATATATTTAAGACACTGAAAAATATATTTATTTTAAATTGACGTAACATCTATATACCTTGGTTCCAGCTCTTTTTTAGCGGCTTTAACGTCGGTTTTTAGACCTTATACGAGGTAAATTCGTACCGATATCATTAATAGTCTCTACTTCATGGTTGGGATGGGGGGAACTTTCACCACGGTGTAACCATAAAGTAACACCTTAACACAGTTTTAACTTTTTATTTTTCGTAACTGATTGATATCTAAGTTAATTTATTGGGTGGCATAAAGGTTGATACTTACATTAGTATCGGGCAAAGATGACAGTATTCATCAGGTACCCAACAGAATTCAATGTTCAGGCAAATGAGCGTAAAAACCGATATCGCCACCGCGGTGGGCACTGTGGCCCCATTTAAACAATACCCTTGGGTTTGAACGGGCCTGAATCTTATTTTGTGAGTAGCTGTAATCACTACCAGATGTACAGCTGCTGACTAAAACCAGTTTGCGGGCAATGGAAGGCTCGCTTTTTCCTATTAAAAAGTCTCCATCACCGGAGGCTTTTTTTATGGTTGTTTGAAAATCCCCTCTTCGAAACCGAATCCGGCTGTGCGGCGTAATCAGTGTTGTCTATTTGAATAGTAACAGGAGCTTTTATGAGTAAGCAGGACGAATACAAAGTACCGCGGGTATGGGAATGGCAACAAGAAGACGGCAGCAAATTTTCCAGCACCAATCGTCCCACTTCCGGACCTACGCACGAGCAGGCATTACCGGTCGGTGATCATGATCTACAGTTATATTCTATGGCTACGCCCAATGGGCAGAAGGTCACTATTTTATTAGAAGAGCTGCTGGCGGCCGGAGTGAAAGAGGCGGAGTATGACGCCTGGTCAATTTCTATCGGGGATGGCGAGCAGTTTTCCTCAGGGTTTGTGCAGAACAATCCGAACTCTAAAATACCGGCGATGATGGACTATAGCGTAAACCCTCCGCTGCGTTTGTTCGAGTCGGGGGCGATCATGCAGTATCTGGCCGAAAAATTTGATGCGTTTATTCCCGAAGACCCCATCGAGCGTACAGAATGTCGTAACTGGTTATTCTGGCAGGTGGGCTCAGCGCCGTATCTGGGCGGCGGCTTTGGTCATTTTTATTCCTATGCACCCTACGCAATGCAATATCCCATTGACCGGTTCACGCTGGAGATAAAGCGACAGCTGGATGTTCTGGATAAACATCTGTCTTACAACACCTATATGGCCGGTGAACACTACTCGATTGCTGATATGGCGACCTGGCCATGGTACGGCAATCTGGTCTTAGGCAAGTTGTATGATGCTGCTGAATTTTTGCAGGTAGACAACTACACTAACGTACAGCGCTGGGCGCAGCAGATTTCCGAGCGCGAAGCGGTTAAGCGGGGCGTGGTGGTGAATCGTTTCTGGGGTGAAGAAGCTAACCTGAAAGAACGTCATAGCGCGAAAGATATCGATAAAGCCCTGAAATAGCCTCGACATGCTTACAATATGAAAGCCATCGCTGTGGTTTTATTCCAGACTCGTGCTGAGCCAGTGCTCAGCGCGAGTTTTTGCTTGCAACCATAACTGATTGACGTACTCTTCTGCGATATATTTTTTATCCTGGTAAAAAGGTAGTAAGCCGCTGTGGACAAGCCCGTTACCCCCAACCCGTGGGGTCTGACCCCGATTTTATTTTTTGTTGCTCTGATAATCACCACCGGCGTGTTAACCCAGGATATTACCGCCATGCCGGTCCTGGTTGGCTTTATGATAGCGGCCGGTTATGCCTTGCTGTTAAATCCGAAAGCACAGCGTCTGGGCATCGGCGAAAAGGTGCAGCTGTTCTGCGAAGGGGGCGGCAATAAAAACATTATCCTACTGGTAATGATTTTTTTAATGGCAGGCGCGTTTTATGCGCTCACCATTGATATAGGCGCCCGCGATGCTACCGTAAATCTAGCCCTGAACTTTGTGCCCCAGGGGTGGATACTGCCAAGTTTGTTTTTAATTTGCTGTTTTATCTCTTTTTCCATGGGGACCTCCATGGGCACCATTACCGCGCTATCACCTATCGGCATCGGTATTGCTCAGACGCTCAACATTTCTGAGCCAATGGCGTTGGGAATTGTCGTGAGCGGTGCCATGTTTGGCGATAATCTGTCTTTTGTGTCTGACACCACCATCGCTGCCACTCGCAGTCAGGGGGTCCGGCTGACCGATAAATTTAAGGCCAATTTACTGGTGGTGCTACCGGCCGCACTGATCACTTTGCTGATATTGTTCCATGTGGATGCGGGCACCCCCGAGAGTCTGGCTCAGCGAGAGGTCGAGCTGGTGAATATACTGCCGTTTGTCATTATTGTAGGTTGTGCGCTGGCCGGGCTAAATGTGGTAGTGGTGCTGGCGATGGGAATTATCAGCGCAGCGCTGACGGGGTTATATAACGATGCCTTTACCGTGCTGGGTCTATTACAAAGTGTGCAAAAAGGCATGGGCTGGATGCAAAATCTGGCATTAATTGCGGTGACTATCGGGGGCATTGTCGGGTTAATGACCGCCTACGGTGGTATCGCCTGGCTAATGCAGGCCCTTACCGCCCGGGTGCGTTCAAAGCGAGGGGCTGAGCTGAGTATTGCGTCGCTGGTCAGCGTGCTGGACCTGAGCACGGCTAACAACACGATATCTATTGTGACCGCTGGCCCTATTGCCCGCAAACTGGGTGAAAAGTATCAGGCTGATCCACGGCGGGTAGCCAGCTTACTGGATATCTTTTCCTGTGGCTTCCAGGGACTGCTTCCTTACAGTCCGCAGCTGCTAAGTGCCGCAGCCATTGCCGGCATTTCGCCACTGGATATTACCTTTTACAGCTGGTACCCAATGTTGATCCTGGTTTTTGGTTTGCTGTCGGTGGCATTCGGCTGGCCGCGCTTTTCTACCGCGGTTCGCGAAGCCTTATAAGTGATAGGTCGGAGCTGGGCGTTACCACCACAGGGTAGCAAAGCCCAGCCCGATAAACAGCGCGGCGGCAAGCCGATGCACCTGCTTTACTGGTAGTCGCTGAAGCAGTTTTTCACCTAAAAAAATCACCGGTACATTGGCCAGTAGCATGCCTACGGTGGTGCCCAGAGTGACAAGCATCACCTGATGATACTCTGCCCCCAATAACACCGTGGCCACCTGCGTCTTATCCCCCAGTTCGGCGACCGAAAACAGGATAAAGGTGGCGCAAAATGCCCCGAATTTATCAAAACGGCCGGTGGTAGCCTCTTCTTTATCCGGCACCAGTAACCAGGCCCCCACCAGCATAAAGCTTAACCCTACCAGCCAGTTAGTAATATTGGCCGGAAATAGGGCGCCCACATAACTGCCCAGCCAGGCTGACAACCCATGATTGACCAGCGTGGCCAGTACAATACCGGTAATAAGAGCGGTGCGGGCATTAAAGCGAGTGGCTAGCAGTAAGGTCAGTAACTGGGTTTTGTCGCCGATTTCGGCCAGCGCGACGGTAATAACAGAGGTAGAAAAGGCATCCATAAACAAGGCTCGCGACAGGAAAATGAAAACCAAAGGCACACTATCACCGTCCTGTCTGTGCGGTGATATCATACCTCAGGTCTTGCCGCTGCACGCTTAAAACGCGATACAGTAAACACACCATGCACCTTGTGCGTGCAACTATGTTGATGTGCTCTCTTTAGGCGGGTATAACACTTACCCCCCACAAAGCCGGCTACTCCCCTGACGAAGTACCGGGATTATAAGTGATGAAAGGGTGGTTGGCAAATATAACCCGGCTCATGGCGGCCAGGGAGCCCGGTTATACCATATGCGGGGAGGGATGCAGGTATTCGTCAAAAAAATTGGTGATCAGTGGCCACAAACGTTCAGCATGCCGCGAGAAAAACCGCATATGACCTATCTCGTCAAGACCAAAAGCTGAAGGGTACAGAATACAGCTACGGGCTTTACTCCCCTGGTACACCGCCATCATTTCCTTGAGGTTCTTACGATTGGCAATGGCATCGTCGCTGGCAATAATCCATTTTGAGGGAATGCTCAGAGAGTCGTAATTGTGTTGCTTAATTTGGTGCCCAAACGCAGTTTTGACATAACCAGATCCATTGCACCACTGCTGCCACTGGCGGGCGACCCCTTTGGGTAACGGTTCACCCATACCGACCCACTGAGACTTGGTATGACCAAACAGCAGATTAGACAGGGGAATAAACACATTCATAAAAAAATGAGCTTTTAGCCGATATCTTTTCGGCATATTTCGCAGCGAGCCTGAGGAGCTGCCAAAATTGATAAATGCAGCCAGCTTATGGGCATTCGGCATCAGGCCCACCAACTGGCCACCGGCACTGTGTCCGACCAGAAAATAAGGCTGTTTTGGATAAAACCGGCTCAGTGCTTCAAGCGCCGCAGGCATATCCTGTTGTCCCCAGCTTACCAAATCGGCCTGACAGCTTTTTAGCGGCGTTTTTAAAGACTCGCCAATGCCGCGATTATCAAAGGTGAGCACTGCAAACCCCTGGCGGTTTAAAAACTGTGCGAAAGCAGTATAGAACTGCCGCTTTATGCCTGTAGCAGGCGCAATTAATACGGCACCTTTTAACGGCTCAGAAGGCCGAAACAACGTCGCTGACAAAACCTGGCCATCTTCACAGGTAAGCGAGACAGGCTCTTGCATAAATAGTCCTCACAAAACATCTCTGTGGTAAACGCTGCTGTTTGGTTACATGCAGATTAATAGATCTACAGTAGACCGCGAAATTCAATTAGAATTCCAGCTGAACTGAAATTGTTTTACCGGGCAGGAGGGTTGTGGTTACCGAACAATACCCCTGTCTTTTATCCAGTGTACAGTAGTTGTCAAACACGTATAGCTAACTTTTAGCTATACGTGCACAGCTATACGATGTTGCTTAGGCCACCTGGGCTGCAGGGGATAGATCGGGGCAGGGGAGGAACAGGCAATACGTTATTCAATAGCCGGTGCTGGCACCTGGGCTTCGCAGTGATGCCAGTCACGTTGGGCTAACTGCTCCAGCAGCGTTTGATTGAAGAAACGGGCATAGACTTTAGCGACTGCGGCGTACTTCTCATAGGCGTAGGTGCCTGCCTCGTAACTGTCGTTAGACATTTCGCGGGTACCAAAGCGGGTAACCAGACAGGCAGGTACCGAAGGGGTGGTGGTGGTGTCGCCGTCTTTTACCACAAAAAAACGAAAATCCCGCTTACCAAAAGCTTCATTGGCATAGTATTCGGGCATGCCGGAGAGCAGTTTTTTCATTTTTTTGTCGTTTGGCTGTTTTACATAACTACAGCCTGAGATAACCAGCAGGGTAAGTAGTGAGCAAAGCCAGACCAATGCGTGTTTTTTCATAGCATAGAGCCTCATCTAACAGTGAGGCGGCATTGTAACCTGATGCTCAAACTCCTGCTATCGCAGATCTAAAGTAAACACTTTGGAACCGCGCTGAAAATTGTAAAGCTGTTGCTTAGCCGCCGGTAAGGCATCAATACTGGCGGGTACGAACCCCTGCTCTAAAAACCAGTGAGCAGTAAGCGTGGTTAGCACAAACAATGTCTCAATATGGTTATCGCGGGCCTGAGCTATAATTTGCTCCAAAATACGCTCGCCACGGTTTTTACCCCGATAATCCTGATGGGTGGCCACACACGCCAACTCTGCGCAGGCGTCTTCGGGATATTCATAGACCGCAGCACAGGCAATGATGGTGCCGTCACGAACAATCACCACAAACTGATCAATTTCGTTTTCCAGTCGCTCCCGTGAGCGCTTCACCAGCGCCCCGCTTTGCTCCAGCGGTTTGATCAGGCTGAGAATACCCCCCACATCATCGATCGTGGCGCGGCGCAGCTGCTCGTAATGGTGCTCCAGTACCAGAGAGCCGGTACCATCCCGGGTGAACAACTCCTGTAGCAAGGCGCCATCGGTTTCATAACTGATACAATGCGCCCGTGAAATACCTGCCGCCACGCTGGTCGTCAGGGCTTTAAGTACCGAGGGCTCGGTGGTGATTTGTTGCTGGGCAATCAAACTTTCCAACTCCGGCCGCTCAATGGTTCTGAGTAATTTACCTGAACGATGATACACGCCGGCCTGATGCGAAAACACAATCATTTTGTCGGCTTCAAGCGCAATTGCGGCTTGGGTGGCCACATCCTCATGAGACAAGTTAAACACCTCACCGGTAGGTGAATAGCCGGTGGGCGACAACAGCACAATAGACCCGTCATTAAGGTGATCATTGATGCCGGTGGTGTCTATCCGGCGCACCAAACCCGTATTCTCATAGTCAGTGCCATCGCGCACACCCATGGGCTTAGCGACCACCAGGTTGCCAGAGCACACCCGAATCTGCGCGCCGTGCATGGGAGAATTAGCCAGGCCCATGGTCAGTAGCGCTTCAATATGCGAGCGCACCGACCCGGCGGCATCTTTGACACACTCCAGGGTCTGTTTGTCCGTAATGCGGATATCATTGGCAAAGCGGCTTTCCACCTGCCGCAAAGCCACCCGCTCATCAATCTGAGGCCGGGCTCCGTGCACCAGCACCAGGCGCACGCCCAGGCTGGCTAACAGAGCAATATCATGAATAATATTGGCAAAGTTGGCCTGCTCGATAGCTTCACCGCCAAACATCAGCACAAAAGTCTTACCCCGATGCGCATTGATGTAAGGCAGCGAGCTGCGAAATAAGGTAATGCCGTCTTGTGGATTGAGCCCCATCGGCATTACGCCTCCTGCGTGTCCAAAGTTTCAAGCTCGCGGTAGAGCGCTTCAATCACTGTTTGCGAACTGGTACCGCCCAGAATATTGCGCTTATTGATGCCATACTCCAGTTGCAATACCGGATAAACATCCTCCTGAATTTTGTCACAAATGGCTTGCAGGTCAGTAAGAGGCAGATCTTCAATGGGGCATTTTGCCTCAATGGCGGCCAGCACCACTTTACCGGCAATATCGTGACCGGTTCGAAACGGAATGCCTTTTTCTACAAGGTAATCTGCCAGTTCGGTCGCATTCGCATAGCCCTGGGCAGCGGCTTCACGACAACGCGCTTCGTTCAGGCTTAGAGAGTCCAGCACCTCGCTGGCAATACACAGACAACAGTGCCACTGGTTCACTGCATCGATGGCCCCTTCTTTGTCTTCCTGCATATCTTTGTTGTAAGCCAGCGGCAGGCCCTTCATGGTGACCAGCAAGGCCTGCAGCGAGCCAAAAACCCGACCGCATTTACCACGCATCAGTTCCAGCGCATCCGGGTTTTTCTTCTGGGGCATCAGCGATGAGCCCGAGGTGACCGCATCACCCAGCTGTAAGAAGCCGGCTTCACCGGAATTATAAAAAATCAGATCTTCAGCCATGCGGGAAATATGCATCATGCTGGTACTGGCGCTGAACAACAGTTCCAGCACAAAATCTCGGTCGGAAACCGCATCCAGGCTATTCAGACAGGGGCTGGCAAAGCCGAGTTGCTGGGCGATATCCTGGCGATCTACCGGGTAGGTGGTCCCGGCCAGCGCCCCACTGCCCAGCGGACACTGGTTCATGCGAGCGGCCAGATCATCCAGCCGGGAGATATCCCGCTTGAACATTTCGACATAGGCCAGCGCCCAGTGGGCGAACATAATGGGCTGGGCCCGTTGCAAATGGGTATAGCCGGGAATAATGGCCTGCTGGTGACGATTCGCGGTCTGCAAGAGTGAACGAATCAACGCATACAGATCCTGTTTTAACGAGGCCACATGTTCACGTACCCACAACCGAAAATCGGTGGCGACCTGATCGTTGCGGCTGCGTCCGGTGTGCAGCTTGCGGCCCACATCGCCCAGCTTGTCGATAAGCGCGGCCTCTACAAAACTGTGGATGTCCTCTTCGCTGGAAGCGGCAAAGTCGAGCTCGCCGGCTTCGGCTTGCTGCTGCAACTCAGTTAATGCGGTTTCCAGCTGAGCCTGTTCCTCGGCGCTCAGGACCCCGGCTTTTTGTAACGCCCGTGACCAGACCACTGACCCCTGCAGATCCTGCACCGCCATCACCTGATCAAAGGGCAGTGAATCATTGACCTGCCTGAACATACTGCTGCTGCCAGCGGCAAACCGGCCTCCCCATAATGCCATGATGGTGCTCCTTATTTGGTTTGCGCTTTCAGCGCTTCAATCCGGCTGGATAAACTGAATAACCGGATAAACCCTTCGGCATGCTTCTGATCATAAACATCATCCGCGCCAAAGGTGGCGAAATCCTCAGAATACAGGCTGTTTACAGAGCGGCGCTGAGTCACGGTAGCCTGACCTTTGTACAGTTTTACCACAATGTCGCCGGTGACTTTCTGGGCAAAAGAGGCGGCACCGGCTAACAGCGCGTCATTAAGGGCGGTAAACCAACGACCGTCATACATAACATGGGAAAATTCCAGCCCCAGTTGTTCACGGTATTTAATTGCCGCTTTGTCCAGGACCATGGTTTCCAGCGCTTTGTAGGCTTTCATCAGTACGGTACCGCCGGGGGTTTCATAGCAGCCTCTGGATTTCATTCCCACCAACCGGTTTTCGACAATATCAATCCGGCCGACCCCATGGGCGCCGGCCAGCTGATTAAGCTGAACTAAAGCTTCATAGGGTGATAATGCTGTGTCATTGACCTTGACCAGTTTGCCCTGATCAAAGCTTAGCTGGATATACTCGGGCTGGTCAGGGGCGTCTTCCGGATCCACGGTCATGGTCCACACCTGTTTCGACGGTTGCTGCCACGGATCTTCAAGCTCGCCGCCTTCATGGGAAATATGCCAGGCATTGGCATCCCGGCTGTAAATTTTGGTGGCAGAAGCACTGGTGGCGATGTTGCGGCTGGCCAGATAGTCCAGCAAGTCTTCCCGCGAGACCATATCCCATTCACGCCACGGGGCAATAACCTGAAGATCGGGTGCCAGAGCGGCAAAGGCGCTTTCAAAACGAACCTGGTCGTTGCCCTTGCCTGTACAGCCGTGACATAAGGCATCAGCCCCCACTTTACGGGCTATTTCGACCTGGGCTTTGGCAATAACGGGCCGCGCCATGGAGGTGCCCAGCAGATATTCCCCTTCATAGACCGCGCCGGTAGTAATGGTGGGATAAATATAATCGCGCACAAACTCTTCTTTTAAATCGACGATATAGCATTCGCTGGCGCCTGAGGCGATGGCTTTGTCGTGCAGCCCTTCGAGTTCTTCATCACCTTGACCAACATCGGCGGCAAAGGCCACCACCTCGGCGCCGTAATTTTCTTTTAACCAGGGGATGATGGCCGAGGTGTCCAGTCCGCCAGAATAGGCCAGTACAATTTTTTTCACATTTTGCATAGTATTAATCCTCGTTATGCGCCTAAAAGATGAGTAAGAATGGCATTTTGACCGTGCATCCGGTTCTCTGCCTGACGCATCAGCAGTGACTGCTCACCGTCGATAAGCGTACCGCTGATTTCCAAATCCCGGTGCGCCGGCTGACAATGCAGCACATATTGCGCCCCGGTCTTTGCCATCAGCGCTTCGTTAACCTGATACGGCATGAATTTTTCTTTAATGGTTTCAAGCGGGGTGGTGTCGCCCATCGACAACCAGGTATCGGTATATACGGCATCGGCGCCACTGGCATCGCTAACCTGGGTGGTTTCACTTATCTGAGCCCCGGTAGTCTCGCCAATAGCTTTGGCTTTGGCCACGATTTCAGGATCAGCCGTATGGCCCGGCGGCGTCACCACCACCTGGTGGCAGCCTAGTAGCGCACCGACCAGCAATAATGAATGGGTCACATTATTGCCATCGCCGACATAGGCCAGCGTCAGGCCGCTTACTTTGCCAAAGGTTTCATACAGCGTCAGATAATCGGCCAGGGCCTGGCAAGGGTGATATTTGTCGCACAAAGCATTGACTACCGGCACCCGGGCCGCATCGGCGAATTGTTCCAGGGTAGTGTGAGAATTTACCCGACCTACAATCGCATCGGCCCAGCAGGCCAGATTGGCCGCCATATCCTTGGCATCTTCCCGTCCGGCCAGTTTGCCAGCCTGACAGTCAAGGTACACCATGTGACCGCCCAGTTTATTAATACCAATATCAAAGCTGACCCGGGTGCGCAGCGAGGGTTTTTCAAAGACCGCGGCTACTGACTTACCGGCCAGCACACTGGCGTACGCCGCCGGGGTCTGTTTGATGGTATGGGCCAGCTCAAGCAACTCTTGCATGGCGGTGGGCGTCCACTGAGCAAAGGTGAGTAAATCCTGTTTCATAGGGTGTGCTCCTGAGTCGGCGGTACCGGCATAACCCGCGTGCCGCCTGAATGTGCAAGTAAAGAAGAAAGATCAGCCTGCCAGCTGCCGATAATGACCGGACGTTGCAGGGTCGTGGCGGCCTGCAGGGCCGCGCTGGTTTTCACCTGCATACCATCGGTGATGGTATGGCTGTTAACCAGGGCCTCAATATCAGCATGATCCAAGGTGGCCAGCACCTGACCGGTAGCATCCATCACCCCTTCAACATTGGATAATAGCAGCAACTCGGCCTGCAGTAATCGGGCAATAACGGTGGCAGCTTCATCGGCATTAATATTGAGTAAGCGACCGCTGGGGTCACTGCCAATAGAGCTGATAACGGGCAGGTAATCCTGTACGAGTAAGGTTTCTAACAAGGTGCTGTCGCCGGGCGCCGGGCTTCCCACAGCGCCGTATTGAGAGGCTTTACTGGCACATGTCACCAGGTTGCCATCTAACAATGACAGGCCTACCGGGGTCAGCTTTTGGGCGATGGCCGCCGCGCACAGCATTTTATTTGCCGTACCGGCCAGAGCACCACAGATATAGGGCATATGTTCATCAGGGGTAACCCGCAGGCCATCCAGTTTGGTACTGGTCAGGGATAGTTTTGCCATCAGGCTTTCCACCACCGGCCCGCCGCCGTGAACCAGCACCACCGGACGGGTGGCTGATAGGGCATTGATATGCTGAAACAAAGTCGCAGTGGCAGAGGGGCTCTCTAATAAGGCACCGCCCACTTTTATCACCACAGGATGGTTTATCATAATGGTATCAGTCCTTTTGCAGCAGGCTGGCCAATCATCAGGTTCAGACATTGAATTGCCTGGGATGCCGCGCCTTTCATCACATTATCAATCGCCGCCGTGATCACCGCGTAGCCGCTTTCCGGGTCGGCTTTAAAGTGTAGGTCAACAAATGGGGTGTGCACGACATCATCCAGTTTAGGCCAGCTGTCTCTTAACCGCACCAGAGGATGATCCTGGTAAGCCTGCTCATAGGCTGCTTGCAGCATCGCCGCGCCGACGCCGCTGACAAGCTTAACGGTGATGGTGGCCAGGATACCGCGTTTAAAATTACCCAGATGAGGCGTAAAGATTACCGGTACCCCGCAATAGGCCTCAATTTCAGGCGTATGCCGATGGCCCAGTACCCCATAGGACTGCAAACTGACCTCACAAAAGCTATTGGTTAGTGCCGCTTTACGTCCGGCGCCGCTGACGCCTGAGACCGCATTGATCACAGGCCGGTGCGCCGGGTCTAACAAGTTCTGAGCGGTCAGCGGTTTCAGTGCACACAACGAAGCCGTGGGGTAGCAGCCAGGGACTGCCACCACGCTGGCATTTCTGATTTTTTGCGGGTACCACTCTGCCAGACCATAAACGGCTTTAGATAACGCCTGGGAACTGGTGTGCGCAAATCCATAGTATTGCTCAAATACCCGGGTGTCCTGTAGCCGGAACGCGCCGGATAAGTCCAGCACCCTGGCCTTACCACCACTAAGCTGATCCATCCACTGATGACTGGCTTCGTGAGGAGTCGCCAGAAATATGATATCCATGGTCTCGGCCAGGGTAGCCAGAATACCCTCGTCGAGGGCTTCCAGCGCAAGGCGGGATGCAGCCAGACGCCCGTGAAGGCTACCTATGGCTTTACCCGCGTCGGCGCTGGCGGCGGAGACGAAAACCCGTTTTAACTGAACTTCACTATGGCCGAGTAACAACTCAACCAGTTGTGCGCCAGTGTAGCCACTGGCGCCAATAACACAGACATCCAACATAATGTTCACTAAGTGTAGGTAAAAAATAAGAAAATACACATTTTAACCTTGCTGCCGAATTCACCGTTAAAATTCTCGAGTCTGAACAAGGTTAAAAGTGCGCTAGCGCGTGCTGTTTAAGAAAAAAGCCACTATCGTCGCTGACGGTGAAGCATCGCGTAGCCAGGGGTGGGAGAGTCAGGCTGTAGTAGGACAGCAGCGCGATACTGCACGGGTTGATGATGAATTACCATAAGTATGCTCTGCCTCCACCTTAAAAATTATCGGTTAAATTCAAATGCTCGCTATTTAGCGTGCAGGCGCTGGATAACGATGAAAGCTAGTGTACAGAATTGGAATAATTATTCAATATAAATGTATAAATATCTCATCCGATGTCTTGGTTAGCCGTTTTACCATAATTTGGGTATACACTTATTGGTATCTGTTGCGTAAGCTCGCTTCATTGCAAAACATAAATAGGGACCGGAATAATGATTCAGAAAACCGTGGCGCTGGTGGCTCACGATCATAAAAAAAACGCACTACTGGATTGGGTTAAGGCCCATCAGACGACGCTGCAACAATGCAAACTGGTCGCGACCGGAACTACCGGGGCGATGTTGTCAGAGCACACCGGATTACCGGTTACCCGTTATCAAAGCGGCCCGCTGGGTGGCGATCAGCAAATTGGGGCACTTATTGCTGAAGCCAGTTTGGATGCGCTGTTCTTTTTTTGGGATCCGCTGAATCCAGCCCCCCACGACCCTGATGTGAAGGCATTGCTCAGGTTATGCTCGGTCTGGAATGTGCCGGTGGCCTGTAACGAGGCCACCGCTGATATGCTGGTCACGTCGCCGCTGTTTTTATCCGCTGATTATCAGGTTCAAAAGCCTCAATACTGAAAACCTGCAAAGAAATTACAGGCGTTCAGTAAAAGAAATTCAGCAGTGATCAGTGGCTAGTTACGATGATGGCGGGCGCCTTTATTTCCTGGTTGGGAGCGAAACTTAGAAAATGCTTTTAGCTCCTTCAGTTGGCTATCGCTTAAAATTGCGGCCAGAGCTTCTTTATGACCACGCTGCTTAAGCTTTCGATCAACCAGAGCTTGCTTGAATTGTTCAGCCACAGTCAGCCAGGCGTTTTCATCAAATTCTGGCGCAAAAATGATTGCTCGTTCACGTAAGCGTAACGTATGCAGTTGTTCCGCGTCTTGCTGGCGCTGGGCATGCTGTTTTTTCAAAAGAGTGGTCAATTCGGATCGTTGGCTTTGCTCTAAATCCAGTAAGTCGAGAGCGAAGGGAAGCTCAAAACTCTCCGGTTCTGAACGCTTATTCTGATGTATTATCTCGCGATCTAGCATTTTGGTGAGTAGTTGTTGGCGCTGCGCTTCATTCAGCACCTGAAAAATAGCGTGTTTAGCTTTGGCGTAACTGAGCCGTTTTTCCTGGGCTGCTTCAAAGCGCTTTTCTACCATGGCAATGATGTCGTTTTCATCCAGCCCGGCTTTACGACCATGCCGGCGGGATTTATCGCCTTTGCCCGTTGCTGCAGCATCGGCCTGAAGCGTGTTAAGAATCAGGCGGACATCCTGCTTTTGGGTCGCATTTAAATCCAGCGTTTGTAGCTGTCTTAGCATTGGCCGGAACTCGGAATGAGGAGCCGTTTTGCCATGGCCGGAACCAGGCTTGGCAAAAACCGCCCCTGAAGTGAGTAAGCTGGTTAGCAGAATTATCGAAATACGCTTTTTCATAGTAAGACTCTCTTGGTAAGGACGAGAGTAAGTGTACTTTGAGCTCTTGCAAAGGTGGGTATAGACAGTGTAAAGCTTGCGTAAAGATAGCAAGGGGTGATTGCGCTGTTTAATTACCCGGGTAAGCTATGTGGGTCTTTCCGCCATTATCAACATATATTCAAGAGGCTTCAGTGACCAGCTCTGCCCCCGACAGCATTAAACGCGCTATTCTTATCATCGACGATGATACGGAACTTACCGACATGTTAGCCAGCTATCTGGACACGTGTGGTTATACAGTGACTATTGCTGATAACGGCCGTAAAGGCTTGGAAGTGGCCACCAGCGGCGCTGTGTTTGATTTGATTCTGCTGGATGTAATGATGCCGGAAATGGATGGCTTCGATGTCCTTAAAAATCTTCGAAAGACCCTACTCACACCGGTACTTATGCTGACCGCTCGCGGAGACGACTACGATCGGATATTGGGGCTTGAACTGGGGGCGGACGATTATCTGCCTAAGCCCTTTAACCACCGGGAACTGGCAGCGCGTATTAAAGCCATTTTACGGCGGCTGGAGCTCACCGTGAGCGCCGCCCAACAGCAGGATTTGCAGGTGCATGGACTCAGGCTTTCTGTAGCCCGGCAATATGTTAGTTGTGAAGGACAGGAAGTTACTTTGACTGGAACTGAGTTTTCTATTTTACATCTGCTAATGTTGAGTGCCGGTCAGCTGGTGACAAAAAATGAGATTTCAGAAAAAGTGCTGGGGAAGAAGATGATGACCTTTGACCGCAGTATTGATATGCATGTTAGCAATCTTCGAAAAAAAATCGCGGCCGTAAATACGGTGGAAAGAATCAAAACCATACGCGGCGCTGGCTACTTGCTGCTTATAGGGTAATTTGTGAATATTCGTTTTTTAAATCCAGCGCGCCATCTGGTAGGTCGGCTTTTTTTGTGGTTTTGGCTTACCGCCCTGGCCACGGCGGGGCTTGCGGTGTGGATAAGCAAGCTCACCGAAGACAACATTGAAATTACCTCGGTATCCCCCCGCCACAGCCAGCTGCTGGCGGAGTTGGTTCACAGGCTGGAACGAGAGGCGGGGCCCAATATCGAGCCCAGTACCGAGCTTCCAAGAAGATTGACCCGGCTTAGCCGAAAACTGCCAGTGCGATTAATTGCCGTAGCCACCACGACCGGCAATATTATCCGGGCCGACAAACCGTTGCTTCCCCGGGGGGCGGAAAAACACCTGCTTAGTGTCATCCGGCAAACCTCGCCCATTGTTATTAAACAGCGCAACTTTTCACTGATTGGCCCGCAGCCCTTTATTTACCAAAGTCAGCCTTATGCGCTGTTTCTGGTAGAACGGGGGCCGCCGGTAAAGCCCCAGAACTTACTGGTGGGCCTCATCGCAATAGGAGTGGTGGTGAGTATGCTTTTGTCATATTGGTTTGCCCGGACCCTGGTCAAACCAATACAACAGCTACGCCAGGCCAGTAAAAATCTGGCCAATGGCGACTGGCAGGCACGGGCCTGGGAACCGTCAAAGCGAGCGGATGAATTAGGGGTTCTGGCGCGTGATTTCAACTATATGGCGGCGCAGCTGGAGACCTTGTGGCGCGGCCAAAAACGCCTGCTGGGTGATATTTCGCATGAATTACGTTCACCGTTAACCCGGCTACAAATGGCGTTGGGGCTGGCACATCAGCAAAATCTCAGTATTCCTACGCTGGAGCGTATTGAGCGTGAAGCCAACCGTATGGAAGTCCTGATCAGCCAGCTTTTAAGTATTACCCGCGCCGAAGCCGCCCCGGCGCAAGCCGTTCCGGTCACCGTGGAGGCCCTGTTAGGTCAGCTTTGTCAGGATGCTCAATTTGAATCCGAAGCAAACGGAAAAAGCCTGGAATGCAGCGCATTGCCCCCACAGGAAGTATCAGCGGATGCGCCGTTACTGTGTAGTGCTGTAGAAAATGTTCTTCGCAACGCTATCCGCTATGCCCATTCCTGCATCTGGATGAGCGTAGAGGTGCAATCGCATTATTGGCAGATTGTGATCGAAGAGGACGGGCCGGGCTTATCGGAAGAAGAACAGGAACAAATTTTCACCCCGTTTTACCGCGCCTCCCTCGCCCGTGATCGAGACTCCGGCGGGGCAGGGCTCGGACTGGCCATTGCCAGGGCGGCGGTGATGGCACACCGGGGTACTATCACCGCCCGCTCAAGTTTACGCGGTGGACTAAAAGTCATATTGTACTTTCCTTTGACAGACCAGGTAGATAATTAGCAGGCATGATTTCTCTATTCAACGAAGATGAATTAATCAGCAGGTTTGAAGATCAGATAGAACCATTCTGGGACACGGCTGTAACCACCGGTCAGTTTATCGGTAAGCATGACGTACCGGTGCATTATGCCTGGTGTGTCCCTGAGCATGCCACTCATAGTGTATTGATCAGTTCAGGTCGTATCGAGTCATTACTGAAATACAAAGAAGTTATGTACGATTTATATCGGCAGGGGTTTGCAGTGTTTATTCTGGATCACCGGGGGCAGGGGCTTTCGGGACGAATGACCGAGAACCCGCATCATGGCTATGTGGTCAGCTTTACCGACTATGTTGACGATATGCTGTCTTTTTGTGCCCGGGTAGTGCATCCGAATCAGCACGGCAGTCTGAGTTTACTGTGCCATTCGATGGGCAGCGCTATTGGCGCGCTGGTGATTCTGCGCCAGCCTGACTGGTTTTACAAAGCGGTGTTTTGCTCGCCCATGTTCGGTATCCGTCCGGCCTTACCCACCCCGGTGGCAAAGGGGCTGCTATGGCTGGGAAAACGCCGGGATACCCGAGCCGGGGTGGTGACCGATTATTTTTTCGGGCAGCAGGATTATCAGGCTATCCCGTTTGCAACCAATAAGCTTACCCATAGTCGGGTGCGCTACAAGCTGTTTCGTCAGGTGTATGCAGCCCAGCCTGACATTCAGCTTGGCGGCGTGACCACCGACTGGCTTGCGGCAGCCCACGAGGCTATGGCCGTTATCGAGCAACAGGCGCCGCAAATAAAGCTGCCGTGTCTGATTTTTTCAGCCGGTGCTGACAAGGTGGTGGATAATCGCGCCCAGGCCCGGATCGCCAGACATTTGCCAGACTGTCATTGGGTGGAAATAGACGGCGCTGCACACGAGTTGCTGATTGAAGCAGATGAATATCGCACCCCGGTTATGCAACAACTGTGTGCCTTTATGCAGGCCGATACTCACAAAACTTGCCCGTAGCCGGCTTTGGTTCTATCCTGAGCGGCTGATTATGCTTAGCGGCTTTGTGATATTCCTATGATTGATATTGTTTTATACCAGCCAGAAATCCCGCCTAACACCGGCAATATTATCCGGCTCTGCGCCAACAGCGGGTTCGCCCTGCACCTGATTGAACCTTTGGGTTTTGACTGGGATGACAAGCGCGTGCGGCGGGCCGGGCTGGACTATCATGAATTTGCCCAGGTTAAACGCCACCCCAGCCTGGAAGCCTATATGCAAAGTGAACAGCCAAAGCGGGTACTAGCCTGTACCACCAAAGGCCGGGCGTTTCATAGTGAAGTTGTCTACCAGCTGGGGGATGCTTTGGTGTTTGGCCCCGAAACCCGAGGGCTGCCGAACGAGGTCATTGACTCACTCCCCCCCGAGCAGCGAGTGCGAATCCCCATGCTGCCAGACAGTCGCAGTATGAATTTGTCCAACGCGGTGTCTGTGTTTGTCTATGAGAGCTGGCGGCAGTTTGGTTATCCTGGCGCGCGGTAAGTGCGACAAAACTAATGAAATACAATTGATAACTATTCTTATTTACATTTATAAGTGATCTGGTTAAGCTAATTCCGGTATATTGGCAAACCAGATAGCATAATAATGAAAATAGTATCTTCTTTGGGTGTATGGCTTGGCGCTTGCGTTTTAGCTCCGCATTATGCTCATGCTCAGGATGAAGCGGCCAGTTCGGCAAAAGAGATCGAAAAAATTGAGGTCTACGGCACCAGAAGCACTTTCGGGGCCACCAAATCGGCAGTGCCTATTGTTGAAATGGCACGTTCGGTTTCGGTAGAAACACTGGAAGATTTGCTCGATAAGGGCGCTTTCAATCTGTCGCAATCTACCACCTACATGGCGGGTGTGACCGGTGAAACCTACGGTTTTGCCACCCGAGGCGATGCGATCAGTAGCCGAGGCTTATCCATACCGCGTTATCGGGATTCTATTCAGGAATTATTTGGCAGCTACAATTCTACCCGTGCTGAAGTGTACACGCTGGAGCAGGTAGAGCTATTAAAAGGCCCGGCGTCAGTCCTGTATGGACAGGGTTCGCCAGGCGGACTGGTCAATTACGTATCTAAAACACCTAAAGCCGCCCCGGCCGGCGAAATCCGGCTGGATATCGGTAATTTCGACAAACAACAGTTAAGTCTCGATGTAAACCATTCTCTGAGTCAGGACAATAGCTGGCTAGGGCGGTTTGTGGGTATTTATCGTGATGCTGACTCGCAGGTGGACTATGTCAATGACGATACCCGCGTTGCCATGCCATCGGTGAGTTTTGTGCCTTCTGACAAAACCCGGCTGACCCTGGTAGGGTTATTTCAGGATACCAACAGCGATACTGCGGCACAGTTTATCCCGGTCGAGGGGACCTTATTGCCACTGGCAGATGGGGGCTATTTGCCGGATCAGAATGTGTATGCCGGAGAACCCGGCTTTAATCGCTACGATACCCAATCGAATCAGCTGACATTGTTGGGCGAACATACTTTTGATACGCGCACTCAACTGACTTTCACCGCCTTATGGCGTGATGGCGAAGCTGACTACTGGCAGGCCTGGCCGGTATTTACCGGGGCCGGCAATTCGCGTTATCTGCAAAATTCATTATTACCAGAGGGGGGTACCTCTGAGACCACCGTGGCCCGCACCTTTTACCAGGCCGCTAACACGTTTACACAGCAGGCCGCAGACGTACGTTTAAGCCGGGAAATCAGCACCGGGCCGTTACAGCACAGTATTCTGGCCGGTGTACAGTATCAGCAGGTTGAAACCGACAATGATTCAGCCTATTTTGCCGGCGGTGGCGCCGGGAGTGGGGATCTTCGCTTTGTTCTGGACCTGGCTGACCCCCGATATACCGGGGCTCCCGATACGGATGTTCTGGAACAGTACCTGGTAGACGGCCCAACCCAGCAGGTAGAAGACTTAGGGCTGTATGTATCAGACCAGATTGCACTGGATAACTGGCGGTTTACCCTGGGGTTACGTCATGATCGGGTAGACAACAATAATGGCAGCGCAGCGCAGGAAGATTCGGCTACCTCCTACTCCGCGGGCCTGTTGTATCGCTTTGCTAACGGCATTTCGCCGTATGTCAGTTACGCTGAGTCATTTGAGACAGTCGTTGGTTTAACCCGCAATGGGCGCCAGTTAGAGCCTGAAGAAGGACGTCAGTACGAAGCCGGTATCAAATACGCATTTGAGAAGATACCCGGCTATATGACCTTGTCCGCTTACGATATTCAAATTTCAAATTTGCCAAACCCCAACTCATTGCCAGATGATGCCAGTCAGCAACAAGGCGAAAGCTCAATAAAAGGTGTTGAGTTTGAAAGTTACATGGTATTTGGCGACGTTAGCGCTGAGCTAAACGCCGCTATAATGGATGCCAGCGACCCCAATGGTTACGCCTTCCCAGCCCAACCTGAACACACCGCATCGCTGTGGGTTACATGGCGTCCGGCTCCCCTCGCCGGTTGGCGGTTTGGAGGCGGTCTGCGATATGTAGGAGAAAGTGTGGCACAAAATGCCCAGCTTCGTTATGAAACCCCGTCATACATGCTGGTCGATCTGATGCTGGAAAAAGTGTTGAGCGACAACCTGATAGCCCAGATTAATGTGCGTAACCTTACCGACAAGAGCTATCTTACGTCCTGTCTGACCCGGGGTGATTGCTTTCCTGGTGTTCGGCGA
>VMHT01155152.1_pt1 | contig 30463 bp, 19 predicted proteins | sample 4693611 | NCBI WGS metagenome assembly VMHT01 (sample SAMN12280063, study PRJNA550983) | marine metagenome | isolation source: seawater sampled from same location over 5 years 0.02-0.2 micron viral filtrate | place: USA: collected off the coast of southern California halfway between the port... ... | reverse complement strand
TGATGTAACAAGCGAAGATTTGCATGCCCAATGGCAACATGCAAAAGATAAATTCAACAATTTTGAAGAGCATGCAATGGTCAAAGTATACACTTCAGGTTCGTTACTTGAAGACCGAGAAATTCCAGTTGACTTTCAAGAAACAGTACTCAAGGACTGCTTTGATTTTGGAAAGGAACTGATTGTCGAAAGTCGAACAGAACAACTTACGGAAGAGAAGTTAGCATGGGCGACCTCGATCAATCCGAAGTTTACTGTAGCAATTGGTCTTGAAGCCTATGATGATGAAGTACTACGATTTCATGTCAACAAAGGTTTCTCTGCAGCATCGTGGGATAGGGCAGTCGAACGTCTTCAGAAATTTAACCTCAGAGTCAAGACATATCTCATGTTCAAACCCCCGTTCATGAGCGAAGCTGATGCACTCGATCATTGCATCAAATGGATTGAGGCTGTGGCAGAACAGAGCGACGAGATTTCAATCAATCCTATGAACATTCAACGAGGTACGGTGATTGACCGGTTACATCGTCATCGAGAATATCGGCCACCTTGGCTCTGGTCGCTGGTTGAACTCATCCAGCAAAGTCACCACATCGTTCATCCAAATGGTGGTGCAAATGGTGATGATGACCAGATATCTCGTTTAATTATTCATCCTACTGCAGGAGGAAAAATACGTGGTTCCCACAACTGTGGTGTTTGTGATGCCGAAGTTGTTGCCGCAATAGAACGGTATGCAGTATCAGGTTCTTTGGATGAATTCCAGGGCTTGGATTGTACATGCAAGAGACGGTGGAGTCAAGAGTTGACGAATGACCGATGCATTCCAGTTCCGCTTGGCACGTCTATGCCTCGGCGAGGGCCACTCACCGACATCCTCCGTTCTCCATAGGAAGCGAATTTATCGAGCGGTTCAATGACGCTCTTGGTGAATGTTTATCACCGCGCTTCGAGTCGCAAGCATGTCCATCTTGGGCACGTGAGGTCACGTTATGTCGAACAGCACAGAACTCCCAGATGCAGTTATTGGAACTGCAGAGCCGTCTTCAAGTCGAATTATTCTTGTATTGATATCGGTTGTTACCATCGGAATGTTCGGTTTGTTCAGTACCATCTTTGGCTGGGATAATATCCCAGTTATCGGTGATATCGTACCATTGATGTCGAACCTCGGTGGTTCAGGAATTTGGTACTATCTCCTCGGATTTATCATCGCTTTAGGTGCAGTTGTATCCACATTAGCTGGCGAGGTACTCGCAGATTGAGGTGATATGAATGTATGCAGTATTTATTTCCCTTATTTTCTTCTTTACCGTTGTTGGATTTGCAACTTACTATGTTCAACGTGGCATTGGAAACATGGCCGAACCAATGCGTCAATTCGGTCTTTTCCTTCTCAACAAAGCCCCTGCAGGAATCGTGGACCTGTTTAACGACGACAAAGGCAGTGGATCCAAGACATGGATGAACCTCGGTATGATTTGGCTCACCTTTGCTGCTATTGGCACATTCCTTGCTCTTTGGCATGATTACGATGTAACAGCTCTTGACTCCCTTGCAAGTATCGGATGGGAGTATGATGACGGCAGTGCCCTCAGCACCTTTGTCGACGTAACGCTCCTTACAGGTTTGACATCAATTCTCATTGGTGGTGGCCTTGTAGCCGCCGCTCGTGCAGGAGCAGGACGACTTGCTAGTGAAGCCAACGCAAGTCTGACTGGAATCTTGTTCTCCGTCCTAACGATTTCCTCGATGCTTCTGCCAACAATTCTAGGCCTCCTCATCGATTTGACAGATGCAAATGAAGCACTCATCCAAGATCTCTTCATGCATGCCCTACGTTCCTTCATCATTATCGCTGTAATGATCAACGTCTTGCTTACTGTCGCTCAGAGAAAAGGAGATGTCGTTTCAGCCAGTAACTGGTTCTTGTTCATGGCCCTTGCTTCGTTTATCTTCGGATCACAGTTCCGCTTCTTTGGCGAACTTGCAGACTCGACACAAACCGTATGGCTAGGTGAGCGAATGTCACAGTCTTGGACACTTATTGCACTCATCTTTTCAGTGGCATATCACGTCGTACCACGGGCTGCGAGTCGACCAATTTGGTCTGACTCAATGACCAAGGCAAGCCTTCTCCTGTTGTTTTTCACACTTCCTCCCTTCATGCTGTCCTCTGGAGATGCAGGGACGTTGTTGGAAAACCTTGGTGCGATTTTGATGACTCTTGCTTTGTTGCCAATTCTTGCAGGTTCTGTAAACATCATCCTCACGTCATTTAGTAACGCCAGCGGCGTTGTTTCTCGGCCAGGTGCCCTTGCAGCAACGCTAGCCATGGTTTTCTTCCCATTGTACGCAATTGGAGGTTATTTCACCTCTCTCGACGTCTTCATTGGCCTAGGTGCATTGAATGACATGGCAAACACAGTCGATATTGGATTCATGTGGACTGTCGGAGGCCTCATGGCGGTTGCTTGTGTAGCAGAATCATACCCGCTTGCAAGTGGCAGAAAACTCGCATCACCTTCCTCTGCTTCTCTTTCAACGATGATGATCGCCTTTGGAGGTATCACCTCAACGGTTGCGAAACTCATGGGCGACTTTACTGAGAAGGCCCTCCTCGACTCTGGAAGCGAAGACGTCGTCATGACCGATGGTGGATTCAGCCTCACTGCAGCGGCTCTGTTCTATGTTGGTTCAATCGGAATCATCCTTTTGTTCCTCAATCTCATTCGTACTTCAATTGGTGGAATGAAGATTGATACTTCCGTATCAACATCCTCCGACATATCCCGCTACTCAATGCAACGCGGAGAGTCCTCAATTCGCAAACTCCTGCAACGCGGCGTCGGTGTTGACACAGTGCTTGTCGTCGGTGCCGATGTTGAGGACGAGGGTGGCATGACTATCATAGGCGTATCATCTACACTTCACAACGATGAAATTGATGAATTCCCGGTCGAGAAAAACGAGTTGGAGATGCTATCGGATTACCTCGCAAAGAAGGATATGAGCATCTTTGAATTCTTCCGTTCAATTGACCTTGATGATTCAGGTCTTATCGATGGATACGAACTACAACAAGCACTTCGGAGTGCAGATATTGCAGATCTACCTCCTTGGGATATTGCAAAACTCATGCAATTCATTGACCTTGACGGAGATGGACGAGTAAACCTTCCTGAACTTGATATTGCTATTGCACGAGTCCGTTCTGGTGCATCGGAAGAAGAGTGAAGCGAGGCGGTCAAACCGTGCGTATAGGATTGGTTGGAAAACCAAATGTTGGTAAATCAACATTTTTTGCTGCCTCAACCTTAATTCCGGTTGATATAGCGAATTATCCATTTTGTACGATTGAGCCAAACGTTGGTTTTTCCTTCATACCAAGTCGCCAACCTTGTCCATGTGGGAGTTTACGTCAACGCCTTGAGGAGGACGGTAGAATACAATTCGATGACAAACGCGGAGGTAGTATCTGTTCTCCACGCACTGGATCTTGTGAGGGTTTCAAGCGCTATGTCCCTTGTATGCTTGTCGACGTTGCTGGACTAGTACCAGGAGCTAGCCAAGGACGAGGGCGTGGCAATGCCTTCCTCTCAGACTTGGCTGAATGCGATGCGCTGATTCAAGTCATAGACGTCGCTGGGACGACAGATGCTGAAGGAAACCCAACAGGCCTCAAAGCAAGTAAAGAAGAAGCCATTGAACAAGCGCTTTCAGAAGTCGAGTTTCTTACGAATGAACTCGATGCATGGATTTTGGGTCTTGTAAAAGACGGCTGGTCCAGAGGCGCAAGGCGAATACAAGCAGAAGGTGTCAAAGGATTCACCCAATTCTTACAAGAACGACTCTCTGGATTGGGTGCAACAGATGCAGTATGTCAACGCTCATTCGACGCCTTTGCCCAAGAACATCAAGACATGACTTCTCCTTGGGATTGGGCAGATTCAGTGTTGACCATCCTTGCTTCCTCAATTCGAAAGAACCTGTTCCCTATTTTTGTTGCAGGAAACAAAGCGGATCTTGCACCAGAGGGCGTACTTGAACACCTACAAACCGTCTTGCCACATTTTACTCCATGTTCAGCAGAAACCGAATTAGCATTACGTCAAGCAAGTAAGGCAGGTTTTATCACCTACGAATCAGGCAGTTCTTCATTTGAATTAAAGGAAGAACATGCTATGAATGATGCACAGAAGAAAGGTCTTGCAGTTCTTTCAGAACGTGTCAATAAATTGGAGGGGACCGGTCTGATGAGACTACTTGATTATGTTCTTTTTGAAGAACTCGATCGAATCGTAGTCTATCCTGTTCAAGATGAAAGCCAGTGGACCGAGGGCGATGGTACTGTCCTTCCAGATGCATTTGTTGTACAGAATGGAATCCAAGCAAAGCAAGTAGCTTACAAAGTGCATTCGGATTTGGGGGACGGATTCATCAAGGGCGTTGATGGACGTACACGTAGGATTGTAGGTGCAGAACACGAACTTTCTGATGGGGATGTACTTCGAATTCACTCAAAGTAAGAATCAGTGTCCTTTTGGACGTTCGTAATCAGGTGTTAGGCGTGCAAGTGTGCTCGAATACTTTGCAGCACTGGTCAAGAAGAGGACAATGGAAGCAAGCGTAAGGAGAGTTAGCATGATCAGCATATACCATCCCCACGGTTCGATACTTCGTACAGTTGTGATGTAAATTCCCCACAATACAGTGAGATAGAGGAATGGGCGGTAACGACGGGTTACAGTACTGAGTCGAGCAGACCTTAGTGTGTCATCGTACAGGTTCGCAACCTCATCTTTGCTAACATAGCCATGTTCAACTCCACAGCGTGAACAAACTTGCGTATTCGGTCCATTCCCATGGATGAAAGATTCCCGGGGGTAGGTTCCTGAACAGAGTCGACAGATTGGCATCTTCTTCCCTCATACCTCTCCAACCAACGCCGTCATTTCAACCATGCGCTCAAGATTCTAGGAATTTCGAGAGAATAATCTCTCCAGAAGAACTACCCACGGATTCAGGATGAAATTGAACACCAAATACCGGATTGCCCTTCAAACGTAATCCAAGGACAAGTGATTTTGTGTCATCAGTTGCATCAACGACTACATTTGGATTCACTATGGCATCGGCTGTTAGATGGGTCAAGGAGTTGTACCTCGTCATCGATATATCACCGAGTTCAGTAAACAATCCCTCCCCATTATGTAGACATTTAACTGGGATTCCATGAACTGGACCAATGGGGCTTGGAACGAGTTCCAAACCAGATGCAAGTCCAAGGGCTTGGTGTCCAAGACAAATCCCAAGCAAAGGAGGCGTTTCATCCTGAACAGCAAGATTGGCGAATTCCATCGTCAATGGACTATCTTGAGGCCACCCGGGCCCTGGGCCTAGAACGATGTGGGAAGGTTGCAGAGAGCTGATAAGTTGGGATGCTGAATGTTTGAGTGGTTCCCTCCCAGAAATAATGTTGACGTGATGTCCATGGCCACATATTTTGTGAGCAATGTTGTAGGTGAAGGAGTCCAAATTATCGACAAGCAGAACCGCACCCCTCACAAAATGTTCTGTATGGATTGAAGTTGAAACCGTATGATTGGATTCCTGATTCTCAAGAGGTAGTGGATGAATCGCGAGATTTTTGGATGCGTTTTTGTGGATTGAATCCTCCAGCCAACCACACGATCGTAAGAGTCCATTGGCTTTCCATTTCGCTTCTGCAACTTCTGATTTTGGATTTGATTCAATAGTGATTCCACCGCCTGCAGTCACTCGGGAGAACCATGAATCTCCTTTCTTGTGAAACTCAGAAGTTCGAATAAGGATGTTCCAAGATGAGTCGCCGGTAGATGGATCGAACCACCCAAGGGATCCGGTCCAAAACGAACGTGGTTTCTGTTCCAGTTCATCAATTGCCGCGCAGACCACTGTCCTTGGGCATCCTGTTATTGACCCTCCAGGAAAGATGTTCTCAACAGCATCAAAGAGATCAACTTGAGGGTCCAACCGACCTTTGATTCGTGATACGAGGTGCTGAACTTCTGCATAGACTTCAACATCAAATCGTTCGACCCATACTTGATTTGGCTGAGCAATCTGGCCGACATCGTTTCGCATCAAATCAACCAACATCCGATGTTCAGCACGTTCTTTTCGATCGGAAATCATGTCTTCTCGCAACAATACTTCTTCTGCGTGTGATGCCCCTCTTGGAGCAGTCCCTTTGATTGGAGCAGTCGTAATGATGCCGTGTTCTGTAGAAAGAAGTGATTCAGGCGACGCAGATACAATAGCGAACTCTTCATCCTTCATGTGAAGAAATCCAGAATAAGGAGCTGGGTTTGAGGATACAGAATGACAGAAGACATCCCATGGTTCCGACTCAATCTTTCCTTCCCATGACCGCCCATAATTGAGTTGATACAATTGTCCATCGGTAATTGAGGACTGTACTCTGCGAACAATTTCCTCATGCTCTTCATCGGTGGCGCTGGAAAGAGCTGGCTCGCTTTGAATCAATTTAGAGACTGTATCGATGACATCTCCCTCTCGCATACACTGAGTTACATTTTCCTGCCATTCAGAATCAACAGACAGGACTGTGAGTTGTTCATTTTCTTTTTCGAATACGACACAACGTTCAATTTCCCATAAAACACAAAGCAACTCTCCTTCATGAGGGGGATGTTGCAGTTGGATCGGCTGGGTTAGTTGGACTAAATCATACGATAACGCTCCAGCCCAAAACGGTCCGCGCAGAGGGATTTGTTCAGAGATGTTTACTGGGAAACGAGCCTCATTACCTTCGCACAACTTCCTCAAACCAGTAGCTAGAGAAGCACTAGAAGTCGAAATATCAGGAATCCAGCCTTCACCATTCCAAACTTCTCGCAGAAACGTGAATTGAGCGCCTTGCACGAGTTTTGTTTCTCCGGAAAGAGGCGAATGAGGATGCGCTTCTGGCAGAATGTCTCGAGATGGTTGACGCACAGTGACTCTTCGGTTTGAAGGTCCACATAGTACTGAGAACTGTGAGAGGTGACTTGACGGCCCCGATGAAATCAGCATTAACTCATCATGTGCTCCGTATTTCCGAGCACCTTTTCCAAGCAAGCCTTTCGCAATGAGGCGATTTCGAAGCGAACTTAATGGAATCAAATCCACACCTCTGTCCAATGATCGGCCTTGAGGTAATGCTCATCTAGGATTGAGATGCATGTGTCGAACAGTCGAGAACCCTCATCTCCTATTGGTTCACCATCAATTGATTCTATTTTGACAACACCAACTCCACTACCGATCGCAATAGTTTCTGAACATCGTGCAACCAGTCGTTCGTTCAGTAGTCCGGATTGGATGTGAAATCCTGCAGATAACAACGAATCCTGTAACGATTCGAACATAACAGAATCGACCGATAGAGGCGAGTTACTGTACCACAAAACTCCATCTTCATCCATAACAACAGGTGTACAACGGTCTCCATCAACGATAGTAAACTCATGTACCAATAAAGCCAAGTCTGCACCTGATCGAATGGCGTGATCTTTCGCTTCAATGTATGGCGCCCATGCGCCATGTTTTGTTCCAGTAATCCGTTTTGGCCAAATTGGACTTGGTATTGTTATCGCATCTATGCACTCGTTTTGTATTGAAAATGGGCGATACGAGATTCTGAGATCAGAGGTAGTGGTACACTCAATTCGAACAAGCCCTTCACTTAATTCAGGCGGAGTTTCAAGCAACAAATTCAGAATAGAATCTCTATTGATTGAAGCTTCGTTAATTCTCAATTTTGTTGCATGCTTCAGCATCCGTTCAAGGTGCGAATCAAACAAGAATATGCCTTGAGATTTGGAGAATCTCATCGTTGTAAAAACGGACGAGCGAGGGCCTTGTACTTCCTCGCTCATGAACGGTCCTTACCGCACTATGCCTTGAGCATCACGGTATCACAACAAGTCGTCCAAGAACGACGTGTCAATAGCTGGATTCGATTGCTGCCGGTTTGTTCCAATATCGAGATCATTCAACAAGGAATCATCCACTGGTGCTCGGACGGGGTTCATGACCGGTCGCGAGGAAACGTATTGCTCTCGGCCAATATCTTGGCGCTCGATTCTATCTGCTGCTTGGAAAAGTGCATCTGCTTGTACAGATGTAGTTGGCGGAGGAGGTGGTGTATTGGTTGAAGGAGGTGTGTTCCAAGAGTCGTCGCTAATTCCCCATGTAGCAGTTTGAATTTCCCATTCTTTGTCCTTTTGCGACCTCGCCCCACGTCCACGAACAATTGCAAGTAGCAAGAAGAGCGAGACGACAAGGAGTCCTGCAACAATGAGGTTAGGGGTAGTCAAGAGTGACTCGAAACTGTTTTCCGAAGCAGTATCTTCTGAAATCAGTCCTGAGGAATCAACAGCTGCAATCTTCTTTGCATCAACCGATTTCTTGACCTCATTCTCGTCGAAGGTAGTCACGGAAATGAACCAATCTGATGTGTTTGAAAGTTCAGTGAATAACGTCTTCGTAATCAAAAACGAGCTCGTAGTTCTGGTTTCTCCTACAAAGGTTGCATCAGAGATATCCATGAAGTCTTCTGAACTGATGTGGATTTGATAGCCTTCAACATCCAGTTCATTTGAGTGATTCCAAGTGACAAGAACATTGGTCTCCTCTATCCATATCAGCGTAATGCCTTCAATTGAAGGAAGATAATTACCGGGGTCTGTCACACCATCATCAACGGATTGAGCTGATACAACCGTCAAATCCGTCTTCAATGAGTTGGCTGCAGAATCAACAGGAACGACAGTCACCCATGTCTCTTGTCCAGGAAGAACAGGCAGGTCACCAGCGAGCGTTGAAATCGTGATCGGGAATGATGGATTTCTATCCAGTATAATGATTGGAGCATTAGGGCCGTCAGCACCTACTCCCACGCTTGTGAATGACCATGAGGCTGCATAAACCTCGTATTGATACACATCACTGGCTGTAGATGTTGCGAATTCAAGGCTGAGTGCTGAACCATCATCCATCGGTCGGTCAGTCAGAGTTATGTTTTCCAGACGAGGTGGCGGAGTTGTATCTTCGAAGTTGTTGATAGGCACGACACTTGCAGAAAGCAATGAATCCGTGTACACATTCCCTTGGATGTCGTGAACAGTAACGGTCACAAAGAGTTCAATTCCTGGTTGTATCAACTGCGGAGTGTCCGCTAATCCGAACTGATCGTTTTGTGTCCCAACACCATACAATGCAGTGTTCAGTGTTAACTCGATTGGATTCTTGTCTTCATCAATCCATTGCTTGTCGATGACAATACATCCACATGTTGCTGAATCGTCGCCGTGTAGATTCCATAGATAACCAACATCGTCAACTGGCTTGTCAGCGGCCCAAACGATGTATTTGCTGAAATCTCCAGCGTTTGAAATTGACCAAACAACATCAATTGCAGTACCGTCGTCATCGGGGTGATCGTATGCCTGTATGCTCTCGATTCGCGCAGGAGGCATTGCTGCACCGTTGGAGTTGTCAATCGGGGTTGCGGTTACAATCTCAACATCATTGAGGTTGCTGTTGAGCCACGTATCATAGGCAACGACTCCAATATAGTATTCCAAGTCGTTCCCAAGAGGTAACCCATCAAGTTGAGACACAATTGTTGAATTGTCATTACAATTGTTGACGATGGCTGACTCAGAGAAACCAGCGACCGATGTAGGGGTCGTGGTAAACACGACTCCAGTGATCATGAAGACGACGTAGTAGGCACAATCATCCGCATCGCTTCGGTCCCATCCAACCGTGATTCTTCCGCCCTCATCATCAGGCGTGTCGGTAGCCCAAACGTTCTCCAGGCGAGCTGGCGGTATGCCATCATCGACCCCTCCAGTTGGGACGACTGGACCGATGATAGTCGCATTCATCATGTCCTCTTGATTGGTTAGGTCAACACATGTGAACCCGAGCCAATATGGTTTACCAGGCTCGAGATTGAGGATTGTTGTGTTTCCTTCAGTCGGCAACACAGCAGTCTCCACAGACAGGCCTAGGATGTTGGTCATAGGCTGAGTCGAAGTGTAAATCCGAGTTTCCAAAAGGTCTAGGGCAGTACATCTCGCCCATTCAGTTTCTAAATCTCCAGCAACTCCGCCATCGAGCGGTTGAGCAGTTGCCCATTCAGGCGGTGTTGGAATCTCGTTGCTCGTCGTAACTGGGCCGAATACTTGGCTCGGTAGCCCATATCGACCGTTGTTGTATTCAACAACGACAAGCGCATAATAATCGACGCCATCAACCAAAGGAACACCGTTTGCTGTGGTAACATCAGCCTTCAAGCGACTGTGAATAGATTCCGATTTGTCGATGATTCGCCCGACTAAATCGATGTCCGTCGGTAGGCCAGTCCATGGTTGGTCGCTAACGTACACGAGGTATCGGCTGAAGTCAGGGTCGTGAACCAATGTCCACTCAACGGTGAGTGCGCCCCCGCCGTCATCAGGGCGGTCATACATGTCAGCGATTTCAACAGGCGTGTCTAGGCGAACCCAATCGTAGATCAGTCGAACCTCAATCGAACCGTTTGATGGAGCGATTAATTTGATTGGAACAAAGCGAGTTCCATTAAGCAGTTGTCCGTTATTGATGGCAAGTTGAAGACTGTCTTGAACGCCAGAGCTATTGTCGAGTTCCAGTATTGCATCGTATCGTAGTGTCTCCGACTTCGCCCAAACGGCTGCATTTGAGACAGGAGATGTCATGACCAAAGGAACTGTTTGGAACAACAGACCGTGAGCACCAGGTTGACCAATTGATGAGTTCAATGCTACTGGGTTGTCAGGAGATACAAGATCGATGGTATAACCCGGATGGGTCATGTTTGAGATGTCGATGTATTGTGAATTGAAACCAACGCTCAGTGGATTTGCGTAGCGTGAACTTTGACTTTCCATTTCATCAAACGCTGGTGCTGGCGTCCAACCTCGGACGCCTCCAGCAGTGGAAACAAACCAAAATCCGTTGGCTCCAACTGCTACGTTGCTCGGGTTTTGGACCGTTGCAGATTTGACGCTGGAATGTGCAGCCGTATGAGCCTCAACAATCGCCATACTGTTCAATCCCATGAGCATGAGATGTGTACCATCGCTGCTCATTCTGTAAATCGGCCAGGATGGAAGTTGGAAACTCGCTAAACCATCTTCAAACTCATTCGAGAGGCCATCATAGTGAACCATTGGTCCGACGTCAGTTGCAATATGGATGCCTGCAAAGTCGGAAGTTACAGATGTAATGTAGTTTGATGGAAGTTGATCGAAACGGTGCGTCTCGAGAACAGTGTTTGTAGAGAGATCCATCAAAGAAGCCCCTGGACGTTCTGATCCAGCGCCATCGTGGCCAAGGACGAGTTGTACTCCTTGATTGACTGATGGTCTGGAATAGGTTTCAATGGACCACACAGAATTCCCAAGTAATCCATCAGCGCTTGTGTTGGTGCTGATTGCACCCGTTGTTGGAATGTATTGTGTCAAGCCACTTGCAGATGCAATGTAGAGGGTGTTGGAGATGAATTTAACATCCTCAATGTTGGATGACGGAAGACCATCTGCTGTAGTGAGCGGGTTATCCCAATCGTTCGCAGTCATGTTCCAACGCCCAATGCCGTTTTGAGTGGCGACGTATACGTGGTCGTTGGAAACGGCGAAACCTTGGATATTGTCTGATGGCAATCCTGAGAGTAGTTGGCCGCTACCAAATTGTTGACTTGCCACATCAAATGTCTGAACTCCAGCAGCGGTTGAGAACGTTCCGAGTAATCCAACATACAACGTTGAAACTCCATTGGATTGGTAGAGCTTCAAACCCCCGAGACTGTCGTGAATTGATCCAGACATTTTCTGCAGGCTACCTGTTGTCGTATCCAGTGTGTACAAACCGGTTCCAGATGTCGAGATGTGAATCGTTGTTCCAACCATGAGCATATCTTCAATGGTTGTCGAGACTGGGAAGGACCATCCCTCCTCCCATTCGATGCCTCCGGTTGAGTTGAAACTACCTTGTAGGATTCCAGCGGCAGCGAGCCCGCCACCGTTTCCTCCTCCGCCTCCTCCAGTTGAGGATTCGGTTGCGACCCAAATTTTGCTTCCGTCACTCACCATGGAAGGAATGCTCCCACTAACCAATGCTGGCAATTCAAATGCGGTGTACAAGCCAGAAGTACCAAGTTTGTCCACTCTAGAGTAACCGCTTGCAGCTCCAGCCTGGCCAATCAACCACTCTGTTCCCGTATGCTTCACCGATGTAACTGGTGTACCAATGCGCTGCAAACTTGCTTGTCCTGAAATCGCGCCAAGGGTGGAAATGATAGCAAAACCGCCCGCATCATCGTATCCAATCATGAGTTTTCCGTTTGCATAATCCATTGCGTCAAGCCACATTGGTTCTTCAGGAATGTTGTTTTGGGTCGAGGTCATCTTGGCAAGCCAAGTGCCTGAGGCAGTATCGTACTTCGAAATCCCTTGATTGTCATCGTCGTACCCAACGTACAATGTATCTGCAGTGTCACATGCTACTGCAGCCACGCGCCCGTTGCTCAAGACAGATGTTGTAAACGAACCTTGAACGGACGAACTGTTGAGGTCCATGTAAACAACGCCGCCGTTGTTGTTGAACAATCCAATGTAAAGAGAAGAACCGCATTTGCTCATCGAGAGCGGATAACCGTTCGGTATTCCATTCTGACCGGTGTTGAAAGTCCCCCATACTCCAGTTGACCCATCGAGATGGCCAACAATTCCTCGTTGGAATCCCCCCCAGCCAGCGAACGTAGCCGAGCCGACGACGAGATGACGACCATCGGTCCACAACTCGCCAATCCAATCGCCCATATTGTTCGGTAAACCGTTTCCAGGAGTCCAAGTTGATTCCCATGAGAACGATGTCTCATTGAAACGTTCCACGCCGTCTTCTGTAGCGAAGAGAATGAGGCCATCGTATTCGATGATTTCTCGGATTGGGAATTCGAGATTGTCCCAGAATCCTAACTTTGTGCCACTTGGGCTGTAGACTTCGAGTCCTATTTCGCCCCAAGAAATCCAAGTGTGACCGCTGGAGGACTCGTATGCAGTTACACGATCAACCTGTCCAGATGGAAGAATCGAGGTGTTCCAGGAACTGGTTGGAAGATCGTATTGAACGATGCCTCCACTACCATCCTGATTCCACCATTGGCCAGATACGACGCTCGCCATCAAGGTGTCTCCAATGATTTCTAGGCCTGCGATGTCTCCACCGTTTTCTCCAATTTCTTGTCCCGCGTCAAGTGGTGTAATCGAGGTAAAGTTTGCAACATCAATCCCGTAAATGCTGTCGCTTGATGTTCCTTGGTGATAGTACATAGTGTAACCATACATCGTCAAATCGTATGGATTGCCGTTACCTGAGTACAGTGAATTTGACTTTTCAATATCATAGAATTCTGTGCCGTTGGCAGTGCCAAGAAGCTGGAAACCATCTTGTCCACCAACCCAAATGTAACCAGGTCGAATGTCAGCAATAAGGCTTGTAACTTGCTCGTTACCGTCATCGAGAACGTTATCATCGGTCCAGGTTTGAAGCCATTGACTGTTGTTAATATCCCATCGAGCAACGCCGATTCCGGTTAATCCAATGTAAGCGATATCATCCATGATTTCGATGACAGCAGCAGATGTCGAAGCAGTTGCTTCCCATTCATCATCAACTGTAAAACTGCTCTTGTCAATGAGCCCTACTCCGCTAAAGGTTCCTCCAAACACTGTTGTACTGTTGGCACCAACAACATAAGTTGCCCAGTTTGGCATACCGTCGTAAACATTGAGACAGTCATCGATAGCCCCTGAACTTGGAGTGTATCGGCATACTCCGATGTTTGTTCCAGCATACATCCAGTTTCCATCAAGTTCGAAATCAAAGTGTTGCGATGGCCTCTTGGTCCAGTCGCTACCAGATGTGGTTAAACGACTCATGGAAGAACCGTCCCAAATAAAACCTCCAAGTTGGGTTCCAATCCATAGGTCGTTCCCATTGGCCTCCAATGCATAGATATTGTCTGACGTCATAATTGAGTTATCCGAGTTGATGGGCGTTAGAATCTCTCCCGTCGTTAGATCTTTTCGCGCAACACCATATCCGGAAAGGCCCATGTGAAGAACATCACCTATGACGGCGACTGGCGCGTTATCAACGCCATTGACTCCGGTCGAGCCCCATGCCGCGAGGAAGGAATCGTTAGCGATGTCGTAACGAAGTAACCCTTGGTCAGAGGACCAATAGCCAACTCCTGCGTAGGTTGCAACCTGTCCTGTGAGAAGGTAATCGGATGTAAGGAGAGTTGCAGAACCTACAGCTGTTGAATCAACATCAGCACGGAAAGCAGCGTATTCCTGAACGAAAAGAATTTGACAGCCAGTAGTCGTTGTACAATCCCCAACTGCTGCGATATCAACGATGTAATCTGAGTTTGAATTTGGATTAGAACCTGCTGGGATGTTGGTTCGAATTGAACCGTTTTCGATGAGGAATAATCCGTCACTGAGCGTACCGGCGATGATCGTATCGCCAATCACAGCAAGTGAGGTAACAGCATCACCGATATCGATTGGAGAAAGCCAAACGGATGCAGCGATGTCAAGTCGATCAATCTTTTCAGAATAATATCCGCCGACGTAAAGTATTCCATCATGCTCAAGAGCATCTGTCAATGCCGCATCAGATGGGCCACTTGCAAGAATGATTTCCCGTCCGACAGTGCTCTGCATGGTAGCTTCGATGAGAACAATCCGGCCTCCGTCCGTGGCAACATGCATCATGTCCTGCGGGGCCCTTTCTCCACCAGGCGCCCATGCGAACAACGCATTGTAATCGTTGTTCCCAAGGTTTGCGTCGCTCAGGGCTATTGATGAGCCGAATACGCCCGTTGTGAGATTGTAACGTAAGAGCTGGTCACCGCTCATGATGTGGAGGGTGTCTTGGTAGGCCTTCATCCCCAGAACGGAATTCGATGGTAGCCAATTTGCATCACTCCAAGTTGCCAACCAGAATCCAGAATTCCAGTTGTATCGTGCAAGGCCGTTGTCTTCGGAAGCAAATAAGAGTTGATTTCCGGCTGTTTCGATGGACGTCACTTCATCACTATGCAGGACGTTTGCAGAACTCCAAACAGACAACGCCTGATTGGCGTTGAGATCATATCGGCCTACACCATTGTCTGATGCGACGTACAAGATTCCACCCTCTTCATGCAAATCGAAGACTTGGCTGGGGCTAGGCCAGTTTGAAGAAGACGAAGATATAACTTGGCTCCACGTATTTGTTGCATCCAAGGCCAGGATTGTTCCATCTGCAGTAGCAACATAAATCCCTGAACTAAGAACATCGAACAAACTGATGTCGAACCCGGTATCTGGAAGGCCATCGCTAAGGGTTCCATCTGCTTCAGAGATTAGTTTAAACACGCCATTCTCGAACGCGACATGGATGTTGTTGTTAGGCCCGATTGCAATTCCTGCAATGTCTGAGTCAATATCATCAAAGTCGTAGACATCAATGAATGCTGGATCGTTGTTCGCATCTAGAACGAGAATAGAACGATCGCTCTGGAGAAACAGTTGACCGTCCGTCTGGTGTTGAATGGCATCATACAACGGGATCGCAACTGGTGCAAACGCAGTGATTGGGTCGACAGGAGCAAGCGCTTCAAACGCTAATTCAGTGATTACTGCATCAGAAGGTAATGTCCAACCAGCGCCAGATGCACTGTTCGGAGAAAGGCGGTCAGAATATGGGTTCGCACCGTCAAAGGAATCAGATGCACCAAGCGTCCCCAGCCCTCTCCAGTCGAACAAATTGATGCCAATGTCATTTGCGACGAGGAGTGGCTCATCAATGACCAATCCATCAGAGCCATTGACATGGACCTGAAGCGAAACATTGGAAATCTCTGCACCTGGTGCAAATTCAAGTATCCAATCAGCTGTTGCTTGATTTGCTAGAATAGGATCTGAGCCAACGATTGCATCGAGTTGCACCCAACCTGTATCGTTGCTACCTGACAGGGGCCAAGACACGACATCATCCGCTTCATGAGCGGATGCGAGTGGAACTCCGGCGAGAGCAACAGACCATGATGCTAACAGCATCAAAAGGGTTAGGAAAACCGCCTTCTTGGGGCCCCTATGGTTATCATACTGTTGGCTCATAGTATCAATGCAATCACTTGACTACATAAAGGCCCTGTGTGATTGTCACAACAAAGCATCATTCCAAATCAGACAATTCGCCTTCTTCGTTCACGAACAGGAGACGTATTGTGGAGGTTCTACCGGATATCGCAAGTGGTGAACCAGAGATGGCGACAATGGTGTCATTCGGGCGGATTTTTTTCTCCGTGTACAATTGTTTCACTGCCTCAGCAACCGTCGAACGAGCACGTGTTTGTTCCTCAACAATCAGGCACTCTACCCCCGGTAGTATCGTCGTTCTTCGAGCTGCTCGAACGCGATTCGTCATAGCGTAAATCGGAATCCTTGGCCGATGTGCTGCCATCAATCTTGCAGCATTCCCGTGTTCAGTACCAACAATGAGGTGTTTAGCATCCGTTTCTCGAGCGATTTCAATAGCCGCGCCTGCGATGACGCGTGTTGATACATAAGCGGCAAGAGCGGGTGGATCGGGTAGTCCTTTTGTCGATTGTTCAACAGTTTCAGCAATCCGTGCCATGGTTTCAACAGCTTTGACGGGATGTTGTCCGCTTGCAGTCTCTCCAGAGAGCATTACGGCACTAACGTGCTGTCGAATTGCAGTAGCAACATCCGTTACTTCAGCGCGTGTTGGACGTGCGTGGTTAACCATGCTCTCCAACATTTGCGTTGCTACAACAACAGGAGTGCCACGTTCAAGGCATGCAGATACGATGCGTTCCTGAGCAGCAGGTACTTCTTCCAACGGAATTTCAACACCCAAATCCCCCCGAGCAACCATGACTACATCAGCAGATTCTACGATTGCTGTTAGATCTTCAAGAGCAGCAGGATGTTCAATTTTAGCAACGATCCATGTGTGGACGCCGGCAGCTTCGATTCGCTCTCTTGCTGGAATTAAGTCTGCAGCGCTACGAACATATGAGACCGCTACAAAATCTACATTTTGAGAGAGCGCATGTTCGAGGCAGTCAAGGTCATGCGGACCTACGGCAGGAAGTTTGACCAGAGTGCGCGGAACATTGATTCCTTTACGCTCTGTAAGAATCCCCCCATCCTCAACTCGACATCGAACAATTTCACCCTCAAAATCTGGCGCGGATAGGACTTCGAGTCGAATCAGGCCATCGGATAAGAGGACAGGGTCCCCTTTTTGCAGGTCCTTGGAAAGCCCATCCCATTCGACGGGTAATGTCTTGACCATTTCACCTAGAATAGTTGTACTCTGAGGAGGTAATCCTTCCGCAAACCCACAATGCAGGTCAACAAGTTCACCTCGCAACAATTCTACTTCTCCTTTGAACCGACCAAGACGAAGTTTCGGACCCGGTAAATCTGCAAGGAGCCCAATGTGCATTCCAGTATTTTTTTCAGCATCACGGATGTTTTGAATCGTCTGCTCCTTCCCTGCGAAATCTCCGTGGGAATAGTTGAGTCGTGCGATATTCATGCCCGCTTGCATCATGTCAGCGAGTGTGTCAACGTTGTCACTGGCAGGGCCGATGGTTGCAATGATTCGTGAACGCATATCTCTCCCTCAATCACCCATGCTCCGACATCCTCCATAGACCTTCCATAGAAATCGGAATTGAAAATTGACATTCAGAACCTCAAAAAATGACGAAATAACGAGAGAACACTCAAACCATTGATGCAGTCAAGACTACGTTGAGGGGAACAACATGGATGATAAGAAAGACCAACTTCTTCGAAAAGAAGCCCTTGATTACCACGAGGAATCTCCTCAAGGAAAAATCAAGGTCGTACCAACCAAGCCCCATGCAACGGCTCACGAACTTTCTCTTGCATATTCTCCGGGTGTTGCATATCCGTGTTTGGAAATTGCAAAACGGCCTGAAGATGCCTATCGATACACATCAAAAGGGAATCTCGTAGCGGTGATTTCTAACGGAACTGCCGTTCTCGGCTTGGGAAACATTGGAGCACTTGCAAGCAAACCAGTCATGGAAGGAAAGGGATTGTTGCTCAAGACATTTGCTGATATTGATGTTTTTGATATTGAAATTGATGTCACGGATCCTGAAGAATTTATCCAAACTGTTGTCAATATTTCAAAGACGTTCGGAGGTATCAATCTTGAAGACATTAAGGCCCCTGAATGCTTTGAAATCGAACGTAGAATTGCAGAAGCAACCGACATCCCAGTTATGCATGATGACCAGCATGGAACCGCAATCATCTCTGGCGCTGCTTTACTCAATGCTGCTGAATTACAAGGAAAGAAATTGAATGAGATTTCGGTCGTAGTTGTGGGTGCTGGAGCGTCTGCCTTTGCTTGTGCTGAACATTATGTCGCACTGGGAGTTGAGCGGTCCAACATCAAAATGGTTGATTCACAGGGGATCATCACAAAGGCACGTCTTGACCGCGGGGAATTAAACGAATACAAGGCCAAGTTTGCCACAGATTGTGAAGATGGACAATTAAATGATGCTATGAGGGGAGCAGATGTTCTCCTTGGTCTATCAAAAGGCGGTCTTGTTTCCCAAGAAATGGTTGCTGCTATGGCAGATAAGCCGATTATTTTCGCTCTTGCAAATCCAACTCCAGAAATAATGCCTGAGGAGATTCTTGAGGTACGCAACGATGCAATCATTGCCACAGGTCGCTCCGATTATTCCAATCAGGTCAACAATGTCCTTGGATTCCCATACATCTTCCGAGGAGCACTTGACGTCCGCGCTCGTGACATTACTCAAAACATGAAGATGGCAGCAACAAGAGCGCTTGCTGCACTTGCAAAAGAACCCGTGCCGGATTACATTTCAGCGGCTTACGATGGTGCAACGATGGAATACGGCCCAGAGTACATTATTCCGAAACCATTTGACCGGCGCGTCCTCATCTGGGAAGCTTCTGCAGTCGCACAAGCAGCTGTTGATGAAGGCATAGCATCTGTAACGAGTGAAGAATTCTCACTTCAAGCATACAGAGAGGACCTGGAGGCTCGCCTTGGAATGACGTATTCGATCATGCGAAGCATCATCAATCAAGTCCGTCGACGAAACAAACGAATCGTTTTCCCCGAAGGAGACAATGAGAAAGTTATTCGGGCAGCTGCCCAATTGGCTGAACAAAAGATATGCAAACCAATTCTCCTCGGTCCAATCGATCGGATTGAAAATATGATGGAAGAAATGCATTTTAATTTCGATTACGAGTGCTATGATCCTCGTTTCGATGAGCGCAGGAAGGGCGCATATTCTGATGCACTGTTTGAACGCAGAAAGAGAAAGGGTGTCACGAAGGCAGATGCGGCGCGATTACTCAAAAGTCGCCCGTACTTTGCAAGTCAAATGGTCGAAGCAGGTGATGCCGATGGTTTCGTTGGTGGCGTAAGCAGAAATTACAGCGACGTTCTCCGGCCAGTTCTAGAAACAATAGGAGCTGCAGAAGATGCACACTGTCTCATTGGTTGCTATATGGTGACCATCAAAGGAAAGATTCTCTTCCTTGCTGATGCAACGGTCAATGTCTACCCTGACAGTAGAACCCTTGCAGAAATAGCAGTACAGACTGCGAAAGTTGCTCGACGATTTGGAGTTGCACCGAAAGTGGCAATGCTTTCCTTCTCCAACTTTGGAAGTACTCGTGCACAACGAAGCGACCGAATTGAAGAGGCTGTTGAAATGGCCCGAATACTCGACCCAACCTTGGTCATTGACGGTCCAATGCAAGCGGACACTGCTCTCGATTCAAACGTTCAGAAAGAATATCCTTTCATGGAATTTACAGGCCCTGCAAATATCTTGGTTCTTCCCAACCTTGCATCAGCGAATATTGTTTACAAGATGCTTGAACAACTTGCAGATGCAGAAATGACAGGGCCGATTCTTGAGGGGATGCAACATCCTGTGCAGTTGGTTGCTCGACAAGATGGAGTTCGGCACATCGTTAACATGGCTGCAATTTGCGTTGCTGATTCAATGCGCAAGGATTCCTACTGGGAAACATTAGCCAACGGTTCATCGAATTCTTGAACTCCATCTTCGTAGGGAATCGATGGTCGCCGAGGTCGCCATATTGCTCCAGTAACAAAACCAGCAACAAGGCCTCCGAACAAAAGATTGGCCCATCCATCGATGGCGTATGATCCAAATCCTCGGAAAATAGGTATCAAGAATGATGGGACAATCCCAAGGAGCGTCGTCCAAATCACCTCAGTTCTCAGGTTGCCAAGGACATCAGCGCTCTTCGGAACTCGACGTGCAGGTTCTGTACGGGGGGGAGAGAGAACAAATCGGATGACTGTGTTAGGTAACGGGCGATCGACGGGAATATTCGATGTTGCGAAGGATTCCTGTTTACGAGGATGTATCTCTACTGCAAGTCGATGATACTGCAGTGGGCCGTTCGTTTCAACTGGCCTTGGCCGGCCATCCATCATGCCTCCACGGTGACTGGTTGCAGCGGCATCACTGAGAATTTCGACAATACCTGGATTAAGTTCGATTTGCGAAAACGCATGATTCCATTCAGGGAAAGAAGGAAGTCTCACATCCAAGGATTGCACCTCTTTTATTGAGTCAAATGCGTCTTTAAGTGTCGTCTGAAGTGAATTAATTTCGTTAATTGTGAGCCCAGTCATGGGTTCATCTGGATGCTCGGGTTGGTCATCCTCGCCGAGTAAGCCAGCCACCTGACCTCTCGTTAGTGGCTTTTTGAGAATGTAATAGTTCGGTAATCGAACCTCGTATCTTGGCCTCTGGCTTGCGTAAATCCAGCCACCTTTGTCACTTCCAAGCCATGAACTCCCTGACTCGATAGGTATGAATTCCAACCCATTGACGTTCATTGATTTCACAAAATCACTTCAGCTTTGATTTCATATCATTGTACCATTTCATACCCTGTTCATGCTCTTCAAGGACTTTGAATTGCTTGAACGGAGAAATCGATCGCATGTATCCAAATGCGGCAAAATCCACCAAATTCGGCTCTTGACCTCCGAAGAAGGAATGTCCTCCGAATGCCGAGGTGTATTCTGTAAGCAAATCATGCCAGAGTTTCTTTGGCGTGCGCCCGTCTTTCTTTACACGCTTACGAGCAATAATCCCCCACATGATGGGGAAACCTGCCCAAGCGTAGAGTCTTCGGGAAATGAAACCAAATTTCTCAAGTTTCGAAACTTGACGAGTCGTACTTAGGGCGGCCCCTAGTGACCCGTAGAGGATTGGAATTGTGGCCCTCTTCCACGCCTCATCGATGTGGGCGAGCATGGTATCATAGCGCTCATCACCGCTATGCTGAGATAGAGTTCCATTGTTGTATTTCTCATCGATGTGAACCATAATCGGTGTTGAGTCAACAACGACTTTTCCATCATCATCGGTAAATACAGGAACTTTGTTCCATCCGTTCGTGAAGGCAAGGTCTTTTTTTGTGCGCATGGCATTGACTTGTACTTCTTGGACGTCGAGACCGAGATGTTCTACAAGGCCACGAACCTTCCAAGAAAACGGACAGGTCTGCAATACATGCAGCGTCGCTTGGGTCATGGTATAGCCACCAAATGCGCCTTCTTCAATCCTCGTTAGATTCCTGTTCAGGTCTCCAGCCAGGTTTCCAGAATTCGTCGTTGTCCAACCACCCCATCCATTCATCATCTGCACAAGAGAGAAGTCGATAAGCGCGACTTTCGAGTCCTTCTCTGTTGTATTCTGGAAGGGTACCTTCGGAGTAGGCTTGGTGCCAATGAACTTGCATCTGGCGAATTTCTCTTCGCGCTCCTTCAGGGTTGTCAAAATTCATTTCGCACACGTCACGAAGTTCGGATAACCATTGGCGTGTGTCTTTTCTTAGGGGGTCGTCAACCCGGTACTTCCGGTTCGATTTCTTACCAAATGGCCACCAACCCATACAGGTCTTTTACGGCGCTATGCTTTCATCTTTCGCATGAAGATGAAAAACACGAGGCGCTTCGGTTGAATATGGGCCGATTTCATCTCCATCTTCACGGGCGCATCAAAGATTCAGCCCTAAAATCACTCGCAGAGACATATCAGACGCGAATGAAAAACTCAGGGATCACAGTACACGTTCACACCGACGAACTTGGAAAATACGTTTCCAAGCTAGAATCCATGTCTGGTCAATTGTTTCTTCTGGACGAGAAAGGTTCAACCTTTTCTTCACTCGATTTCGCAGAAAAGATTCGTGTTTGGTCTTTGCTTCCAACGGATACCCATTTTGCAATCGGCCCTCCTGAAGGGTGGGAAAATCAAGGACAAAACATTCCTCGCATCTCGCTTTCTGAAATGACATTTCCACACGAGTTTGCTGCTGTTCTCATGTTGGAGCAATTGTACCGATCTCAGCAAATCATCAAAGGTACGTCCTATCACAAGGCTTGAGCGAATCCTAATCAATAGAGAAACCGAGGCGATGACATGGGCGTGCCATTTAGCGATGAGGCGAGTTTGCGATGGGCCCTGATTGGATTTGAATTTTTGATTGGCCTTGCTCTAATTTACAACAGCCAGAACCAACCCTTCCCTCGCCCAAGCTCTCGATTTGGGTGGCTTGTTGTCCTTCTAGCAACTTTGGTCCTCATTGGACAAGCGGCACCAAAACCCATGACTGTTTTTGCCCATTTCATCATGCTTTCAGGAATTGGCGGTTTCGGATTAGTTGCTGGTGTGTATCAATTGGCACAAACGCAACGGGATGTTTTGGTCGCCCCATATGCAGGAATGTTGTTTTGCGTAGGAGTCGTTGGACTCATGGTCTCAACGTGGGATGATCTCTCAAAGGTTGAACAGTGGTCTGGTTTTCTAACCATCGTTGTCCTTGGAGGGTTGGAAACATGGCTCATTTTCCGAGGTCTACTCATCGGAAAACTTCCTCGTGCTTGGTCCCAAGCGGGGATGGTCGCATTGATGCAAGGGCGTTTGACAGGGAAAAATGGAGCCATCGAATGCTTCGAGAAAGGATGGGATGCTGATGAAGAACATCTTAACCCAATGGCATATGTCGCACTTCATCGAATTCACCTGTTTTTAGGGCAAAAAGAAGAAGCAGAAAACTGGAACGAATACCTCGAGAGGGAAGGTGGAGAATCAGCAGTAGCCGCTGAGTATATTCGTGCAATACACAATGCATTAGCAGATTTAGACTCCGAAGCTGCTCAACGATTGCCTCAGTTCTCCGAAGAAGAATGACGGCTTCGAGGCTAGGATTCCAGAATCCTTCAAGTTCTAAACAAAAACGAGTTAATTTAAAGAACGTAAAGGTCGATTTAATTACATGAACAAACAGATTCCCGGAAATATTCTCTTCTGGATGGTCATGAGTTGGGCTGCTGCAAATTTGTTTGCGCAGGCTGTCTACATCGGCTTCAATGGGGTTCCATTCGACGGAATTGCAATGATTGATTCATTGGGAAGTTGGTACTACGCTCTGATATTCATTGAAATCGTAGTCTGGATGTATGTGGCCGTATACTTTGGAAAGCGCCTTCTCACGAAGTTCAATTCACCTGCGCAAATTCAAATCAACCATTGAAACAGATGCGGAGCATTGAATTCCTCCGATGAGATTAAGGGGTGTCAAAAAGAACATGGCCTCATGTTCAATCTTGACAGGGAACCGCTCTTTTCTGGTCAACCCATGATGTTGGAGGACTTGAATCAAGAAGAAATCGAGCGACTCGACTTGGATAAATTGAGTGTGTTAACCATCGAACAGGTTCGGAAATCACTGCCAGATGTTGAACGACAATTGGCCACTTTACAGGCGATTGTAGATGAAGCCCACGATATGACCGAAGAAATTGAGATACTTCTTGAAACGCTTCCTCCCGAACATCCTCATGTTGTTGAGATGTCGGATTTACTCGGATCACTCGTTGCTCATTGGCAACAGACTGTAGCGAAAATCGAGCAACAAGGAGCCCGAATTGCAGGACTTGACCCTGGGCGAGTTGAATGGCATGGCGTGGTTGATAATCATTTGAAATTGTATTCTTGGACTTGCGGTGAAGATGATATTGAGTGGTATTATGGCCTCGATGAAGGCTTTTCTTCCCGAAAACCACTCATAGAAGCATGAACACCCCTAGGCGTAGGGGAGCATATGGTTCGAATCGATCGAGTACACACCGGAGGTGGCGATGGAGGAGAATCCTCACTCGTCGATGGTAGTAGACGCCTGAAATCGGACCTGCGATTCTCTGTAGTAGGTGATTGCGACGAACTTAATTCAATCATCGGATTGGTTCGAATGGAATGTTCCCGACTTCCAATGCACCATCGTGATGGTGGAGATCGGAAAGGAGCAGGAAGAGTTCACTTCATTTGTGATACAGCACTTGCACGCGTTCAACATGAGCTGTTTGATCTCGGCGCCGAGCTCGCTTGTCCACCTGAAAATTTGCCCGAATATATGGTGCTGATTGGAGAGAATCAAGCAGATACACTGGTCTCTGATATGGATGCATGGCTTACGCAAGTTGAGCCATTGACATCGTTTATTCTTCCAGCAGGAGGGCCTCCACAAGCGGTACTTCACCATGCTCGTACTGTTGCTCGTAGGCTGGAGAGGGGCATTGTGAGTCTTCGTGAACACGAAGGAGAGCAATCCGTACGCCCTCTGGTTCTGACCTACATCAACAGAATGTCGGATTGGTTATTCGTTCTCGGCAGATGGATTACTGCAGTTCTAGGCGAGGATGAGATGCTATGGCTTCCACTCGGAAAACGCGGACAAGAAGAAGGCATAGCAAATTCAATTCTGAGGCAAGCTGAACACGATGCCGATTTGGACCATATCTAGCTTGAAGACGTTACTTTTTCCCAAGCACGACGCACCACGGTTCTGGTCTCATCGTGTGTAAGTTGAGCAAGAGCTTGTTCCCAATCAAGCCACAGATGATCGCGATGTTCATGAGATAATGCAACATCAAGCGTATCGGTTTCCGCAAGAAACCAGAAGACTTCCTTGTCTCGTTTTCGCCCTTTGTGACGGTAACTGTACGCAGTTCTCTCCACGAAATCCTGATTGAACGTAAGTTCAGTTATTCCGGTCTCTTCTGCAAGTTCTCTACGCACAGTCGCCAGATGATCAACATCGGTATCTTCGACGTGTCCCTTCGGTAAGTCCCAATGCCCTTGTGGATATTGAAGCAACAAGATGCTGTCGATATTGACAAGAATGACGCCACAGGAAGTCTCCATCCTTTCCCCTCTAATGAGCCCTGTAAGGGATATCGTTTGATATCTTCGCGTCTTGTGTTTGCTTCAAGAGGTTCAATATACGTCGAATTGGGAGGCATGGATGTGACAGACACATCTGCATTTCCGCTGGTGCAAAGAATCGTTGCAGATTCGGATCTCGATGGGATGTGTGCCGCAGTGGTGTTGAAGAAAGCATACCCCGATGCAGAGGTTCATTTTGCTCATGCAGCCCTAATACGCTCTGGTATTATAGATGATTTGATCGATGAACATACAGTAACGGTTGACCTTCCCTTCCATCCAAAAAGTGGTTGGTATCTTGATCATCATTTGACCAATAAGCCAACCGATTCTGAGCATCAAGAATTTACCTCCAGAGGCGGTGTTGTTCATTGGGATCATGCGCCGTCTGCTGCACGTTTGGCCTTTGAATTATTTCGGGAAGAATTCAACTTCCCTCATCTGGAAGAGATTATGCCCCTTGTTGACGATCTCGATTCTGGAGGGATTTCCCTAGAGGTTTTTCGTGAGGATGGGCCACTGCTTCAACTTTCGAGAACGTTGAACTACAACGATTCTACATACATGCACCATCTTCTCATGTTGTTTCAAACGAGTATCTCTATGGATGAAATTTACAATGATCCTATTGTCCATGAGCGGATGAATGAGGCACGAGAGTCGCGAAAAACTCTAATGCAACTTGTTGAAGAGAAAACAACCATCGTAAACCGATTGGCAATCTGTCGGCTTGAAGATACAGGCCATCGATCTAACGGCTACCTTATCACAGCATTTGCTGGGAATGATGCTGATGCCTGTTGCATCATTCATGGATATACTGACGGTGAGATTGGGAATAAATCACGACCACCTCTCTCTGCAAGTTTCTACGCAAATTCGTTTTTACCTGAAGGTCAAAACAGGTTCGATCTATCGCGATTAGCTACGGAATTCGATGTCCACGGTGGCGGGCATGCAAATGCTTGTGGCTGCCGCATTCAACCACCAGGTATTGATGCGAACATGGAGCGCTGGCTTGAGATGTGGGACAATCGCGATATCGATCTGAAGTATCAAGTCTAAATCACTTGGAACGTGTATATGAGTCCTAAAAATGAATGAATCATAACCAACGCCATCATCATATCTGATGCACGGCCATGCTTTGTTCGCTCAACAGCAAATGATTTGTTTTCGCTTTGTTTCTCTGCAGTTGAGCGCCCGTATCGCACAACAAGCCAAAGTAAAACCAAGCCAATGGGGCCAGAAAATCCATGGATGTTTTCCGGTAAGAGATCAGAGGTCCAATCATCGTTGACAATCATTCCTGAGATTGCCCGAGCAATAAACGCAATGAGTGCAAGTGAAATCCCCGCCCAGAGCAAACGCTCACCGTGTTGCTGATGACGAGCAAGTGCGACTTTTCGGTCATCGCCTTTCAACGTCATACCTTTCTTCCGCCAACCGTATTGACGAACAAGCCAGAATACAACGACAACAGCGAGGAGAGGATGAATGAGCATGATGATTGTCCTCGTGTTCAAAATTCTCCCCCCTCTGGTATTTCCGAGGTAAGGGTAACTTGAATGCGTTTCTCTTGTCCATGTGACTTCTGCGGTGAGTTCAAAGGTGGTATGCCGAGGGAACGGTGGGGGCGCTATGCAGGAATCTTATCTCGCAGCCTGTCTTGAAACAGGATTCAAGACGGTAAAGACTCGACGGCTCAATGCCGTTGGGCGCTGTCCTGAGTTCACACTCATGGACAAACCATGGAAAGAATTGGTCAAACTTGCAGTTCTTGAAACGGAGATTCCAGGTCAAGATGAAGATGGAGAAGCGATAGCACCATCTCCACGATTTCGACGTGGCCGTCGACGAGGACGTCAGCAGTCAACCATACCCTCGCCAGAAGAAATCAAAGTGATGGAAGATGAGACGCCTGCACTTCGTTTCGCACTCTTACTTGTCAACAAATTCCTTCATGCTGAACAATGGTCCGATGACGAACACGGGCCGTTGGAGACCGAAATGCGGACGATATGTCTCGATCAGGGAGTACATTCAGTCTGGCATGAAATGGCAAAGCGATGTGATGTATTCGGGCAATTTTCAGCTTGTCCAATTTCAGAGTCCAAAGCAAAGTCGTCTAGTGAAAAACTTGACCTGTCTGAAGTTGCCATAGACCCTTACGACGTTGAATCGTGTCTCAAAGTCTTCCGTTCGATACCAGACAGCCATTATAGTGCCGAACAACTTGTTGCAATGAAACGCTTGATTAAGCGCCTATCATCAGGTAAATGGCCAAATGTTGAACCACAACTTCTCGAATTTGAAGAAAATCTTTCATTGGTTTCGTTGCTCATCGCCCTGAACACGGATTCATCTCCCGAAAAAATCCTTGAGCGTCTTCGTAAATCCAACAACAATCTGGCTGAACGGTATGGGTTGGCGTTGATTCTAACCGGTGATGATATTGAATGGGACGATGCTTATCTCTCTCAAGAAGACGATGCTTTAGGACAGTCTCTTCTCAAGTTGGCTTGGCTTAATGGACCACTGCAAAAAATGAATCCATCAACATCACAACTGGAGATTGGTCTTGATTTACTCACCCGAGAACAAGCCCCTACCGGACGAGTGGATGTTATCCGCTGGAAGATGCTTCAGTGCTATGTTGATGATCAACGGAGTGAGGATGCTCTTGAGATTATCAAATCGATTTCTCTTGAGCACGATTCAGATGCTTCAGAACTCCTTCCCCTTCTCCTTCAACTTAACAATTCTGAAGCGTATGATTGGCTTGAATCAAACTTGAGCAACATCGATGAGGGAGGATTAATTTCAATTGCACGTGAAGAAATCGTCCCCATAACGATGCGTGCAAAAGCGTTGATATTGTTGAAAGAACAAAACAGCGAGGGATGGCTGGAAGTTCAACCTCTAGCAGTTCATGTATTTGTACAGACCCTTAATTTGGATGAACTGTCAACCATACTGTTGGAAGATGACGTGGCAATCCCCACACACCCGCATGAGACATTGATTGTGGCTCATTTGTTGAGTGCTCATCATGAGGAATCGAATTGGAAACTAGCTCGAAAGGCTCGAAAGATTGCCCTGCAAATGGTTCAATCAACAGATGTTCCTGCGTCCATTACCGAAGATGAGCACAAACTCTTGCTGTTGTTGGAAGGGCGTATTGAGGAGTCAGTAAACAAGCTGACACTGACAGATGCACTACCAAAAAACGGAATCAAAGCAATCAATCAAATTGTGAACGCCTTGTCTTCTGGAGGATCACACCTCGTTGACGAGAAGCGTCTCAATGATCTCTTGGATTCGTTAGAAGAAGGTAAGATAACTGGTTTGGGAGAAACCCTCCTGCGCACAATTGTATCGAAATTACGTCTCAATAATGCTCGATTATCTCTGGAAAGAGGAGATGATCCAGCAGTTGTTATCGAAACTCTAGAAACAGTTCTCAGTCAACCACTTATTCCCTACCCTATCGTTGATGGAGTACGAGAATTGATGTATGAATTTGATCTTGGCATAGAAGCATTGGTTCAATGGTATCAACAAAACCATCAACGATCAATATGGGCACTTCTTGCTCAAGCAACACTCGAAGCATCAAAAGGGAATAATCTCTCAGCGGCCCGCCTTTTCAAGCGCTCAGCGGACTCGAAATTCTTCGATTATGATGAAGAAATTATGTTGTACAGAAAGGCCTTGATTCATTTCGCATTCGACCAAAAGTGGGGAGAGGCAAAACAACTTCTGTCAGAGCACCCGAACCTAAGGGCAGCCATCACCAAGCGATTCCAACTTTACCTCGATGTATCCCATCAAGCATCGATTCAAGAAACAGCAAAGGCCACGTCAATGTTGAAGAATTTCGTAAAACGACAAGAAACTATTGTTGAAGAAACGGAAGAAGGAGAGCGCACTCGAACGAGGACTATCTTCAAAGAAGACGAACTTGACTTGCTCCACACCTACCCCGATGAACATCCCAAACCACTCCCCAGAGAACCGTTTACGGGCCGTCTTCTTGCTGCTACGAACGCATTACAACGCGACTATCGTACTCAGAGTTCAAAATCCTTTGATCGCCGATATCGAGACATTATGTTGATGCGTAATCCAGACGCAATGGAAATTCATACATTGGCACAACAAGCGAGTGAGAACTCTCCCCTTGATGCACTACGAATCCTTGAACGCGCCCAGCTTTCCGGCCGATTCATGAATCGAAACAAATCATTTGCTAATTTGGAGTTGATGCTATTCCGCCGGCATCAATCAGAAATCCGCACATCAGATCGCCGATATCTTCGGCATCTTCCTCTAAAACCGCTTGTCTTGGTTGATACAAACATCGTGATCGATGCGCTTTACAAGAGGATTCAGGAGAAACTCAACCGTTCAAATCATTTTGAGGACTCCACAAATCAACGCTCGCACTTTGCAGGTTACCTGCAGTACCTCGCTGCAAACGATAAGGTCGACCTCTGGTTGCCAAAGGTTGTTCGAGGAGAAATTGAAAACATCGCCCGTTCTATTGACGATATCCGTTCTCGCTTCGAAAATGCTCTCATTGACAATGAAGTACTTGATTCAATCATATCTACTGAAAGTATGAAGAATATCGTTGATGAGATCATCTCCGAATTTAGTACCTGGGACGGTAATTCTGAGGAAATAGAGAGCAATGCTGTTGGCGAAGAAGTAAAAACTGCAATGAACGAATTCCTGACACAGCACAGCGAAATTTACGATGAGTTAACAAAAATGCGGCAACATTATCCTGGAAAGAACATTCGAACAGAGATTGATGGAAAGAAAATCTATCCCCAGAAGCCAGATCGTAAGATTATGCAATACGCCGCAGTACTATCATCGCAACCAATTGATAACGTAGGTTCCATCGTTGTTGCAACACATGATGGAGACTTTACAGTCGTTGCCCGAGCATTTGAGGAACGATTTGGCTTCGGTATTGCTAAGAACAGT
>VMHT01147710.1_pt1 | contig 30471 bp, 31 predicted proteins | sample 4693611 | NCBI WGS metagenome assembly VMHT01 (sample SAMN12280063, study PRJNA550983) | marine metagenome | isolation source: seawater sampled from same location over 5 years 0.02-0.2 micron viral filtrate | place: USA: collected off the coast of southern California halfway between the port... ... | reverse complement strand
GTTCTGCGGACTTGTAGATAGTTCTAATAACTTCTCTGTTTATCTCAGCAAGAATTTCAGTTGATAGAATGTTTGCCAACTCAGACTCAGCGTTCAATCCGTGGATTGCCTTGAGGTCTTGAGCCAATTCTAAACTGTACTCAGCTTTGAGTGCTCTGGACTTCGCAGTCACAGTAACTTTCTCAATACTGAACGCCATCTCTTGGAAATGGTTAGAAGCACCGTCTCCTAAAGATTCGGAGTTTCCAGTTGTCATACCTTGACCAACATCATATGCAGATGTAGTTGCAGAACCAACAGGGTTAAGAACGCCTGGGTTTGATCCACTCTGTGATGTTGTACCGAAACCAGCAGCAGTATCTGTCATACCAGCTGTTAGGTTCTCAGCACTGTTCTGTCCAGAGAATGCTGAATCTGGTTCGTCGAATAGAGCCTCAGTTCCACTCTGATTAGTGAATCTGGATCTCATTGCGAAGATAAGTCCTGTAGGACCACTCATTGGTTGTACACCAGCAAGGTCGTATGCGACCAAGTTAGGCATTGCACGTCTAATCAATGAGATTAGTACTGGATCGAAACCAGCAACAGGGCCTGCTGCTCCAGCTGAACCTGTGAATCCACCTGTTCCAGCGGAGTTTGTTGGAGATGCCTCAGTTAGTGACTGGAAAGCATTCTCTTCTCTGAGCATTTGCTCTTGGTTCTCAAGAAGTACAGCAGTAACATTACGTCTATGCTGATCCTTGATAGCTTCTGAACCTTCGTGGTCTAGAAGCGGCGCCCACTTCTCAGTGAGTGCTTGATAATTGATGTTTTGTTGCATCGTCTTGTTAGGTTGTTTTAAAAATTAACGAGTTCCTACTTAATTCGTCCAAGTGCGTCAAGATAGGCAGCCATTGCACCAGTAGCTGGCTCAACGTGTTCTGCTTCTTCTTTTAGTTCTTGAGGAGCGGACGCTGTGGATGTTGTCTTCTTCTGTCCGAAATAAGATTCTTTCAGAGTTTCGATCTTTCCACGATAGGATTCTTCACTTTCAAACTCAACACTTTCTGCAAGACTTTGGAGCTTCTCTTTTTGAGATACTGCAAGTCCTTCAGCAACGTTATTAAAGACAGTCTGGGCAGTTGACTCACCAAGTTTTTGGTTGAGTGAAACATTCTTTTCTATCTGCTCATTGAGCTTGGTTTCCATTTCATCAAGTTTGTCCACCATATTTTCTAGGACATCATATTTATCTTCAGGTAGGGTTACATAATGTTCTTCAAAAAGCTTTTTCATGCCTTCCATGAATGATTCTGTCATCTCAGTCTTGATTCCGTTCTCGACTGCGATAGCATTTTCTTCTAACCATTCTTGGGCGACGTACTCTAAGTAAGCATCTGTTCTCTCAGTAAGTTCAACTTTAATAGTTTCAACTTCCTCAGTTAACTTAGTAGCGTACTCTTCGTTTAGTTGGTTTTCGATATCAGTGATCTTCGCATTGATGGAAGCTTCAAAGATTACCTTTGCCTTTTCTCTAAACTCTTCGGATAATTCCTCACCAGATAGAAGTGCGTTAACATCTTCTTCAATGGCGGAGTTTAAATCGACTTTCTCCTCAGTTGTTTCAGTAGATTCCTCTTCTGCGACAACCTCTTGTGATTCGTCGGCTTCTGCCTCTTCGGCATACTTAGGTGCAGTTGGCATTGGATCAGCTTTCCCAGCGTTTTTAGTGATCACGTCTTTAACTTGCTTAATAGTACCAGTTGGTGTCTTAAGCATGTTACTGTTGTCATCAGGCTTCGAGTTCTCAGGTGTAGGGCCACCAAGATCTTCAACAGCACCTTGACCATCAGGAACGTAATTTGGTGTGGTTGGCATAGGATCACCTTTGCCTGCTCCACTATTTACAGCGGTTTTAGATTGCTGTGTCTTTACTTCCATTTCTTGTAAATCTCCACGAGACATTTTGAACTCTCCGTCTATTAAACGTGTTAGATATCGTATAATCTATGTTTATTTATTAAATCAAAGATTTGATAAGAAGTTTTGGAAGATTTCCAACTTCTTCTCGTCAAGTTGACCTTGATCTACTAATTTATTTATAGTTGTTTGGGTCTTCTCAATTGCGGCCTCTACTACCTTCTCAGGTTCAGCAACAGCAATCGCAGGGTGAGTCATAGTCTTTTCTTCTACAACTTCTACTACAGATTGTTTTGCCTTTAAGATTCCAGCTTCCCAGATCCAATCAACTCCTTCCATGATGCCATTGACAAAAGCGTCAGGGGCAGAAGGGTCTGCAACTATATCAGCTGCAGTTGCAAGCATGAAGTCTTCACCGACAACTTTATAGCCTTCGCTAGTGTCTCTAAGACTTCCCATTCCTCTTGACGATACTCCAAGAGTAACACCGTCATCTAATAATGACTGTGCAATTTTACCCATTGGTGTATTGAGGATTTGTGCTTTACCAACAAAATTGTTTCCTTCTCTATGGAGATCTACAATCTTGTGTGAAACTCTGTCTAGGTTAACAGTTGGACCTTCTGGGTGTCCTAACTCACCAAGAGCTCGTCCTTTACCAACAAATGATTCGTTGTATCTGCTTACCTCTTTCTCAAGAGTTTCTGTAGGATAAAAACGACCATTTCTGTTCTTAAGGTTTCCTTGTAAAAAGATTCCCTCAATAAACATATTCTTCTTACCGTCTTTTTCTTCGATAAGAACCTTGGCGGTTTCGATTTCTTCTGTAATGAGTTTCATTAGTTAAGCCTCAGGTTTTTCTTCCTCTTTCTCATCATCAGGTGCATCTACTTCAGCAGTAGGTGCTTCAACTTCTGCTGCGTCTTCAACAGAACTAGGTGTGCCATCAGCTGGCTCAGCCTCTACCTCTTCCCCATCATTTAAGTAAGGATTAGGCCCACCAAACATGTCGGCGGTAACTGCTGGTTTCACGAGATCTATGTTCTCGGCAGACTTTGCATACAAGAGTTCTTTGATCTTGTCATGTATGTCCGTCGCAGAACCTTCTTCGCCTGCAGCAATCATATCAATTAAATCATTATCCATAGAGTGTTAATATAGAATTAGACTAGTATTATTTATATTTCCCCACCTTTGGGCATTTCTGGAGCTTCTGTGGCACCACCATCCATCTCTGGATCTTGTGGCATTTGACCCATTCCTGTAGGATCTGGGTTCAATTGTCCGCCTGGCATTTGTTCTGGATGTATTCCCAATCCGAGTTGTTGTACTTCCATTGGATCAGCGACTTGGCCATCTTGAATTTCTTTTGCCATTTGTTTGTCGATCTCGATGATCTCCTCATCTTTCTGTTTCAGAATATGTCTACGAACATAATCTAATGAGAAGTATCTGCCTATGTAAGGATCTACTGCAGCAACTACTCCGAGTCTTTCGTTTAAAAGTTCAGTCTCTTTGAGTTCTGCAAAGTGGTTATCATATACAAAGTCAAATTGTATATGATCTGATAATGTTTCCCAATCTTCTGGGGTGACAATGTTTTTAAGAATACACTGAGTCTTTAACATATCTAAGAAGAGATTTGCGAATCTCTTTCTCATTCTACCAACAAACTTGGTAAATTTGATTTCGTCTCTTAGTATCTCAGATGATCTACCAAGATTAAATCCTTCTCCTGATCCAGCAATACGAGATTCTGGAACTCCTAGTGAGCGGTATAATTTCTTTTGGAAGTACTCGATGTCGCTAAGTTCTCCAAGATTCTGTCCACCTGGCAACGTAGTGATTTCAGTACCTCTTCCGCCTTCACGTCGGGGGAGCCAGAAATCTTCGAGCATGGACATGTGTTTTCTGTCATCTCTAATTTCTCCTGTTGATGCGTCATAAACTAATTTGTTTCTGTAACGGTTCATCACCTCTTTGAGGTATTGTTCCGCTTTTAACTTAGGTAAGTTACCTACGTCAATATAGAATATTCTTCTTTCTGGAGCACGACTCAACCTGTATATAACAAGAGAGTCCTCAATCATTCTAAGTTGATTGAGTGCTTTGATTGACTTATGCAAGTAAGAAAGAATAGTTTGTTTGTTTCTGTCAACTAAACCTGAGTGACAGAATGTGATGGCATCTGGTGCAATCTTTACTGGTCTCTGTTTAGTAGAGAAAGGTGTCTGTCCTATCGCACCCAAAGCATTTTTACTCTGAGTTGCACTAGGATCATATTGATAAAATTCTTCTATCTCAGGACTTTCAATATCCGAAGGGTTATTTGCATTTACTCTCTTGATTGCTCCCTGTAACGTAGGATCTGTCTTGAGTTTTCTAACTAATTTTATTTTAAGTGGATCAATATATCTAACTTCTTTTAATCCTTCTTCTGGTTTTTTGACATCAATTACCTTGTGATAATATATTCTACCATCAATGTACCAGTTTCTCATAATCTCATGGCACTTTTGATCAAAGTTCATGACTTCTTTTACTGTCTTAAACTCGTCTCTAATTAATTCTTTAAGCTTCGCAGATGCTGGAAGATTCTCCAAATCGATTTCGACAGGAGAATCATTCTGATCAGAAACTATTGCTTCGTTTATTATATCTTCAATGGCAGAATCCACTTCTGGATGCAATGCCATCTCTCTATATCTTTTTATTAACTCAAACTCTGACTTAAATACACCATCAATATCAACATACTGCCCATAGAAACCACTCGAAACATAATAGTCCGATGAGTCCTCGTTAGACTGGGGTACAGGAGAGACGACATTCTTTGCAGAATCATCGTCTTTCTCTATTTTAAAACCAAATAATTTAGCCATTAACTCACTACTACTGGGCTGTCCCAGTTATTTATATCTTATATTATAACACAAATCTTAGATTATGTCTTACTGGTTAAAGATGCCTGCGTCAGCTCCTGTTCCATCAACTGTCTGATTAGTTAATAGAGGAACATCCTCTCCATCAAAAACATCCCACCACTGAACTTGTAGATCAACTGTAAACTCTTCGATAGAATCTGTTTGATCGTATGAAAGTTCAATTGCACTAACGTTAGTTGGGAAAGTTCCGTGGAACTTATACTTTCTAAGTATAGGAAGTTTTCCAGAGTTATCTTGTGAACCACCAAGTCCCTTAGTTAAAGGAGCTCTACCTATTTGGTTGACATACATATCAGTCTGATAGTCGCCTGGTGTTACTTCTCCAGTTGCGTTATCATGTTTGTTGATAGCGTTCATCCATCTCTCAAAAGCGTTTCTGATCATGAAATCAGTATCGTTAATGATTGTGATTGTCCAAACATCAAATGTTCTGTCACCAGCAATCTTAAGATTCCTTCCTCTGAAAGGAACGTCGATTACATTGATGTTCGATGCAGGGAGATTAGCAGCTTTTACTAAAAATCTACCCTTTTCTTCTGCATCACCTTCATTCAATCCGTTAGGGAAAACTAATTCTACCTCAAACAGATTGGGGCGAGCACCACCACCGACGAGCTTCGATTTAAAGTCGTCAATGGTTCTTGTGTCTAATCCAGGCGCATTACTTGCCATTTTTTAAAGTCCTCTTCGTAGTTTATTTAGTAAGTTAAGCAGTACCAACTACTTCATCAAAGCTGATGCCAGTTCTAGTTGCAACGAATGTTAGTCCGATGAAGTTGATAGAACGTGCAGGCTTCACGAAGATGTCTGCCTTAAAGGTATTTGAATCAATAACATCAGGTGTGTTATTGGTTTCGTCACAAATAACTATGAAGTCACTAATACCTCTCTTAGCCTTAACATCACGAAGATATGGTTCAACAATATTCAAGAAGTTTGTTCTTGTAAGATCGTCGTTGAATTCAAATAACTGTGATCTTGCAGCTCTTTCGATAGTTCCTTCGATTGTTAGGAACAAACGACGAACGTTGATTCTATCGAACGCAGATGCTTCTTTCTGTGCAGTCTTGTCACCGAACAGAACGATACCAGCGCCAGGGCTGAATACTACAGGGTTGATTCTCTTAGGATACAGAGTATCTCTCTGAGCTTGTGATGGGTTGTAAGCAAGTTTCAGAGCATTGTTGATAGAACCTCTAGATGAACCAGCGGGTGAGAACCAAGGGAATGAGTTGATAGATGTTCTTGCCATCAATCCAGCGATGTCACCATTTAGAGGAATGTATCTAAATGTATTATTGAATCTATCAAAGGTGTATTTGTAACCTGAGTCAAACACTGCGTAAGAACTAGATGTTAGACTATCGTAGAATGAAACTATGTTTGAAGTCTGTTGATCTGAGTTAGTTAAACCAACAACTCCAGCTCTGTAGGGGGAAATACATGCGATGCAATCCTTACGAACAGATGCAATACTAATTAGTTTGTTTGCCTTAGCCTGTGCTTCGTAGATTGAATCTCCACTTGAAGGACCTTGGATAAGGAAGTTAACTGCGTACTCAGCAGGGTTGTCTAGAACTGTGTAAGAACTAACAACATCTCCAAGTTGACAGACAAACCTACCAGTTCCACCGTAATCGTTTCCATTAGTCATGGAATAGATCTTAGGACCTGAACCGTTGAATGTAACTCCTTGAGCATCTTGAGCCCATACACCACTTGAGTCTACTGAGTAACCCATCATACTTGTGTGCTTCAAACCAATACCAGTTTGTGCAGCACCAACAAATACATTATTAGAGAACTGTGCAACGTAATCTTTGTAGAAGATGTTAGTGGATGGTGATACCTTAGCATCAGAAGCCTTGGATAATCCTACCCATTTCTCTACAACGTTTCCAGCAGTACCAGTTACAGTTCCTGTGTCATCTATGACTACGAGGTGCATCTCGTCATACTTAGAACTTCTACCCTTAGCATACTCAGATGTTGAAGGACGTTCTGCAATTTGATTCCAGTAAACAACACTATTTGTAAGACCTAGTGTTTGTTGATTGTACCAATCTTGAGCGTAGTTACCTTCTCTTAGATAGATTCCACTAGATGCGGCAGATACAATAACGAATTCTGTATTTGCAAAAGCAACAGTAGCGGTTGTATCCATTATGATTTCTGGAGTTCCACCGATACCTTGATATCCTACGATTTTACCAGAGTAAGTTCCGTTAAGAGACTTAATTGTATCGCCAGGATCAGATTTATATGTGTCTAAGTCTGTTCCGAAACTGATAGTTGTAGAACCAATACCTATTGTAGCATTGAATTTTGCTCTCTCTACTGGTTGTAATACACCAGATGTATTGAAGATCTTAACTCTGTTTGCGTGGTTGACATCAGCTGGAGTGCTTAGATTGTCGTTGTAAATACCAACATCATATCCTTGGAAAGCAGCAGTTGAAGAACCCTCTTCATAATCGACTGCACTCCAAACATCAGTTGTGACGTTGTGCTTACTTACAACCTTAACATCAAAACAATCGTTGTGAATCTTTGTGATAATTCCTTTTAGATAACCTGTTTGAACTCCAACAGTTCCGTCTGTGTTTGCAACACTAGTTGAGAATCCAGCAGTAACAGCGAATCCAACTTGAAGACCATCAGTACCTATTCCAAGTCTTTGGTCAGCCTGTGCATCAATAGTACAGATCTTAAGACCATTTGACCATGAGCCAGGTGATCTTGCAGCATATAAGAATTCTTGTGCAAGGTTATTGAAGTTATTGTAGTAATCTTCCTGTGACTTGATTGACAAGTTTGTAACCGCCACACCAACAGGTATGTTTGCGTTTGATAGCATTGGGTTAGTACTTCTCAATACTCTCAACACTCCACCGTATGATAGAAATGCTGATGCAGTCATCCAGTACTCGTACTGTCCGTCAGCAGAGTATGGTTTACCAAACGTTTCAAGTAAGTCGGCTTCTGTTTCAATTAGGACTGGTTCGTTAACAGGTCCTTTTGCAAAAGGTCCTGCAATAGCTCCAACCTGATCGTTGATGCCGTCTATTCTTCCTACAGTTAGGTCTACCTCTCTTACCTTAACGCCTGGAGATACTAGATTAAGCGCCATGTTAGTGTTCCTCGAAGATCTCAGTTGTTTTATCTGTTATTATTTAGAAATTGCTACTTTTTCACTGGGGAAACAGTACATGAACTCCCTACCAGTCTGGATATACGTCTACTCTATTACTTGATCTCCTAGATTTAACTCTCTTAATAGTGCAAGTTTTACACTCATATGAATAAGAAGATGGTCTTTCGCCTCTACTCTTCCTAGTAAGATAAAACCCTTCTGTAAGCGAGTATGTCAATCCACAAGTTCTACAAGTTCTCTCGTGTAGAAACAGGACTGGTTCATCTAAGTCCATTACAAATTATAATCCCACATGTACGATCTATCACCATACTCATCTAGATTCCATCTAGTGCCTTCATCATCTGTGAAAGAAGTTTCTTCTGTACCATCTTGTATAAAACCAAATGGTGCCATGTCTTGTTCTATCTGATCTCTTTGGTCATCATATACCCTCTTCCTTATATCATCATCTGTCATCTCTTTGAAATAATCTTGCATCACCAACCATGCAAATATGACTAGGCACATGGCAAGGTCATCGTTACAACCTTCTTCTGCCTCAAATGAGTTTGACTTTTCAATAAAGGTTGTAAGTTCTGCAATGATATTGTAATCCTTGACTATTAGTTTATCTGTCTCTAACAGAGTCTTAAGGTTTAGTGACCCTATCTTCTTGACAGTTTTAGACATCTTGACTCCTAGTTGCACCTTACTGCCAGAGAATCCTTGACCCAATACTTGTCCAGCTCTACCTCGTATTGCAGTCATCAAGACATTTTCATATTCCATATCATAGAAAAGTATTGATGCTATTTGATCTCCTATGTCATTTACCTCACATAAAATATACGCATTATTATATGCCCTTGCAAATTCTGCTATGACACTAGGAAATAACATTGGTTTGATAGTATTATTCCTGTACTTTGCAACCACTCTATATGGAAATGTTGTCGTGTCAAATACAATGAAAGCAGAGTAATCTTTCTCTACACCTCTTGCAACGTCAACAGTAATTGAATAATTGTGTTTGTCTATTGGGTTTTCATATATCTCTCCACCTCTCTTACCACGGTTGATTGGTTCATCATATACCATAGATTTTAACTTAGCTGGTGATATCAATGTATCAACAGATCCTAAGAACTCACACTCAAACTCAACACGGAACTGTGCTTCTGATGTGTTCTTAATCGTCTGTTCTTTCCACGCTTCATCTCTGCCTGGTACTTCCGACCAGTGAACGTCTGTTGTGACGTATTCGTTCCTATCCAGTTCCGCATCATGCCACAGTCGGTAAAAGTGATTCATACCACGAGGGGTAGAAACAATAATTACCTTAGTAGACTTACCAGAACTAATAGTAGGATATACACTACTAAAGAAATCATCTGCTAAATGGTTGGCAACGAACGCAAATTCGTCTAAGAATATAATATTGAATGACATACCTCGAACAGCTGATGCGGAGGTAGATGCGGCAATGATCTTGGATTTGTTTTCCAATTCCATAGATCCCTTGTTCCATGCAATGATACCCTGTTGCATCCACTTGGGTAAGTTCTCGTATGCAATCTGCAATCTACCAAGTAGATCTCTTGCAGTCTGAGCCTTGTTTGCAAGGATACCTATTGTGACACTATCATTGAAGATGGCATAGTGTAAAAGATATGATACCACAGTCGTTGACTTACCTGACTGTCTAGGCATCTTACATATATTAAATCTATTATTATGGAAATTATTAACTAACTTTTCTTGGAAGTCATACATCTGGAATGGTACTAGACCTTCATCCAAGTTAATGATCTTCACATACTTCTGTGCAAAGTATACAGGATCTTGAGCGCACTTTAGAAACTCAGCAACTTGTTTCTTAGTAAAGTTCTGAGCAACGTTCGCTTTTTTTAGATTCGGATTTCCAAGGTATTGTGCATTATCAACTGGCATGATTTAAGAGTCAATTACTAATAGTGGTTTTGTTGGGTCTTTATCACTAGCATCAAAGTATATTACCTTTCCGCCTGGATAAATCTTTTCTAATTCATATTGAACATTCTTTTTCAAAGGTCTTGCTCTCTGAGGGAAGAACATCTGAATCATTTTGGTCTGACCTCTGAATATAAATGTGATACTATATGTAGCACCATACTTATTCAGTCTTTGCCAGTTACCTTCTTCTTGGATTGATTTAAAACTTTTCATGATCCTTTATTTTGTGGGTGTTTTTGTCCTTTACCTCTAAATTTTTTAACGAGACTAACGACTGGTTTAGCAGCACGATTACCAAGTTGTCTTACAAGTGGAGTTGGTCCAGATCCGAACCCACCCCCATCAGCTTTAACTCTTTTCAAGAATTCTGAACTTCTTGGATTCAAGTCACGTCCTAAAATAGATCTATCTGGTCTACCAAGAGGATTTGGTTTCCCACCTTTCTTATAGTTATCACTATCCATTCCTTTCTGAGCTTGATCATCTTTGAATAGTGTTTTCAATGATGCTTGGTCTTCATTAGGAATACGTTCATTCTTCCCTTTATTCCACCAATCTTTTACTGATTCGTTGAACTGTTGATAGGTTTTCATTTTGATCCCTTCTTCATGTCTTTCAACATCTTTTGTAACTCGGTTGTGCTTCCGACAAATAAAGAATTATTAGTAACAGTGGTGTTGTTTTTTTCTTTCACTTCATCGATATCCTTCATTTTCTTTTGCAAGTCTATGAGTTTATCTGCTGTATCTGCAACGTGTTTGATAAGTTGTCCAGCAACTTCATAAGCCCTTGCAGAGTCTGATTGTTGTGCCACATCTAATGCACCATCAACTGCCTCCTGTCCTTTCTCAACTAGAGAATACAACTGAGCTCTACTATATTCATAATCTTTATCTACATCTGGTTTCTTAGACTTATCCAAACTCTTAGGACTAGTCCTAGTAGGTTTAGAAGGTTCTTTCTTCATTATTTCCGCTCCTCTATCAACGATATCTAGAGCGTCATCTATAGAATCAAATGTTTCGTCTTCAATCATGTCTCAACATCCCTTTGTTGACTTGCACTAAACACATTACCATCCACATAATCTGTGATAGTTTCACCGAATCCAAAGTCATCACCAGTTTCAATGACTCTATCAACTACCTGTGAATCATCCTGTACATTAATAGAATTTATAGGAATATTAATGTCATGTGCCATAACCACACTATTAAACTCACCTCTTCTAACTGTCAATCTATTACCAGAGATGGCTCTGATTAACATTTTCTCATCATCAATTTCAATGTAGTCACCTTTATTGAAAGGTGTTGCACTATTCACAGCGAACTGTGTTCTAGTAGTATCTATAACTTCGTTAGTTCTTGCAGTATCATCGTTGGTGTAATCCTTAACTGCAATAGGAACTGCTGTATATCTCTGTTGTCTAGATGCAGTCTTGATATTTTTTGTCTCTGTATAGTAATCTGTTTGTACTTTCTTGATCAATCCATCAGTACTATTATTGATAGGACCAAATAAGTATGTCTTGCATGTAAAAGATAAAGTATATACCAATGCTCTTCTAGTTAGAAAGTCATCTTCATAATTATCTTCCATCTGTATGTTCTCTAGAGTAATTGGCATATCTCTTTTCTCACCAATTATATCTACCAAATCTATTGTTAAATTAAATGCTGGTTGGAAATAAGGAAGTATCTGTTCTAAAATTTGTATAGCATCCTCATTAAGTTTAGCAAGGATACTGAGATTCATATTGATGTTATAAGGAACAGGCATAAATGCCTTTACAAATTTGTTAGTTTCTTTGTTAACAGATTTGAAAGACTGCATTGTAGAGACTTTCCTAGTTGCGTCATAGTTCATACCCATGACTTCAAAAGACATTCTTGGTAATGTCAATGTAGTTCCTATGGTGCTGTCACCCTGATAGTCTCTACCTTGAGATACTCTTGCCAAGAATTTCTGTTGAGGACCATAAGATACTGGAACTTTTACAACACTGATTGTCTTACCAGACTTGTCCGTGTGTTGGATCTCAATGTTATTAAACAAGGTTCCGAAAGACACGATTGTCTTACGGATGATCTCATGATAGAAATGATTTGTTAACATAATATTACCACCTTATAATAGTATTTAGAACTCTCCGAATGGATTTCTTTCTGAGAAGTCTACAATCTCGTCTGCTTCACTCTCTATTTCTGCATTAGCAGCGAAAGGAATATCTGTAGAAAGATCATCACCAACTGATAAAATCCTGTAACTTGCAGCAGCACCAACGATTGTCTCTCCTACAGTGAAGTCGCCACTTGATGCAACAACTTTAAGAATATTATTTGCAGTATTCCAGTTAGCTACATATGCACTCGTACCTGTAGATACCTGTGTTACTAGTTCATCGACTTCAAACTCACCGAAGAAGTTAGATGTCACTGACTGAATACCAACATATGCAGTTGTATTAGTATAACCAGCACCAGCATTACTATATCTAATTTCCTTGACTGTACCTGCGGTGCTTACAACTGCTTCTGCTTGTGCGTTCTGTAGTAGTGGTATGGTTTCATTAGACTGTTGTGTGTACACAGAGGTAATACCAACTGTAGGTGTAAACGTATATCCTCTACCACCAGTTGTGAGTCCAATAGGACCTAATACTGCCTCTGATATTACAGCAGTAGCAATCGCAACAGATATAGGACTACCACCTGTGAATGTTACTATTGGTGGCTCAGTGTATCCAAAGCCAGGATTTGTGATTAGTATTCTATCAATAGACTGATTAGGAACACCAGTTCTACTTGTCATGATCGCAACAGCAGTTGCCTGAGATCCAAGAGCGGGTTGATCTATTGTCATAATAGGAACCGAGGTGTATCCCCATCCCTCATAGTTGATAGTCAGTCCTGTTACAACTTTATTTACATCAGTAGTTGCAATAACTTGAGGTGATTCATTATCCATCTTACGAATGAATGAAGCGTTACTATTAGTCTGTCCATCAGTCTCTTGTGATGTTTCTGAACTTGGAACCTGAGTTGCAGTAAAGTTTCTTAGTGCATTGTCACCAGTCAAGTTGATAGTTAGGTGGTCTAAGAATCCCTCAAATGATGCAGTCTGACTTGGAATGAAACCAGCACCAGATGTATCTGCACCCAACTTAAGTAAATCGCCTGCAAAGAACATGATTGGGTTGGCAGTATTCAAATTATTACTTACAGTTCCATTTACAGATATAGTCGCATCAGTATTATACTGTTCTACTCTGATGAAGTTCCAAGCATTTAGATTGAGTGGTGTGGTGTTTTCAATAGATCCAGAACCAGAAGCAAAGATAATGTTACCTGTTTCTCTATAGTATATCTTAAATCTATCAGTCCACATGACTGTTCCACCATTGACTGCTGGATCAAATTTAGTTGGATATAACCAGAAACTTAGTGATAGTCTTCCATTACCAGTATCTCTAGAGTCCACATTGGTAGAGAATACAAAGTTAGCACCAATTACATCTGTAATTGCAGTATGATGTAATGAATTGTTACCGAATTTAATCTGTGATGATGTGGTTAGGTTGGGTGGACTGAATGATATAGTAGGAACACTAAGATAATTAGACCCACTGCTTGTTAGAGTTACAGTATCAATACCACCTTCTGAAATAGTTACGGTTCCAGTGGCTTGATTACCTTGTTTAGGTTTGAATATCTGTACTGTTGGAGTTCCTAAGTAATTACCATCATTGAATAGTGGAACACGTTGAACAGATTTTACGCCTGGAACTGTGGATGCAAGAGACACATATCCCAAAGCATTTGTATTATCATCTTTGTCTAGTTGTAAAGTAATGATATTGCCACGAGTGATGATACCATCATCCACATCTTCACCATTCTTATCAGTCAATCCATCAGGTAGATCAACAACCTCATCCTCAGGCTCAAAGATCTCACATCTGAACTCATACATGAATAGTTCATTTACTTGGTAGAATGGTACTTTTCTTTCTACATACTTGATTTCAAATAAAGCATTATCAAGAGGTAAGTAAATCAAGTCTCCTTCATTTGGAGTGTTTGCATTTACTCTTTCACCTTCTGGAAATGATTTTATAAATGGTGTGATGAAATCATCATATCTTTCTTTAGATACAACTAGAGTTATCTCATCCATATCTCTTACACCAAACTTAGTCAGTGCATCAGATGGAGTTCCAAAACCATCAACATTCACAAGGTATGCTTCCAGTCTAAAACTATCATCAAACTTAGAAGCAGTAATCTCTCGGATAACTGTATTCTGATTGATGATTTTTCTAGGTAAGTATAGGACATCTTGACCGAACAACTGTAAGTGTTCGTTTACCAAGTCTTGAACTAGTCTTTGTTCACTTGGAGATCCATGTAGAAAGAAAGGTGATAAAGGCATTATCCAACAAAGTCTAGTGGTGGCATTGCGTACTCTTGCATTAACTTCTCATCGAGTTTTTCTAACTCCATGACTGCATCATCATATATTTGTCTACCATTCAGTTCTAGTCCGCCAGGTAGTTTTACTCCAGTAAACTTAATAAGGTTCTGTCCCCATTGACGTTTAATGAGTGAAGTGGTATACTGTTTAAGCCAGTGATCATTATATACATTTGTATCGCTTTGTGGATCAACCACACGGAAACAGTCTATGACTAGAAAATGATCATCAGTCAATTCATTTATATTGACATCTAAGTAAAGTCTACTATTCTTTTTATTAAATCTTATCTGAACATCAGGATTAAGCATGTAATCTAGAGTTTCCAAGTATGATTTTGTCATGGCATAATTGAGTAAATCAATCGCTCCGTAGTAGTATAAATCATTAAGGAAGATCTGATATTTAAGATTGAACATACCAGCCGATATGGTTGATGAGTCCATTTTAAATACTTTCTGTACAGAGATTATACTATCTGGTAAAGGAAGATAGTTTGCACTCTCTGTAAATTCAGCAGAACTTACACCACCAAATGTACTTGATCCAGTGGTAGTAGAAGCAATACCAGTCATAGTATTCTTTTCTGCTTCTGTGAGTTTATGTTTTAGGAATACTCTGTCGATACCTTCACCATGTCTTTCATGAAACAATTGGATAGCATCATCAATCAAATCATCTATTTGATCATCGTCAACGTTGATCTCAAGAACAGGCTTTCCAAGTTTCCTAAGAGCATATTCCTTCAAACCGTCTTTACTATTGGGTTTTGCCACAACCTCTCCACATTAGTTCTCCGAAGTATTTAGTTATATGAAAAAGTATTTTATTGATGAAGAGAAAACCTTTGCAATCAGTGAGGAGTTGGGAGCTAGAGTAGAATTGATGGGTTGGGAAGAAACTCCCATAGTTTATATTGATAATTTCTACAAGAATCCAGACAAGGTAAGGAACCTTGCACTCAGATGCCCAGGCACAAACAACCCAAGAGTATGCGGTAATCTACCTGGCGTAAGAGTGGATATGAACATGAATCTTGATCATATACATGAAATATGGCAACAGATCGCAGAAAATGTATATGGGTTGAAGATGGGAGAGATCAAAACATTCAAAGAAGCATGCTTGAATGTGCCTTTTTCTGTCAACGTAACACAATCAAACTACAGAATCAAGACACCACACATAGATTATCCACTAGAGTATACAACGAGAGGGTTTGCTGGTCTGGTATATCTCAATAAACCAGAGGAATGTAAGGGTGGCACTGGGTTCTATACATATAAAGGGATGCAAGTTAACCCTGATCAAGATGGGATATGGAGAGATGAATATGTTTCAGATAGTGTAGGTCCATGGGATTTAGTCCACCTTGCTGAGATGAAATATAATAGAATGATTATGTACCCAGACCAAATTCTTCACGGTGCATATGACAAACCAGGCTTTTTTGAAGGTGATACTTACCGATTAGTCCAAGTATTTTTTATACCATTACATTTTCCGAGATGATTATTCTAACAGGTTATCAAGGTTTTATAGGTCAAGCATTTAAAAAGAGACTTGATCCAGAAAACCTTTACAGAATTGAACAAAGTGGTGCTTTTGACTTCTTAAGTCAATATGATAAGTGGGATGAGGTAGAGATGATTATACATCAGGGAGCTATATCAAGTACAACAGAAACAGATGTAAATAAAATTCACAAGTATAACGTAGAGTTTTCTATTGGACTATTTGAGAAAGCAATAGAACATTCTATCCCAGTCAAATATGCCTCATCTGCGTCTGTGTATGGTAAAATTCATAGCGACTTTGGATATTTAAAGAAGACCATCAATCCACTAAACTTCTACGCACTATCAAAAGCAACTGTAGATTACTGGGTCTTAGATAATATGGATAGGTTTGAACAAGTGCAAGGATTTAGATACTTCAATGTGTATGGAAAAGGTGAAGAACACAAAGGAGATCAAGCAAGTCCAATCAGTAAGTTCACTTTACAAGCAAAACAAAATAAGGTAATTAAAATCTTTGAAGAGTCTGAGTATGCCTTTAGAGATTTTGTGTGGGTAGAAGATGTAGTAGATGTTGTCCTAGATAATACGGCAGGGAGCGGCATCTATGATGTTGGGACTGGCAATCCTATCTCATTTCTTGAGATTGCAGAGTTGATTGCCAAAAAAGAAGGGGCGGAGATTGAAGTAATCCCCTTCCCCAAACATCTAGAAGGTAAGTATCAAGAATATACATGTGCAGATAACTCATGGCATCAGCATGATTATGCTTCTGTATCAGAATACATGGGCATGTCGTAGTTTAAATTTATAAAAGCAGTTAGTATATATTTGTCGTGAGATATATTTTTGTTAGATCCATGTGGGAACATCCAGTTACATGGGAATAGTAATATCTTACCTCTTTCACATCTACATCCAATATTCCAATCAGGGAAGAATGTTTCACCTCCTTCCTCCACGTCATTCAAATATATGATACAAGCAAAGAGTCTGGATATAGTTCCGCCTTCTGATTGATCTACATGTGTTTTAAATATACCTTCCCCTTTAGGATAGACTCTAATCGTATAATCCAATATTGCAAGATCTGATGACGGTAATACTGGTAGTTGGTATCTGTAATTTAGATATGCGTTTTGAATTACCTCTGTCATTAAGTTTGCATACTTATGACCAGGCTCAAACATAAATTGAGTACAATTTTTATGATCCTTGTTTACTAACTTGCCTTTATATTCTCCATCCTTGAAGTGTTCCACCTTACCATCATCATGTTTATCTTCACTCTCCCAAAAATACTTTATTAACTCATCACATTGTTCTTGTGATAGGACATCTCTTTCAACATAAATCATGTCCGTAATCTTCTCTATCATATTAGATCACCAGGCATAATTCTATGTGAATCTGAATCCATATGTTCTGTACTAAACTCAAATAGTTCAGTATCTTCTAGTGCAAACATACGATGCTTCAGACCAATAGGTACATGAAATTTATCTCCTCTTCTTAATATTGTTATCTCCGCTTTTTCTATATCGTCATCCCATCCATGATACAATTTTATCTTACCACTTTGTACAAAAAATACTTCGTCTTTTAATTTATGATAGTGCCATGAACACTGTTTATCCTTTGCAATAAACAAAAGTTTACCACAATATTTCTCGCAGTTTGCGATCCACTTTTCATATCCCCACCCCTTCGGCACATACTTTACAGGTTCAGCCGCACGAGCATTACGAGGTCTTCTACTTGGACCTAAAGAAGTCATCAGAGTTTACACCTTTGTCATCAATAAAGAAATCAGCATGTGGTTTACCCAATATCAATGAATGATATTTGCATCCCCAATCTTTAAGTTGTTGTTCTGTAAGATCAAATAATAGAACAGATGCCTTTGTACTTGCATCTGGATCATCACCGAATCGACCCATACCCCTAGCGGTAAAGTAGGTGATATTATGACCTTCATCATACAACTTATTTATCGTAGCAATTCTATCCCACCATGGCATTGCCTTATGGTAATCCCTACCTACAGTTGGACTACAAATAGTCCCATCAATATCTACACAGTATCTCATTTTTGAACTTCCATATAATAGATGTCTTGGTATTGAACACTTTCCATTGTGGCAGTGATCTTTAGTCCAGCTTCCTCAACCATTGGTCTGAATGTATCTGCGTCAGATCCACCTGAGTGAAGTTGTAAACATATTCTACCACCATCACTCAATCTTGTCGATACTTCATTAAACATATCTCTATGAGCATCCCAATTTGGATCTAACAAAATCTCTGACAGGTGTTTATTGAATAAAGGTATCCCACCCAACTTACTCAAAGCTTTGATTGCATCTTCTTTATTTTCAAAGTGTGGAGGATTACCGATAACTAAATCTATTTTTTTATCTCCCAATACTGAACAAGTATCAGAATGATAAATTGATGTATTTGTAAAAACTCTACGATGAAAAACTTTTTCCGAATCTACTAGATCTATATCTTTCTTAAATGAATTATTGGCAGTCTTCTTTGCGTATTCTATTGCTGGTTCAAATTTATCTAATAAACTTATATGATCACAAACATTCATAGCATACATTCCATACCCTATAAACCCAGGCCCACTACACCATTCTAATATATGATGGACTCTACCATATTGTTCGATAACTAAGTTTAAATATTCTGTAAAGAAATAATCTCCACCACCATTTGTTTGTGGCGTATAGAAAATATCACACCCCTTAACTCTAAAAATATATTCTATCACTCTTCATCATCTTCAACTTCTACCATTTCTAAATCGTGGATCATATCGTGAAATACTTCATGTTCACCAATTCGATAGAGGTGCTTCATCTCACCAGTGTTATCTTCTGATTCTCCTAAGTATGCGATATCTTCACATGTGTGTTCTCTTAGCCACGCCTGTAGCCTGAAGTGCATCAGATCTGCTTTGCTGGCGGTTAACTTGTCCATGTCCTCCTCCGAATAATGATTCTATGTCATCCTGATTTAGATAATAAGCGCCAGGATGTGTTACTGAAATTGCAGCAGCTCTATTTGCTAAATCAATAGACTTCTGCATGTTGGATGTTTTTAGAAACTCGTAAACTAAAGCGGCTAGAAATGTATCTCCAGCACCACAAACATCAAATACTTTGACTACCTGAGGCTTAAAGGTAAATCCACTCCACTTAACACCACGAGATCCAAGAGTGACAATCAGATGAGTGTCGTTAGGTAGATGGTTTTTGTCCAAGAGATCATATTCTTTCTTGTTTATTTTCCAGAATACATTATCTTTATGAAAAAGTCTACGCTTCTTAGTGTCTACGAACACTGGTCTGTTAAAATTGTGACACAGATGCCATAAATCATCATCAGTTATGTATCCTTTGTCATAATCTGAAATAACAATTGCATCAGGATTCATGTGCATCATCGCCATCTTCACTTCAGCATTTGCAATCCTACTCACTTCTGGAGTTTCATCCAAACGCATCAACTGATAACCACTATTTGTGTCTATGAATCTTGTTTTAGTAATCTCTTCCCTTTGTGAAAGTAGAACAGTATTAATACCAAATGCCTTGAGATTTAATTCAGTGTTTGCAGCCATGCCTGGCCTTTCTTCTATCTTAGTATGATCCAAGACAGGAACAGGTTGTTCTGGGCTGAGTCTATTACACTCCCCAAAAACGTACTTATCTGTACACTTATCCCCTATAACAATTACGTTAGCCACGAATCTTTTTAATGATATCGGTTGTTGAATGATTTAGGCGAGGTAAGAACCTCACTTCTTTTGCAGCATACATACCAACTATGTCTCCACCTTTCCAATCATCACCCAGTAATAGTATATCAGGTGAATACAATTCTATCAACCCCTCTAGTTGTTTTCTATCATTGAAATATAATACTTCATCAATATATTTTATCGCTTGTAACATCGAAATTCTGTCACAAAGATTATTGACGGGCTTAGACGGACCCTTATCTTGACGTATCTTTTCATCAGTATCCGTGGCGACTATGAGTTTGTCTCCTAAAGACTTTCCAACTTTGAATAATTCTATGTGGCCTGGGTGTAGGATATCGAAAGTTCCGTTGCACCATACTACTTTACTCATAATGTATCTACATGTAAAAGATATTCAGAATGAGGAACAGAGTTCTTCTGATTTTCTGGTAAAGTTTTGTTTATAAAGTTTTTAAGTCTTGGCAGACAACTCACATCTTTTTTCCAATATTGTTTTGGATTAATTTCACCAGTCATCAGTTGACATAACCAAACTTGCCAATTAGTTCCATCAAAGAAAGAACCCACTTTACCAGTTTGAATAGTTTGTCTGTGTTGATCTTGAATTTCCTGTTCAAAGAAAATCTGTGAAGGAGTTTTTTTGTATTTAGATCTCACAAAATCCCAGAACTTACCTTTTCTCTGGCAGTATGAATAGTGCATACTTACATAATCAACAGCAGTTTCAAAACTAGCTTTCATCTTAGTATGAAAGAAAGATGGATCTATCTTAGAATTATAACTACACCCATAAATGGATTCCTCAAGATACTCAACACCTCTTATCATCAGTGCAAGTCCTGTACTTTCTAATGGTTCAATGAATCCAGCACTTAATCCTATTGGAACTACATTACCTTTCCAAAAACTTTGACTATACTGTGGTTTCCAATCTAACAATCTCATGTCATCTGGTTTTATTCTTCCTTCCCAATGATCAGAGAATGCCTGTGCAACTTCATCTGGATCTACAACATCTTGATTGAAACAATATCCTGTACCAATTCTAGATCTAGTAGGAATCTTCCATATCCAACCATGTTCCTGTGCTGGGCAAGCAGTGTATGGGTGTTGTTCTCCATGATGTTTATATTCAACTCTAGCAGCAAGAGCTGCATTTATAAACAATCTATCACTACAATCAACATTTTTCTTTCCTATCAACATCTGTTTCCAACCAGTACAATCTATGAATAGATCACCAGTAATTTTTGATCCATCATCTAATACCAATTCTTTTATATTAGATTCAGTTAAATCATCAGCATTTCCATCTCTAATAACATCTACAACATCGGATTGAATATATTCTTTCAAGTGTGGTATAGTATTCATTTGTAAAAATTGTACTAATTTACCACAGTCAATTTGAAAGGCATATGAGTCATGTATATAATCTGTTTCTATTCTATTTTTCATAGAAGAAACGTACATTGGAGATATTTTTTTTATATCATACTCATCTTGATATGATGACCAGAGATCATACAAAGGTACTTTAGTATCCCCTACACTTGTAAATGAAAATGGATGCCATATTGTCTTATCTTCCTTACCCCAGCCTGGAAATAAAATACCAGATTTAAATGTTGCATCTATTTCTTTCATCCAATCGTTAGGTTTGTATCCCATTTGTCTCATGACATTTGGAAAACTTAAAAGAGTTGCTTCTCCTACACCTACTCTCTCTGGTTCTGATTTATCAATTACAACTACATCCATCATCTTTCCCCATCTACGAGAAAACCAAGATGCAGTAATCCAACCAGCGGTTCCGCCACCAACAATAACTAGTCTTTTAATTCTCTTCATCTTTGAAAAAATAAACTCAATGTAAATCTAAATTTTGGTGCCCTAACAGATTGTGGTCTTATCGCATGAGGTATAGATCCATCAAATAAAATAATCCTGCCTGGCACATATAAAGATGTATGTGAAATTTCTTTTACATTATTCGGATTATAGAATATAGTTTCACCATGCCATCCATCTCTCCAATCTAGATTAACATAATATAGAGCAACTTGCAGATCATGATGTATGTGCATGTAATGTACATCATCAGGTCTAATTAAATTACAAACAACTGATTGAAGATTTTTATTTACGAACCAATCAGTCTCATTTATACACTTAGTAATATGGGGAAATACATTAGTTGATACCAATTCCTTAGCAGTCCACTCACTGTAAATATTAAGATCATATTTTTCTGGCACATCAGTATCTTCCCAACCTAATTTGAAAGTTGAGTTGACACAAAATTCCCACAAAACATCTCTTATATCGAATGGAACTTTATCATCAAAAACACTCAAATTCATATTAGATTACCTGACAATACACATCTACCTTTATGATTACTAGGAGGTACACAATGTGGGAAATCACTATCCCATATCACACAAATTCCTTGATTTGCATAGAAGAAAGTTGGTTCAATTGTTTCTGGATCTTCGCTAAAATGTAATGATGAACTACCCTCTGGAACCTGTATGTAGTAGGCAAATGAATATCTAAAATCTCCTTTATGTGTGTGCCATTTGATACCACCACCATCACGATACCAAACTCCCCATATACTTTCTAACTTAGTATCTGTTGTTTCTTCTATCCAGTTTATAAATTTTTGAACTGCTTGTGAACTTTCGACTCCTGTTGCTATGTGGCAATTATCTGATCTTTCTATGTAACTCTCTGTTATAGTTGGTTGTGAATTAAGAATGGCCACCTTCAATTCACTGTTATCTTCTTGATATGGATATTCGTATTCTTTTATTTCTCTCATCAGTTCTTTATTTCGATCATAAGACCGTACTCAGGTAGATAGAGGTATTCTATCAAACTATTTGCAAGAGTCCTTAGAGCGTCGTCTAGGGTCTCTACAAGAGGTTCTCCACCTAAGTTGAAAGATGTATTAAAAATTATAGGACATCCTGTCTTATCGTACCAAGCCTTAATTAAATTATAGTAATGAGGATTGACATCTTCTGTAACTGTTTGGATTCTACATGTATCATCAACGTGAATGATTGCTGGAATCTTTTCTTTGATTCCTTCCTGACATTTAACAGCATACATCATAAATGGTGTATCATCCATACCACGAAGATCAAACCATTCATGTACATATTCTTTCAATATTGATCCAGCAAACGGTCTGAAATATTCACGACGTTTGATAGTATTAACATGATCTTTTCCTTTTGGATCTCTAGGATCATACATGATAGATCTATTACCTAATGCACGAGGACCTGATTCTGATTTACCTTGGAACATTGCAACAATATTCTTTTTAGAAATCAGATCAATTGCATCTTCATGTGTAGCCTCGAAGATTCTAGTTGCATCGTAATAATTTGCAAGATCTGTAATATACTCAGGATCATATTCATGAACAGGTCCGTAATATAGATCTTTCATGGGTGGGTGAACTTTCATATTCTTACTTACTTTCTGATAGTGCCAGTATGCAGCACCTATAGCTGTTCCAGCATCATTACTTACTGGTTCTACAAATAAATTGATACCCTTTTCTTTCAGTTGAGGAAGATACCAATAGTTTGCAACACAGTTTAATCCATATCCACCAGAAAGAACTACATTCTTTTCACCGCTTATCTCAACTGCTTTGAAGATAAGATCTAACACCATAGACTGTGATTCTGTTTGGATTGCATATGCCATATCTCTACGATTATCTAACTGAGTTATATCTTTTACTGTACTTGGATCTTGAGGTTCTCTTAGTTCTAAGAATCTACCTTTGTTTACAACTGCACCATTAGGATAGGTAGGTACAATAAGATCTCTATTAGTAGTGGCCCAATCACTTCTACCATCATAGTTTGTATAGATGTCTGGTATCTCACTATTCTCTTTTCCATATGGGAATAGTCCCATAGTCTTACCAGCTTCAATAGGAGCCCAACCACAGTATTGAGTAACTGCCTCATATGCTTTTACGATACCAGCAGAGTCATCTAATATTAATTCATGTGTTCCTTCTTCTCCTTCTCTGTCAGAAGTAAATTTATCAATTCTTACTGCACCCCAAGGACCTCTACCTCCTTGATGTTTATATAATGTCTTAAACTTATCTGGATATTCACACTGGATGATAGTTTCCAACTCCCATGTCATTTCCTGTTCTCTATCAATCTCCATAGGGATAAATGTCCCTGCACCATCTACGATAACAGATACAGCACTCTCAAATCCTGATCTAAAGAAAGCACAAGATGAATGGAGTTTATGGTGAATATGACTATAATCTACTACTTGTGGATGTTTGTAAATATCTGCTTTACGATCAATCAAACCTAGTTTTCTTGCAAGGGCAATGTAAATAGGTTCACCTGTAAAATCATTTGATCCAGCTTGATCGAGTGGCTGTGTATGTGCAACCACAAGATAATCAAGTCTATCAGTATAGTCTAATATCTTGATCATGGATGCCAAAGGACCTCCATCATATTTTTTCCTAGATAACCTTTCTTCTTCAATCGAAAAGACCATCTCTCCATCTTTCAGTAAACAAACACCAGAGTTATGTCCTCTGGCAATTGCTGCAATCCACTGTGTCATATTAAATAGATTTTTTTTCTATAGTAATTGCGTCTTCTTTATCTGACTTTAAGAGATTTTTAATTTCAGATTGAAAACCTTTTTTATTTTTTGGTTTTTTCTTAGTTTCCATAGTGAAACTAGGTTTAGGAGCTCCTGTGAAAGAAGGAGCATTTGATGTTGGAGACCAAGTAGGAGTTGGGGGTCCTTGTCTAGGAACATCAGTTGTTGGAGCTGGTGATGCAATTCCCTGTCCTAGTGCTGGTTGTTGTTGAGGCGAACAAGATTGTCCCTGATCTTGTTGTGGAGGAACGAAAGTACCAGTATATGTTTTTGGTTTACCTAATCTCTTTCTACAAGATGCAACAATCTCATCAACTTGTTTCTTACTCAACTCCATCGCTTCATCATTAAAACGATCAACTCTTTCATCCATAGTGATTCTGATTGGAGCATATTCTCTACGACCATCACCGACATCAATAATATCAAATTCCTTATGGCCAGGATAACTGATATTTTCTGGATATGTGGAACCAACCACGACAGTTGCAGTTTTATCAAATGCTCTCGCAATATGTTGACCCACACTATCACATCCTAAGAAATGATCTGCAACATCAATAACAGCAGCCCATACTCTCATATCACTTATCTGTGGTCTAGCGATAGGATACTTATCTTCATTCTCCTCAGTTGCAAAGTGATGTTCACTCATAATGATTACTGCATAATCTTTTTTGAGTTGATTGACAATATCAATAGCACCTATAAGAGACATGCTTCTTGAAGTTGGGTCTGCAATAAACTCTCCTATTTGTTGAACTGATCTCCCAAATGGTTGAATGACAATTACTTTATCTTTCTTAGTTGTTGCTTTAATTTCTTCTACGACATTATAACCAGTAATGATCTCCATCTTATTGAGTTCTACTCTTGGTTTAGGTAGTTCTCTAGGTTCATCTAATCCGTTGATTGCGATATCATATGCCTGTGCGATACTACATTTCTGATTGTAATAATCCCATACTCTATATGGTTCTGGAGTCTCGCAGTCTCTCTGTATTATATGTTCTTGAAAAAGATTTTTATGCCAGTGATCATATACTTTACCATCTAGTGTTGGGTGTCCCTTGAAGAAGTCTGTACCACCCTCACATACAATAATAAAGTCATCATGGTTCTCTGCATATTTTTCAAATGCAGGGATTGAACTTATTACTCTGCCTGCACCACCATTAACAAAAAACGCTTTCGATCTCATAGTTTTCATAATTCCTGTACTATATAGTCACATAAAAAATACCTGTGCCAGTCTGGGATATTCCTTAAACATTGACCTGTTTAGGATAGCTCCATGAGTATGACGGCCTTCATATAATACCATTCTATTATATTTCATCTCACTTGTCCACTTTATGTCTTTTTTGATGTTGTAACCATTACCGTAGGGGTGATCTTCTATAAATTTATAGAAATCTGTGCCTCCATTACACTCATCTGGTTTGTTCAAATATACTAATGCAGCCCACTTAGTTTCCATATCATCTTTGTGGTGAGTATAACAAAATATATCTTTATTAAACTTTTCATTTATATCCTCATGTGTCGTATGGTTGACCATGAATTTCATATTGTCCCACCTATATTGGAACATTCCTTCAGAATATTCTATATTTTGCCACTCTTCATGTTGGCAGAGTTTGGTGAATACTGGTCGAAGATTGTCAATCATCTCTTGATTTTCTTCTACCACTCTTGACCCTACAAGTCCACCACAATATTCTTTATCTGTTTTCAAATCACATGATAGAGCATAGTCTCTTATCTCATCAGGATTTTTATAGAAGTCATCAATTACGAATACTTTTCGCCAACAATAACCAGCATCATTCCATCTAGAATGATCATAAACCCTGTATACCAAAGGATCTATAGAATTTATTTCAAACATAACCCCAGATAATAAAAAAGATCCCCATAAGAGGATCTTGAATTAACTTATATATAAAAGTTTACTTTACGCTGCGTTAGGTGGCATCCATGATTCTGCCTCTGTTGCATCTGCGTCTGGCTGTTTTGGTGGATCAGTGAAGTTAGGTTCAGCTGGGAACATTAAGTCAGCAAAGTTAGGGTGAACTCCAGCAGCTTGCATTTTGCTTGGAAGATCTCTTAACTGTTGACGATATGTTTTCCACTGATCTTTAAGTGAATCAGGCATATCTTCTGCAATCTGACCATCACTATTAGAAAGAACATTGTTTCTATGAGCTCTAACGTGATCCCATGTTTTGTCTAGGTCAACACCATTTAACTTTTCTTTTGGTGTGAATTCTTTTATAGAAATGTCATCAGGGCCTGCACTGCCTGGATTTGCAACTGTGATACTCTCGTAGTTGTAAATGTCATCTGGGAAGAGTGTTGAAGAATATGAGAATCTGTCATATCCATCAGAAGTTAGATCTGGAGATCCAGCATGGAATACATCACTTCCAGCACCTCTGTCTTCTTCCTTCTCGTTAACAACTGGGCCTCTGAGTTGACAGATGAGTGTGTGAAGATTTGATCTAGCACAGTCTACTTCGTACCACTGTACAACGTCTAGTGGCTTGGGACGACCATCTGCAATGTCATCTTCTGTGAGAGGACCATAAAGTTCTTTTCCATCTGCACCAATTTGTAGATAGATTTTGTCTGGACCATCATAAGTTTGGTCTCTATACTTTCCATCACTAAATGAGTGATCTGTTAGAAAGTCATTAGGTAATGACAGTTGCCATCCCTGTTCGATAATTTTAGTTGCCATTTTGGATTTCTTCGGGTTTTCTCCTTCGATTATTATTTATAAAAAAAGAGGGTCTATGACCCCCTTTTCAGATATTTTCTTGTTCGGTTTAGACGTATGTGATCTTAACAAGTCCAGATCCACCTTGTCCGCCTTGTCCACAACATCTACCACAGTAGTTACTGTTAGCACCTTGTCCACCGTGTCCGTATGGAACTGTCCAACAACCACAACGCATCCAACACTCTCTTTGTCCGTAGGAAACACCAAGAGTTCCGATGAATGGAGCACCTGTTGGTAATCCTTCGTTATAGAAGCAGTGACAGTTAAATCCGTCAGGTCTGTATGACTCACCACCGTGGTTGCCCATTCCGAAGTCTCCTCCGTGAGCGCCAGGTTGCATACAACAAGTCTCGAATTCTGAGTAACAGTTTGCAGACCAGTCACCAGTTGCACAACCTCTAGGACCACCTAAGGCACAGAAGTTAGAGAGGTTGTATCCGTTTACATAGGAGTTACATCCGCAACACCCTGTACACTCTCTAGAACAACAACGGTAAACACCAGCAGCACATACAGTGTATGAACATCCGCCAGTCGTTGAAATAGTTTTTGTATTATAATATCCACCACCAGCACCGTGCCAGTTTTGACATCTGTTACATGAACATGCACCGTGACCATTTCCTCCAGCACCCCATATTTCCCAAGTAATTCTTGTTACTCCAGTGGGAACTTGCCAGTTGCAACAACAGCCAGGTGTGCAGTAACATGGATGACCATATACCCATTTTACGCACCAGTTAGAGAAAGATCCACTCTGAACCGCAGACGAAGGTATCGTCGTGTCAGTGATCTGAGTGTTTTCTATTCTTTTGTAACTCGAATAATTTGCCATTGCTTCCCTTAGAAGTAAGTAATTTTAACTAGACCACCGCCACCAGTACCACCTTGTCCACAACATCTACCACAATATGTAGTCATTGCGTTCTGTCCGCCGTGTCCATAAGGAACAATCCAGCAACCACAACGTACCCAACATTCTCTGATAGACTGAGTGACTTGTGTACCAATCAAAGGTGCAGAGCCAGGTCTGTGACCATAGTGGTAACAGTGACACCAACCTCTGTAAGTATCATGTCTAGATGCGTTCCACACACCAGCATGATCTCCCATTCCAAAGTCTCCGTTGTTTGAGTTTGGACCTAAACAACAAGTATTAACTGATTGACAAGAGTTTGACCAACTTGGGTTGGCGTTTGCTCTACATCCACCGATAGCACAGAAGTTTGATAGGTTATATCCGTTCACATAAGATGAACAACCTGTGCAACCATAACATTCTCTAGAAAGACATCTATAAACACCAGCAGCACAAATACTGTATCCACAACCACCATTGGTTGTAATCATCTTGGAGTTATAGTATCCTCCACCAGAACTTGAGTAGTGTTGACATCTGTTACATGAACATGCACCAGTACCGTTTCCACCAGCACCCCAAGCCTGAATCCACATGTTCTGAACCCCTGTTGGGACTGACCAGTTACAACAGCAACCAGCAGAACAACGACACATAATACCGAAAACCCATTTAACACCGTAGGTACAGTTCGGTGATTGACTGAAACTCGATGCCGATAAGACATTCGATTCTAGTTGATCTCCGTGAACTTTTTTATATGATGAATAATTAGCCATTTTTTTTTAAATACCTAGACGTAAGTGATTCTTACAACACCAGAGCCGCCTTGACCGCCCTGACCGCAACAACGACCACAATATGTAGTCATCGCACCTTGACCACCTGTTGCATAAGGAGCAGTCCAACAACCACATCTCATCCAACACTGTTCCAAGAGGTTTTCAACACCATTCGTTGACAAGAACGGAGCACCTGATGACATTGTGTTTGCAACCGCACCAGTACAGTGACAGTTCCAGTGACCTGACCAACCTTTTTGGTGAGGAGCCATTGCAAAGTCTCCACCCCATGTTCCAGGCGATGCACAACACCAGTTAGTTGAACTACATCTAATAGACCAGTCAGGGTTTGCACAACCTCTTGCACCACCGTGAGCACAGAAGTTACTTAAGTTGTAACCATTAACATATGAATTACATCCATTACATCCGTTACACTCTCTAGAACAACAACGGTAAACACCACCAGCGCATACAGTATATGAACAACCAGCAGTCGTACTGATTGTTTTAGTATTATATGCACCACCAGAAGCACCTCTGTAGTGATGGCATCTGTTACATGAACATGCACCATGTCCGTTACCCCCAGCACCCCAGACTTCGAGAGTTAATTTCTCAACTCCAGAAGGGACTTGCCAGTTGCAACAGCATCCAGGCGTACAGTAACATGGATGACCGTAGAACATCTTGACACAATAGCGAGGTGTCACCCCAGCTTCTAGCTTGTCGGGGTGAATATCACCTGACGCTATTTGGTCAGATCTTACTTTTCGATATGATCTATAATTGGCCATTTATGATCCTAAAATTTGCGTTGTAAAAAATATCATAATATAGAGGATCTCAAATTAGATGGAGAAGATTCTCCAACCGTATGTTGAACCAGAGTATACAAGACTAAACGCAGCACCCTCTGTGTTAACAGTTAGGTTAGCAGTGTCACCTTGGATTGGTCTACCATTCCTTGAAACGACTAGTGCGTTAGAGTCAAATGTCTTAGCAACGTCATAGAATGTAATTGTTGCACCTGTGTTAGGAGATGCAGGGAGTGTTGCAGTTACCTGTCCACCACCAGTGTTAACGAAGTAGTGTTCTCCAGCATTAGGACTGAAGTTAGATGAAACTGTACTGTATGAAGTAACACCAGGCTGAATCCACTGAGTTCCATCATAGTACTCAAGAGCACCGAGGTCTGTGTTGAATCTTAAACAACCAGTGTTGAATTCATCGTCAATGCCGCCAGGTCTTTGAGCGGTTGTACCTACAGGAGGTGTCATCGCCTTAGTACCCATTGAACCACGAGTTACGAATCCCTTAACAGCAAATTCAGTAGGACACGCACCGTTGGAGTTACCAGCAAGTGCAGGGTCAGAGGAGAATTCAGAGATCGCCTCACCGACCTGACCTCCAAGAGAACCAAGTCTCAATTCTGTCAAACCAGATAGGTTGAACGCAGAAGCATCCAATGTCGCACGACCAGTCAACTGGTCAACGGAGAAGAAGTCTCCAACTCTGAAGTTACCACCTTGGTCGGTTGATACGAAGAACACCTTACCAGGCCCGAATACGTTAGTCTCGTTACCTTGAATAACGTTTGCCAAATTAACATTTGGATAACCAGTTTCTGT